>QMCD01000165.1_pt1 | contig 60691 bp, 54 predicted proteins | sample 1821841 | NCBI WGS metagenome assembly QMCD01 (sample SAMN01991225, study PRJNA193472) | Termite gut metagenome, whole genome shotgun sequencing project. | isolation source: worker | host: Macrotermes natalensis
CGAAACCTATGGCGTAGTCATTAAACCCGTATCTTTGAAGATTTTTGTGCCGAAAAGTAATTGACCTGAAATCCTAACGTCACATAATCGATTTTTGCTGAGAGGTGTGCTGTTTTGGCGAATGGATATAGTTTTTCTCTGTCAAAATCAATTGTTCTATGGTATAATAGCGCATAATAGATACAACAGGATAAAATTGGAAATAAAAATAACATAGAGGTGATAAAATGTCGCTAAAGATTAATCTATATAACCATTCAGATAAATTCATGGAAGATAGCAAAGAACTTATTTTTGAGAAGAAAATAAATTTTATTTTTGGTAAGAATGGGACTGGCAAAACTACAATTACCAACGAGATCGAAAGTCAATTATCAGGCAATTATGAGGTCTGTATCTTTAAGGACTTTGATGGTGTTGCTGAAAATGATAGGTTAAATGCCATCGCACTGGGGACAGAGAATGTAGCAATACAAGTAGATATTAATGCTATTGATGCGGAAATAAGTGAGATTACAAAGCATACGGAGAAACCGGTCAATAAAAACGAAGATAATTATTTTACGAGAGCTGAAAAGGCAAAAAAAGCTTACTGCGATCAAGAAAGAAAGATAAATAATTTCTATACTTCAGCGGCACGGGATATTAAATCTATCAGCAACCCTCAAATTGTAGAATACACTTTTGATACTCGCGGCTTTCAAAAAGATATAGTGAAGGCTTGCGAACTGTCAGATGATGTTATTTCTACATATAAAAACATCATTAAGTCTGATCGAAAACCTGATGTTAACCCAGTAGTATTTCCTGAGTTTGATTTATCGACTTACATAAGTTTGGTAAATGAAATACTGCAATCAAGCGTGTCGCAGACACAGGATATTCCAGGGCTTCAAGGTAATGCCAAAAAGCAAGATTTCGCAAGACAAGGTATGGCCATCCACGAGCATAAAACTGGTGAAGAATGTGCATTCTGTGGAAATGTAATTAGCGAGGAACGTTGGCGACTGCTTGGAAATTATTTTAATGACAAGGTAAAAGAACTGGAACAGGGTATTAATGATGCTTTAAGAATAATTGAAACTAGATAGAGCAAATACATAACATAAAAGAGTTAAAAAACACATGTTTTTATGATAAATTTTCAGATGATATAAGAAATTTGAATTTGCAGATTCAGGCTAGGAGAAATGAGTGCAAAGAATATTTAACACAACTTAAAGTCGCATTAGAGGAAAAAAGAAAAAATTTATTTAATAAAGTGGAACCGTTAGGGGTAAAAGTTCCTGAAGACTTTTCAAATATTAAACAATTATGTCAAACATTAGTGGAAGAACATAATAACTTATCACAAAACCTTAAAAATGAGCAGTCTAACGCCCAAAATGCACTGCGCTATCATGAAGTCAGAAAACAATTGAATGTATTTAAGCATGAAGAACAAAAAGGTAAATTATCAACCTTAAAAGCTATCAGTGATAAAGCCCAAACTGAATTGAAAAATAAACAAGATGAACTTAAAGTTAAACAAGATGAACGGAAAAACCTAATCCTCAAGACAAAAGATGAAGAAAAAATGGAGATAGAGATAAACCGATTACTGGGCAATATGGGGGTGTTATCATTTTCACTCAAGCTGGTCGATAATGATAAGGAAGGCCAACGGGGTCAATATCAAATCAAAGGTCATGACGGAAGGATTCGACCGATTACACAACTGAGTAAAGGCGAGAAAAATATTATTGCCTTTTTGTATTTTGTGCTAAGTCTCAAAAGAGCTGATAGTAATATCAGGCCTAGAGTAATAGTGTTGGATGATCCGATGACTAGCAATGATGATACTATGCAGTATCTGATAATTGGCGAGATTCAAAGATTATTCCGAGATATTAAAGATGATAATTATATAATTATACTTACGCACAATAGCCATTTTTACCTTAATGTCCGTCCCAACACGATGCCCAGTTATGAAAAGAGTGAGATGAAGGGTCTTTATGAGAAAAAAAGTTTTTATGAAAAATATGGCGTATATCACTTACGTTCAAGTGGCAACTTTACTAATATAAAAAATATAGCTGATGGGAAGCAGGATTTTAACACTAGCTATGAATCCCTCTGGAAAGAATTAGTCTTTTTGTACGATGCAGACATGCCGGATTTAATGTTGAACCCTTGCAGAAAAATTTGCGAAACATACTTAAAGTTCACCAAACAAGATGTTAATATATTTTATGGTGATAATAGGAACGCCAAAAAATTATTTGACGTTAATCAACATTCCATTGATGATCTTGAAGCGGAGCAAAATGGGAGAACCAAAGAGGAAATAAAAAGTATCTTACATGATCTATTTAAAGCAAATGGAGCGGAAAAACATTATACGGTTCACTGGAAGGGAGGCGGAAGATGAACGAGCTTAAATGCTCAAAGTGTAATGAAGTATTTAAAGTAGACGCGGTTTGCTAATATTGTCAGGCAAATCACCTAAACCAACACTAAATGCGTTATATACCGAAGAAGTTAAAAAGATACTATGAGATTGGAAGAAATTTAGTTTGGATATGGTTTTATTCTGGACAGCATTCGGGGCAGTTGGAACAACGCTAGGGCCTTTAGCAACAGCTATAGCAGTGATAATTGCTGTGATACAGTATAGGCAACCTCTCGTAAAAAAACTAAATATCAGGTTTGTTTCGGCATTTCATGTTTCGAGAATTCGAGCAGGAGAGCATCTACTCAGTATAAATATAGCAAACACTGGTATTCGAGATATTGTTATTTCTAATGTCTACTTAAGTATTGGAAAAAAGAAACTACATTTTGATTATCAAGAGTATGGAAGAGAGATCTCCCGAACATTATGTGAGGGGGGAATCTTAGTTCCAAGAGCCTATCGGGCTTTGAAGAATGGTACATTTGAAACAAGCACAGGGTTTAAATTCCCAACAGATTGGGTGGCCAAAAATGTGAAGATGATTCTGGAGAACCAAGTTTATCTCGGTCACATGGTATCTCATAAGACACAAACCAAATCATTCAAGAACGAAAAACTGGTGAGTGTACCCAAAGAAGAATGGATTGTGGTCAGAAACACCCATGAGGCTATCGTAGATGAAGAAACCTTTGAACTGGTTCAGAAGTTTATCAGCGTAAAGAAAAGACCGAATAAGATAGGAAAGCCCAATATCTTTGTAGGTCTTGTGAAATGCCCGGACTGCGGCAGGAATATGGCATACTCCAATCCGCATGGAAGGAATCCATTTTTCCGCTGCAGAACATATGTGAGAAACACTAGTCTTTGTACCTCACATTCCATTACCTATGGGACTTTACAGAAAATTGTTCTTAATGACATTCAGAGTCATGTGAAGAACATGGATGCACTGGGCGATCAGTTTATCGAAGAAATGCGTGAACTGAGCGAGGTTGGCGGAAGCAAGATAATCACGCAGTTCAAACAAGAGTTGAGCATCATAGAAAAGCGTATTGAGGAACTGGACAGTATTATCATGAAGCTCTTTGAGCAAAATGCGTTGGGCAAGATTACGGATGAACGATTTTCCAGAATGTCTGCTTCTTATGAAACCGAGCAAGCGGAAATCACCCAAAGATATAAGGACATAAAATCCAAGGTGGAAGCCGAAGAAAAGAAAACCAAGAGTACCAATCAATTTCTAGAAACCATTCGCAGATACGAGAATGTAACCGAATTAGACCGTTCCATGCTGTGTGAACTCATTGATACCATCTACGTGTATCAGGCAGAGGGGCAAGGCAAAGAACGGCAACAGAAAATAGAGATCAATTACAGGTTTCTTGCCGGGTCTCAGTGTGGCATTGCATGATGGGAATGGACGGGTTACACGCCTGTTGACCTGTCTGATTCTCATACGTGATGGTTATTTTCCGTTCTCGGTAAAGCGTAAAGAAAGAGATAAATACTTAGATACTTTGTCACAAGCTGATGCCAATAATGTTCAGCCGTTTGTAGATTATATCAGTTCCGGTCAAATTAGGGCTATGGAATCTGCCCTGAATAAAGTTAAAAAAACCGAACATGAAACCTTGGATTCGATCGTTGATGCACTAAAAGATAGATTGAAAGATAAAGATGCTATTAAACAGGAATCTATTAATGTAAGGCGCGACGAGATAAATAACATTATTCGGGAATATACAAAACAACAGAAGGGATTATTGCAAAAGAAGCTTGGTTTTGATATACATTTTCAATCAGGAGGAAACACTAACTCACAATGGAGCATTACTCATCAAATGGGGATATATGCTACAAAATTTGATTATTTTATGAAGCGTACAATGCCTTATGAGTGGTTCAGACTAGTCGGACAGCAGCGGTTTATGATAACACTGTTTACGCATCATTTTGGACAGACGGATGATATTATAGCGATAGGCGGAGTATTGGAAACAGCAATAAAGGAAGGAACTCATATTGGCAAGAATACTAGGAAGTCAAAATATGGTGATTTTAACATAATACCATTAGAAGAGGCGCCATTAAATCTTTCTTTATTGGTGGATAACATAAACGAAATAGCAAAGAAAGATATCCAAGACCATGTCGATAGACTTATTTTAGTTGGGATGACAGGTATTGTTGCAGAAGTTTAATTGTATCAAGGATGATATTCTTCCTTGTAATATTCCAACAGGAGGCATTTTCGCCCCCTGTTGGAATGTCCATCTATATCTATTAATGATGCATGGAACAAGCAATTTGTCTGACAACAATTAATCAAACATTGTATTTGCGTTCGCAACACTTTTGTTATAATAATGCAAAAATCTTTAGTGTAAATGGAATAATCATCCATTTTTTATTGATACTTATATTGTAGCATTAAACAGGCAACGCTGAGGAGCGACCTTACGATTGCTACGGCTTTATACGATGGGCGGCAGAGCTGAAATTCTGCCGCTTTTCTTGGCTTTCAGAGCATGTCATCGGTAAGCCAGAAGCTCTGGTATTTTCAGGAAGTGCTTCATATTCTCATATTCTTCTAAAGTGGTGATATGGGGCTGTTGTTTTAATGCCGGCATAGTTATTTCTCCTTCATGGTACGTATAAAAGGCTGCGGTGCCTATATAATAACATTTATCTGAAACGGCACGACTACAAGCGCCCCAAAAGATATTTTTTCCAGTTTTCAATTGGAAAAGAAACGATCTGCCGGATAAGCTGTATCTAAGAAAATATGCTGATGAATGCTATCTTATTTCAAGTGATGGCTACTTTTACAAAAAAGTAGAATCTACGAATGAGCTTCCTTTTTCTCGAATTGCTGATATCAAAGGTTTATACTTTGAACGACAGCTTAACGACTGGATCTTGAAGTCATATGATCCACGTATTCTAGTGGAAGGTTAACTCACCAAGTACCAGACGTAAAGCAATTAGGTGCATTCGTTTATATCCAGTGCCCTTTAGGAAACTTGATATAGATCAAACGTATCCTAAGTATACATGGATAGAAATTGATGTTGTACGTAATTTAAAAGATTTCCGTCCCGAAACTTACCGCCCTGATTTAACGAATATTTCCGTTGAAAGCAGGCCAAAAAAAGTAGATTGGGATCGACCGGAGCATATTCAGAAGCTATACAATGATTTATTCAAACAGGAATACTCCAGAAACACCATAGAATTTTGGTCAGCATGGTTCTTTCCGGAATGTACAACAAGCACTAAAGAATAAACTAATCCGTGAGAATCCGGTACCGTTAGCCACTTTACCGAGAATGGCAGATCAAAAAACAGCACCCCCCGCCCGGAACTGTCATACCAATGATGTAAGGATACAGAACAGAGAATCAGGAGATACGAAAGGCATATGCAGGTTCGCACATGCCTTTTTCACATATATCAGATGGCGCACGTCACATCTCCAGCAGTTCTTCAATTTCTGCGAAGTTTATATACAAATCATTATAGATATTGACTTTGATGGTGGTGTTAAAAGGGTAGGAAACACTGATGAGGTTTTCCTCAAAGTAATTCACAGTGATGCTTTTTCTCTTTGGATCAACAATCCAGTACTCCCTTACACCATGATTTTGATAATAAAACAATTTACGGATATAATCGTCCGCCGGATTACCGGGGGAAACAATTTCAATAATAAAATCCGGAGCACCGTTACAGCGGTTTCCGTCCAATTTATCTTTGTCACAAACGATCAGGATGTCAGGCTGAAAGATTCTGTCAATATAGTTTGATGTGTTTGTGACGGTGCGGACATATATTGGATTTGTCCATCAAAAACCTCTGCTCTGGTATCTTCAGGTAGTGCTTCATATTCTTCTAAAGTGGTGATATGGGGCTGTTGTTGTAATGCCGGCATAGAATTTCTCCTTTCATGGTACGTGTAAAAACCTGCGGTGCCTATTTAAGATCATTCATGGAACGGAATCAAAACAGAGTATAAGCGATTACTTTGTTGGTGAAATTAAATGATCGGAAGATTGGTATTTTTATCTATAAAAGAAATCTTCAGATCTGCATTGAGTGCTTCAGCTATTTTTTCGAGTTCAGATACTTTAAAAGTATTACGCTTGTACTTATTATTCATATTTTGTGGTGTTTGACCGGTTCGTCGTGCCAGTTCTGCTTCGGAGATATTTCCTCTTTTTACTCGGCAAAGGTTGATATATTCTCTTACATCTGTGTTCATAGCATCACCTCCATACATGATTGTACATTATTTTTTATACATCGTCAAATGAATAATTAATAAAATATAAAAAAATCTATATCATATTGTTGATAATATATAAAAACCCCTGTAAATCTAACGAATTCCAATAACAAAAACAGCACCCCCCGCCCGGAACCGGGCGGGGGATACTTAAGGGGAGGATAAGTATTAAACTTATCAGTTGTATGAATGCAATCAAAGGAGGGGGATCCATTGATTAATAATAGTATGAACCGGAAACGGAAGTTTATACAAGAATAAGAAAAAATTTTACTTTTTTGGAAAAGTATTATATACTTACACTTGAAAACTGACTCATGAAATCTGAAAACAAAGCATAAAGGTGGTAATTACGATGACATTACTAAAAAAATGGCGTGATACAGCATACTCTGAAACAGCCAATAAAGGCGATCAGCAGCGCTTTTGGGCAGATTATTTTGAAAAGGAAAAAGCGGTTTATGCCACGCTTCTTAAGACACCCGATCAGACCGTCACCGGCACGGTCAAGGAACTGGCGGAACAGTTCGGCATTGACATTATGATGATGACCGGGATTCTGGACGGCATGAACGACAGCCTGAAAGAGGCCAATCCCATCGATGACATGGAAGAAGATACGCAGGTCAATTTGGGCTTTGACAAAGAACGCCTGTACAAGAACATGGTTGCTGCCAGTGCGGACTGGCTGTATGAGCTTCCCGAGTGGGACGAGATCTTCACCGAAGAAAAACGTAAGGAACTGTATCGGGAACAGAAGGCATCCGGCACTGTGGTCAAGGATGAGAAAATATATCCCAACGACCCCTGTCCTTGCGGCAGCGGCAAGAAATATAAGAAATGCTGCGGCAGAAATTGACTTCGCTTTCAACTATTGATTTAGCGTCCGCCGAGGCGGCCATGGAGTATAAACATGAAAATAACCTTAAAAGACGGTACACACAAAGAATATGCCGGTCCGCTAAGCATCTATCAGATCGCGGCCGACATCAGCGAAGGCTTGGCCAGGATGGCCTGCGCCGGGGAGATCGACGGGGCGGTCAAAGATCTGCGAACAATCGTGGAGACGGACTGTAAACTGAATATCCTGACGGCTAACGACAAAGCCGGTCTGGCCACGATGCGCCATACCGCTTCCCATGTTCTGGCGGAAGCCGTGAAACGGCTTTATCCCGGAGCCCGGCTGGCCATCGGTCCCAGCATCGAAAACGGCTACTACTATGATTTTGAGCATGAGCCCTTTTCCCGTGAGGATCTCGACCGTATCGAAGCCGAGATGAAGAAAATCATCAAAGAAGGGAAATCGCTGGAGCGCTTTACCCTGCCTCGCGAGGAAGCCGTCCGGCTGATGGAGACAGCGGGCGAGCCCTACAAGGCCGAGCTGATCAAAGACCTTCCGGAAGACGCCGAAATCTCTTTCTACCGGCAAGGTGATTTTGTCGATCTTTGTGCCGGTCCTCATCTGATGAGTACGAAAAACATCAAGGCTTTCAAGCTGACCTCTTCTTCAGGAGCCTATTGGCGCGGCAAGTCGGAAAACGCCATGCTGCAGCGGATCTACGGCACGGCTTTTGCTAAGAAGGAAGAATTGGAAGAGTACTTGGAATATCTTGAAAACATCAAACAGCGTGACCATAACAAGCTGGGACGGGAGATGGAACTCTTTACGACGGTGGACATCATCGGCCAGGGTCTTCCCCTGCTGATGCCCAAGGGAGCAAAGATCATCCAGACCATGCAGCGCTGGATCGAGGACGAGGAAGACCATAACCGCGGCTATGTCCGCACGAAGACCCCTTTTATGGCTAAAAGCGATCTGTATAAGCTCTCCGGTCACTGGGACCACTATCAGGACGGCATGTTTGTCATGGGCGACGAGGAAAAAGACAAAGAAGTCTATGCGCTGCGTCCGATGACCTGTCCTTTCCAATATTTTATTTATAAGGCCGGCCAGAAATCATACCGCGATCTGCCGCTTCGCTACGGCGAGACTTCCGTCCTGTTCCGCAATGAAGATTCCGGGGAAATGCATGGGCTCACCAGAGTCCGCCAGTTTACCATATCCGAAGGCCATCTGATCGTCCGGCCTGACCAGATGAATGACGAGTTTAAGGGCTGTCTGGATCTGGCAAGATACTGCCTGACGACGCTGGGGGTGGCAGATGACGTGACTTATCGCCTGTCCAAATGGGATCCTGCTGACCGCGAGAAATACATCGGCGAGCCGGAGGTCTGGGAAGAGACCCAGGACCGGATTCGTAATATCCTGCTGGAGCTTCAGATCCCCTTTACCGAAGCGGACGGGGAAGCGGCCTTTTACGGTCCTAAAGTAGACATCCAAGCGAAGAATGTCTATGGCAAAGAAGACACGATGATTACCATCCAATGGGACGCCGTGCTGGCAGAGCAGTTTGACATGTACTATATCGATCAGAACGGCGACAAGGTGCGGCCTTACATCATCCACCGGACAGCAATGGGCTGTTACGAGCGGACGCTGGCATGGCTGATAGAAAAATATGAAGGGAAATTCCCCACTTGGCTCTGTCCCGAACAGGTAAGAGTCCTGCCGATATCGGATAAATACGAAGATTATGCTAAGAGCGTCCAGGCTGAGCTTCGCAGCAACGGGATAGCGACAGACACCGATATGCGCGCGGAGAAGATCGGCTTTAAGATCCGGGAAGCACGGCTGGATAAAATCCCCTACATGCTGGTAGTGGGACAGCAGGAAGAAACTGATAGGACGGTGTCGGTCAGGAGCCGTTTTGCCGGCGACGAGGGGGTCAAGCCCTTGAAGGCCTTTATCGAGCAGATCAGCGAAGAAATCCGGACCAAGGCAATCCGTAAGACGGAGACCTGAACGGAGACTGATTCGGGGATTCATGATAATTTATATGTCGATATTTTCGCAATATTCAGCCTTTGATACAGTGCAGTAAATCGCGTTTTATGCAATTTTGACGAGGGTTCGAAGCAGTGTCAGTGTATAGAATCAAAGATACTGAGCCATACTACTATATGAGAATGCAGTTGCATTTACTATGAGAAATTTCAGGAGGTAGATATGGCTCAGTTAGATTGTACGGTTAACAGCTGTCTTTACAACAAAACCATGTGTTGCTGCAAAGGTGATATCCTAGTGGGCGGGACACATGCAGATACGGAAGAAGAAACCTGTTGCGAAAGCTTTTATGAGCGCCGCGGCGATTCCTACACGAGCGCGATTGAGCATCCGAGCAAGTTCATCAGCATTGACTGTGAGGCGGAGAACTGCACTTATAACAGTAACTATAAGTGTATCGCCGACCATGTGGATATCTGCGGAAGCGGAGCGAACAGCAATATGGAAACGATATGTGCAACATTTGAAGAACGGTGAGGGTAAGCCGGTAAAGGGAAATCAAAAGATCAAAAGCAAGATCGGCCGCCGCAGGCACTGGGAAGCGGAGCTGGCGAATGAAGATAGTAGAATTTGTGAGCAAATAAAATTGCTGAAAATTTGAAGAAATTATTTGATAGCAAAAAATCTGTAAGCAAAATAAATTATTACTTGACAGCCAGATAACAAAGTGGTATTCTATTGAAGCATGTTAAACAGCATGCTTACAGCAAAGCAGAGTATCCGCTCTCACCCTGTGGCAATCGCGCCGACAGGTGTTTATAGGTCAGAATATCAGGCATGCAGCACCGGCATGTTGAGATGATTTTGGATGTAATGATAAGTGGATAGGTATGCTATTCACTTTTTTATTTCTGCACAGGACGAGATTTTTCTTGTATAGAGGAGGGTAAAGTTATTAGCGATTTATTCATTAACGAACAGATCAGGGACAAAGAAGTACGTGTGGTCGGTGCTGACGGGGAACAGCTGGGTGTCATGGCAACCAGGGAAGCACTCAGGCTTGCGGAGGAAGCCGGGCTTGACCTGGTAAAAATCGCGCCTACCGCGCAGCCGCCGGTTTGTAAGATTGTTGACTATGGCAAGTTCAAATACGAACAGACCAGGAAGGAAAAAGAAGCCCGCAAGAAGCAGCGCGTGATCGAGATCAAGGAGATCCGCCTGTCCCCCAATATTGACACCAATGATCTGAATACCAAGCGGAGTGCCGCCAGGAAATTCCTGACCAAAGGTGATAAAGTAAAGATAACCCTTAGATTCCGCGGCCGTGAGATGGCTCACATGGCCAAAAGCAAACATATCTTAGATGAATTTGCTGAGGCTCTGGCGGATATTGCGGTCATTGAGAAGGCCCCTAAAGTAGAAGGCAGAAGTATGACCATGTTTTTAACTGAGAAACGCTAGTTTTCAGTTGAGATAAAAAAGTAATGACAGGAGGAAAAATCAATGCCCAAAATGAAAACCAAAAGAGCGGCAGCGAAACGTTTTAAACTGACAGGTACAGGTAAATTAAAAAGAAATAAAGCTTATAAAAGCCATATCTTAACTAAAAAATCCACTAAGAGAAAGAGAAATCTCAGGAAGCCGACGATGACCGATGCTTCCAACGTTAAGAATATGAAAAAGATATTACCATATTTATAATTCGTAAGGAGGAGATTAAGACATGGCAAGAATAAAAGGCGGCATGAGTGCCCGAAAAAAACACAATAGAGTATTAAAGCTGGCAAAAGGCTACCGGGGCGCAAGAAGCAAACAGTACCGGGTGGCCAAGCAGTCCGTAATGCGCGCCCTGGCATCTTCTTATGCGGGCCGTAAGGAAAGGAAACGTCAGTTCAGACGTCTCTGGATCGTCAGGATCAACGCGGCAGCAAGGATGAACGGACTTTCCTACAGCCGCTTCATGTTCGGCTTAAAGGAAGCCGGCGTAGAAATAAACCGAAAGATGCTTGCTGAGATGGCAGTAAACGATGCTCAGGGATTTGCCACACTGGCGGACCTGGTTAAGAGTAAAATTGCATAGATGCAGCATTGCACAGTTTGCGATGTGAACCAAGCGACGGATGACCCCGACGGCAGGATGCGATGCGAGTACAAAGCATCTTGCCATACGGGGTTTTGTTTAGCCGACGTGGCCGCTTGAGGAATTTCCGCATAAGTCAGGAAGGTAGAATATGAAGCCATATGAACATAAAGCTCAATACTATGAAACAGACCAGATGGGTATCATCCATCACTCGAATTATATCCGTTGGATGGAATCGGCCAGGATTGATGCCATGAATCAGATGGGGAATGATTACCTTAAAATGGAGGAAAGCGGTATCGTCAGCCCGGTACTGGATATCCGGTGTGAGTATAAATCCATGGTACGTTTTGATGATATAGTAATGATCATGGTTCGGATTAAGCAGTATGACGGGATCAGATTACAGCTTTCTTATACCGTCACGGATAAGGAGACCGGAGAATTGCGGGCACAGGGTGAAAGCAGCCATTGTTTTATGAACAGTCAGAATCGGCTGGTTTCTTTAAAAAAAGCATGTCCGGATTTCCACGCTGCTTTTGGTAAATGGTCGGAAAAAGATTGACACGCTAAAACAAATCATGTATATTATAACTTGTGAGTTGCGTTCGCCTGAAAACTGTGACGGTTGCGGGTCATGCTGCCGCCCTATGGGACGGTGTCCGGTGGGAGATAAGAGGCTTTACAAATATATCGGGGTGTGGCTCAGGTGGTAGAGCGCTACTTTAGGGAAGTAGAGGCCGCAAGTTCAAGTCTTGTCACTCCGACTAGCAGGAAATCTAGTATTCAAGGGATACAGCGATTGCCAATAAAGAAAAACCACTCCTAAAATGGAGTGATTTTTTGGTTTTGACTACTATTTGACTACTGTTTAAAATTTTTCGGCTCTTCAAAACAATGGAGCAAAAGGGACTCGAACCCTCGGCCTATGCGTTGCGAACGCATCGCTCTCCCACTGAGCTACTGCCCCGGAACAATCTTATCTTATCACATTTCATGTAATTGTCAAAGGAAAAATGATAAATTTTAGTAGATATTTGCAGGAATATTGTAGCAGTTCAGCCTTCCACCGTTCCGCGAGAGTTGCAAGCGTCCAATCGCGTTCTTTGCGATTTGTGTGCATCATTGCATTAGTTCATCTGTATATCAGGTCATTGAACAGCTATGACTGAACTGTTACGGAATATTCACTCATAATACTATTTGCTATCCTCAAAAAAATGTTTATAATAGTGGTATGTCAGTAATATAATGTAAGTAAGAATGCAGGCCGAAAGGACGATTCATTAAGAGAAGATGATCAACAAGGAAAAGTTTCATGTCTTTAATTATATAAAAAAAGAAGAATACCTAGGCAGCATGAACGGAATGCGGTATATGCTGAACAGAGCGGAAGACGGTGACATTGAACTTCTGGAAGCCGTAATCTGGCCGCAGCCGAACAGTTATGGGAAAACACCGGAAGAAAAAAAACAGCGTCAGACATTTCCATTAAGCGAAGCCGGCCTGGAAAATGCTGTTGACTGGCTGAATGTACAATGCTATTTATAATTTTTGCTTGAAATAACAAGGCTATATGGATTATAATAAAATAGTTAACATAAACAGGGGGGCACATATGGCATCAATTGTATATCAGCCGGAGTTTTATCATAGAGAAGTAGCATTCTGTAAGGTTTACGGAAGCAAGAATAAATCAGTGGTGGAAAATATTTTGTTGAAAAACCGCATATCTTATTTTATCGATATGCAGAAAGAATCCGTGCTAAGACGTCTGTTTCTGACCGGCAAAGGCAAGGACAAAACAATCTTTGTCTTCAAAATCAATGAAGCCGACGTAGAAAAAGCCAGTGATCTGATAAAAGAGTTCGACCAGAATCAGGTCACCCCGATTTAGGGTAGGTATAATTGGCGGACAAAATAATATAATTAAGTAATAAATAGTTATGAGGTATCCATATGGAATACACTTATGTGCCAGTTGGAACCTGTACATCCCGGATACGCTTTGAGCTGAACGGAAATATTGTCACCAATGTAGAGTTCACCGGAGGCTGTAACGGCAATCTAAAAGCCATCCCCATATTAGTGGAAGGCTTTACGGTAGAACAGATCGAAGAAAAATGCCGCGGCATCCGATGCGGCCGGCGCGAGACCTCCTGCGTCGATCAGCTGGCCAAAGCGGTGCGTGAGGCCTACGACAAAGAACACACAGGTCGTTCAGGTAAAGATGCGGAATATTTTCACAAAAAAGAATGAAAAAACCGCTCCAGTGATTCCGCTGTATTTGTCTCGTCTTCTCCTTCGATTAAAACAGCAATATTATCGCCTTTTTGTATATTCATACCTTTTACGCTGAACAGGCGCTTGGCATCGCCTGTTTTTCCGTTACATTCCAAGATAACATCGGACTTGGACTTAGAGGCTTCCCTTACTAAATGCCCTACGGCACTGTCTTCCAGGCCGATCGCGCTGGAAATCTCATATTGAAAACTTTTCATTATATAATCAGCATTCCTCTCTGTGCAGCTTCTTTCTGTGCAGATTTACTGTGTAGCTTGAGCAGCAGCTTATGGGGCAGCTACTTTCTGAACAGATGTATTCACATATTTACTAATTATTGTACCAAAGTTCTCAGTAAATATTCCGGCAAGCATGAATTAGTTTGCTGATCCCATGTTATCAATACAGGGGTATTTAGGGGGAGTGTTTGAAAAGCATCTGTCACAAATGTGTTTGAAAAGCATCTGTTACAAATGGCTGTACTTTTCTTCGCAGTACTTGCAGCGATATACCTCGTTTTTTTCATCAGCAAGGATGAAGACGTGGGGCAGCCCTTGTTCGACCGAAGTGATGCAGCGGGGGTTCTTGCATTTGATGATATTTTTGATCTCTTTGGGGAGAACCAGAATTTTTTTATCGACAATATTCTCGTCCTTTATCACGTTGACGGTGATATTATGGTCAATAAAGGCCAGGACGTCAAGATTCAGCTCGTTGATGTCGCACTCTACTTTAAGGATGTCCTTTTTCCCGAGCTTGTTGCTTCGGGCATTTTTGATGATCGCCACGGTACAGTCCAGTTTTTCAAGCTGCAAGCTATGATAAAGTTCAAGACTTTCACCGGCTTTGATATGATCCAGGACAAAGCCTTCCCTGATTTTTCCTACGTTCAGCATGATTTTTATTTGCCTCCTTCCAGACCCAATAATGTCAGGATCAATGCCATCCGCACGTAAACGCCGAATTGTACCTGCTTGAAGTAAGCGGCCCGAGGGTCATCGTCCAGTTCCACGGAGATTTCGTTGACGCGGGGGAGCGGGTGCAGTACCAGCATTTCCGCTTTGGCATCTTCCATCTTGGCTTTGTCGAGGATGTAAAAATCCTTCAGACGAACATAATCCTCTTCGTTAAAAAACCGTTCCTTTTGCACCCGGGTCATATAAAGAAAGTCCAGCCGGGGCATTACGTTATCCAGACGAATCACTTCTTCAAAGGGGATGTTTAGTTCCTTGAGGCGGTCGGTAATGTAGTCGGGAACCTGGAGCTCTTCCGGTGAGATAAAGATAAACTCGATGCCTTCATAGCGTTCCAGCGCATGGATCAGAGAGTGAACGGTGCGTCCAAACTTTAAATCGCCGCATAGGCCGATGGTAAAGTGATCCAGCCGTCCTTTCAGGGAGCGGATGGTCAGCAGGTCGGTCAAGGTCTGGGTGGGATGCTGATGGCCGCCGTCGCCGGCATTGATGACCGGTATGGAAGACTTGTCGGCGGCTACCATCGGAGCGCCTTCTTTGGGATGGCGCATGGCACAGATGTCCGCAAAACAGGAAATCACCCGAATCGTGTCGGATACGCTTTCGCCTTTGGAAGCCGAAGAGGAGCCGGCATCGGAAAAACCTAGTACGCTGCCGCCCAGATTCAGCATCGCGGCTTCAAAACTTAGCCGGGTACGGGTGCTGGGTTCATAAAAACAAGTGGCCAGTTTCTTGCCGGCGCAGGCTGTGGAATAGCTCCCCATGTTTTGTTCAATGTCACCGGCCAGGTCAAATAAACGATTCAGTTCCTCCACGGTGAAATCCAGCGGACTCATTAGATGTCTCATAATTGCGCTCTCCGTTCTATGTGTTTATGCAAAAAAAATCACCTCCTCCAATGTTATTTGGGATGACGTTTTTATTTCATCCATAATAGCATATCTTCCAATGAGTTGCAATCCAAAATCATGGAAATCCATTTTAACTACCTAAGGAAACACCGATGCATCAGTATTTTCTTAGACGTTCCGCGGGATGCGCACGGATTTACAGGGGAAACTGGCACTATGTGCCATAAATCCGGCGCGGGAAACGCTGCATCAGCGTTTCCCTAAATATATTTCACAAATTATTGCTATCTATTTTTGGTAAAACCTTTGCATTTTCATTGAAAATTTAGTATACTTCTTAAAAAGGGAAACGACATGCAGACTGCCTTTTAACTACAGGCTGCATAACATGAGGGCGGTTATGGAATACAATGAAAGAAAAAGGATATTATTTTTTGGCCTGCCGTGGACGTTTACAAAATACCAGATCACGGACGACATGCTGAATATCCGGCGCGGACTCCTAAAGACCTATGAAGATGACTGTTATATGTACAAAATACAAGATGTTAAGCTGGAGACTACTTTAATAGAAAGAATCTTCAAACTCGGCACCGTGGTCTGTTATAGCGGGGATTCCACCCATGCCGAACTGCGGCTGATCCATATAAAGAAATCAAAAGAAATTAAAAACTTCATCCTGGAAGCCTCCGAAAAAGCCAGAATCAAGCGGCGCACCCTGCATACTTTGGATATCGGAGCGGAACCGGACGACATAGACGGCTTATAACTTATCACATAATTCATATATAACCGGGCTTAAGCGAATGCCGTGCCGATTGCCGTCATGCCAATCGGCACGTTTTGCGTAGCCCGCTTTTTAATGCGAAGATATGAACCTTGTTCATGCTTGCAGGAAAGCTTGAGTTATGACCCTGGCATCACAAAATGGTTAAATTATGATTCCCGCGTTGATTTATGCTACCAGCATTGATACAGAAAGGATGTGCGGCAGTGAAGAAAGAAAAACAGTTGGTTTTGGATATGACGAAGGGCAGGCCGCTGACATTGATCATCAGGTTTATGGTTCCCCTTTTGTTCGGGAATGTTTTTCAGCAGTTATACAATATGGTCGATACGATTATCGTCGGCCGCTACATCGGCGTGAACGCGCTGGCGGCGGTAGGTGCCACCGGTACGATCGTGTTCCTGATCTTTGGGTTTGTGATGGGCATGACCAGCGGGTTTACGGTCCTGACTGCACAGCGATTCGGTGCCGGTGATATCGAGGGGATGAAGAGCAGTGTGGGCAGTGCGGTTGTCCTTGCGGGTATCGTAACTTTAATCATGACGGTGCTAAGCATTTCTGGTATGGATATGCTGCTTCGGGCCATGAACACGCCGGAAGACATCTTTGCGATGTCAAAAGACTATATTATTGTCATTTGCCTGGGTTTATTCTGCTGTGTGCTTTATAATCTGGCCTCCGGTATTTTACGGGCCGTGGGGAACAGTAAGGTGCCGCTCTATTCCCTGATCGTGGCGGTAGTAATCAATGTTTTCCTGGATCTGCTGCTGATTATCGTGATCCCTCTCGGTGTTGCGGGCGCTGCCATAGCGACCGTGCTGTCCCAGGCAGTGGCGGGGATCGTCTGTGTGATCTATATTGTCAGGAAGATGCCATTGTTGAAACTGGAAAAAAAGCATTGGAAACTCAACCATAACTGTGTGAGTAATCAGCTGGGAATCGGGATACCGATGGCCTTGCAGTTTTCGGTTACGGCAGTCGGAGCGATCCTTGTCCAGACGGCGATCAATCATTTTGGCTCAGTCATGGTAGCAGCATTTACGGCCGGCAATAAGATAACCCAGCTGGTGACGCAGCCGTTCGGGGCCATGGGCATTACCATCGCCACGTTTGCCGCGCAGAACCGCGGTCTTGGCGACATCAAAAGGATCAGACAGGGAGTCAGGATATCCAACCGGCTGTCGGCTGTTTATGCGGTGGTGATCTTTGGGATTGTGCTGCTTATTTTCCCCTATATCATCCGCTTGTTTGTCGAACCGGCAGAATACAGCCTGATCATTGATTACGCCCGGCTATCGGTAATCTACTGCGGTGTCTGCTATTCGGCCCTGGGGGCAATCTTTATCTTCCGCAATGCCATGCAGGGCTGCGGACATTCTTTGCTGCCGTCCATCGGCGGAGTAGTGGAAATGGCTGTCCGCGTAAGCGCGGCCTACGTGGCAATCCGGATGATGAGCTATCGGGCTGTTTTTGTGGCAGACGGCATCACTTGGGTGATTACCGCGCTTTATCTTGCGATATGCTATCTTTTTGTCTTTAAGAAGCATTATCCGGCCGATCAGGTTTCCTTCCCGAGAGGGGAGTATGGGTCAGAAGTTTTTCAAACAGAAGCCCGGCCAGAATCCAGTTTGGAAGATAATCCAGACGGATGACTTTCTTGACATGCCATTTTGAACGGTCATAGTTCCACGGGCAGATATCCTTGTCGGCCAACAGCGTTCCGGTGAGATATTCGGCCGATAAGATCAAGGCGGCATAAAAAATCCCACGAACCAAGGGTTGTTTTCCTTTCAGCATCCGGCAGAAGGGTTCCAGCAGGGCGGCGCTCCCGTAGATCGGGAACATCCACAGCGAGGTCTGTCCCATCAGTTTCATGTCCCGTCGCCGCAGGGAATGTAAAGCGGTAAAGCTGATTTCGATGCACCAGCCGGTCACCCCGCATTTTAGAAAGTTTAAGAATAATCTTTTCATGCTAGTAGTATGTGCGGCTCGTACTTTTTTATTCTGTTATACCATTACTATGATCCTAACTATGCAATGTTAATCACTGGGTACTGCCGTGTAGGCGAGGTTGTGAAAATGAATTCTAGAGAAGCAGAAGAATATATTAATCGGATCCAAGGTTTTGGCAGTGTCATGGGTCTTGATTCGGTCAGGGAGTTATGTAAAAGGCTGGGGAATCCGCAGGAAAGGCTATCCTTTGTGCACATCGCGGGGACGAACGGGAAAGGCTCAGTTCTGGCGCTGGTATCGACGGTGCTGAAAGCAGCCGGTTTCCGGACCGGAAGATTTTTTTCGCCGACTATTTTTGAATATCGGGAAGGGATTCAGGTGAATGAGCATATAATGTCAAGAGCAGATTTTTGCTCTTATCTGGAGAGGGTCAAAACTGCCGCAGACGGGATGACAGCGGAAGGCTTGCCCCATCCGACTATTTTTGAGATTGACACCGCCATGGCCTTTTGCTATTTTCTGGATAAGAAATGTGATATCGTTGTTCTGGAGAGCGGTATGGGCGGTGCCCTTGATGCTACCAATATCATTGCGAATACGCTGGCGGCGGTGCTGACGCCAATCAGCGCGGATCATGAGGCGTATCTGGGGAAGTCATACCAGGAGATAGCGGCAAATAAGGCCGGCATCATCAAAAAAGGCTGTACGGTCGTCAGCGCCCCACAGCATGATGCGGCAAGCAGGGTGATCAAAGACAAATGCCGGCTGACCGGCTGCCCGCTGGTATGGGCGCGGCCGGAACAGGCACGGGGAATCAAATACGGGAATTACCTGTCATCGGATAAAAACAGCCTGCAACGGTTTACTTATGGATCCTGTAAAGATCTAGCAATTTCACTCGCCGGAAAATATCAGATCGATAATGCCGTCGTGGCCTTGGAAGTCTTGGCTGTCCTGGCTCAGAAAGGGTTTCCGGTGAAGGAACAGAAGCTGCGCAAGGGCATGATGGAAGCCGCATGGCCGGGCCGGTTCCAGATACTGGCAAAAAAGCCGTTGTTTATTGCTGACGGCGCCCATAATGAGGCAGCAGCGGCAGTTTTGGCGGAGTCCTTGCGGTTTTATTTTACAAAAAAGAAAATAATATATATAATAGGAATACTGAGGGATAAGGATTACCGGAAGATACTGGAGAGAACCTACGCTTACGCAGAACAGATCATCACCGTTACGACCCTTGGGCCGCGGGGAATGGGGGCTTATGAACTGGCACGAGAAGCACGGGGCTTCCACGACAGCGTGACCTGTGCCGACAGCCTGGAAGAGGCTATTGAGCTGGCCGGCCTGCTGGCCGGAAAAGACGGGGTGATTGTCGCATTCGGGTCGTTGTCCTATCTGGGAAAACTGATAAAAATAATAGAAAACAACAGAAAACAGCAGAAATGATAAGAAGAAGAAAAAAGTAGCATACGGATGGGGGCCTACATGATAGACCAGAAAAAAATTGAGGAAGCGGTGAAGCTCTTACTGGAAGCGATCGGTGAAGACAGCAGCCGGGAAGGACTGAAAGAAACGCCTGCCCGGATCGCCAGGATGTATGAGGAGATTTTTGGAGGGATGGAAGAAGATCCGGAATTGCCGCTGTCTAAGACCTTTACGGCGGAACAAAATGAAATGATAGTGGAAAAAAATATTGTTTTTTACTCTACCTGCGAGCATCACATGATGCCTTTCTTTGGCAAGGCCCATGTGGCATACATACCGAACGGCCGTGTCGTAGGCTTAAGCAAGCTTGCCAGAAGTATCGAGATATTTGCCCAGCGGCTGCAGCTGCAGGAACGGATGACAGCCCAGATCGCGGATGCTATCATGGAATATCTGTCACCCTGCGGCGTCATAGTGATGGTAGAAGCCGAACACCTGTGTATGACCATGCGGGGGGTAAAGAAGCCCGGCAGCCAGACTATGACAGTGGTTTCCAGAGGGATATTTCAAGAGGACAGCAGATTGAGAGATGAATTTTTTCAAATGGTAAATATGTAATATGCAAAAATAATGTGATAAATGTAATGTGAAGAATGTAATGTAATACAATGTGAAGAATGTAATGTAGATCATTAATATGAGAATTGAATGTTAAGTGTTTGATTTTGGGAAACGAAAGGAATCAGGATCTATGGAAAGAGCCTCCAATATATTAAATCATGATTTATTCAATGTCTACCAAAGAGAAATCAAACGAATCGAAGAAGATGACCGGGAGTTTTGCTGCCACGATCTGACTCATAGTCTGGACGTGGCCAGAATCGGCATGATATTGAATCTGGAAGAAGGATTGACGATACCGAAAGAGATGATCTATGCGGCTGCCTTGCTTCATGATATCGGCAAGCATATGGAATACCGCGAAGGAATACCCCATGAGCAGGCGAGCGCGGTGCTGGCTCCCAGGATCTTAAAAGACAGCGGATTTGACGAGCCGGAAGTGCGCCTGATCGTTCAGGCGATTGCCAGCCACCGTTCTGCCCATATTGCCAAGGCCCCTAATCTGAGCGGCCTCATCTACCGTGCCGATAAGCTGAGCCGCCCCTGCTATGCCTGCGAAGCAGAGCCGGAATGTGACTGGGACAGCAAGAAAAAGAACCTGCTGATAGAATATTGATTCTCTATGTTGCTTATAAGGGAGCGATAAGGGATAAGATAGAAAGTTTGAATAGGATTGAATAGGCGAAAATGAGAATTGGCGGACATGAATTTCATACGGACAAGCACACCTATATTATGGGCATTCTTAATGTGACACCTGACTCTTTTTCTGACGGAGGGAAATATAATCATCAAGACAAAGCCCTTTTTCATGCGGAGAAAATGATAAAAGAAGGCGCTGACATCCTGGATATCGGAGGCGAATCCACACGTCCCGGATATGAAAAACTGAGTGATGATGAAGAGATTACGAGAGTAACTACTGTTATTGAAAATATTAAATCACGATTTGATGCCCCGATCTCATTGGACACTTACAAGTCCAAGGTTGCCCAAAGCGGTATTGACGCCGGCGCCGATATGATCAATGACATCTGGGGGTTACAGTATGACGATCACATGGCGAAGGTGATCCAAAAGAGCGGGGTTTCCTGCTGCCTGATGCATAACCGGAAACATGCCGTGTATCAGGACTTTATGACAGAACTGAAAGCCGATCTGCGGGATTCTTTAAAGCGGGCGGCGGCGGCAGGCATCTTCCGTGATAAAATCATCGTGGATCCCGGCCTCGGTTTCGGCAAAGAATACGAACATAATATGGAAGTATTACGTAGCCTGGAACAGCTCAACGAACTGGGCTTTCCTTATCTTCTGGGAGCCAGCCGGAAATCAGTGATCGGTCTGGCCTTGGACTTACCGGTTGAGGAACGTCTGGAGGGGACACTGGTAACAACTGTTATGGCAGTTGTGAAAGGTTGTGCCTTTGTTCGGGTGCATGATGTCAAGGAAAATGCCAGAGCAATTAAGATAACAGAAGCTATTTTAAATAGAGACAGCTAAATCACTGGATGAAAAGGATAGATGAAATCAGGATGGATAAGACAAGGATGGATGAGATAAGGATAGAAGAACTGCGAGTATATGCCTATCACGGTGTTTTTCCGGAAGAAAACACAAAAGGGCAGAATTTTTATGTGAATGTCGTACTGTACACCGACACCAGAAAAGCCGGCATGGAAGATGATTTAGCTTTTTCAACCGACTATGGCAAAGTAATAGATTTTATCTGCGACTACATGCCAAAGATCACCTATAAGCTGATTGAAACAGTTGCGGAGCGATTGGCGGAGGCGATTCTTCTGGCTTTTCCGTTAATACATGATATAGACCTTGAGATCCGGAAGCCCGAGGCACCGATCAAGCAACCCTTTTCTTCCTTATCAGTAAAAATAAGCCGGGGATGGCGGAGTGTCTGCATCGCCACCGGTGCTAATTTGGGCGATAGAGAAAAGCAGATCCGTCAGGCTGTCCGGCAGATCATAGCTCATAAGCAGATCCGCAATGTAAAGGCCTCTGACCTATACCGTTCCGTACCTTATGGAGGCGTGAAACAGCCCGAATTTGTCAACGGCGCCCTGGTTCTGGAAACGCTACTGCGTCCGGGAGAACTGCTGCTATTCTTACAAGAACTGGAGAAGCAGGCAGGAAGGAGAGAAAAGGGGAATGAAGAACGCTGGGGGCCTCGTGTTCTGGATTTGGATATTTTATTGTATGACGATGTCATAATAGACAGCGAAGAACTCATTTTACCTCATCCCGATATGCATAACCGCGACTTTGTCCTGCGTCCTCTGGCGCAGCTGTCCCCTGGCCGGCGCCATCCCTTGCTTCGTAAGACAGTGCAGCAGTTATTGGCGGAGCTTTGTGATCAATATATTGTCATTGGAAAAGGAACTGCTGATTAGACTCAGCCTTAACATCACAGTGTTGACTTTCACACCAGGTTCTTTATCGTAGATATCCCATCGCATAACAGTAATTTAACAGTTCTCAAGTAATTTATCATTCTCATGTTCTTTTTATTAATAAGTCCCGTATAAAAAAATAACACCAAATTAAAAACTGGATAATTTTAACATTTATTTTTACTTTTTATAATAAGATTAACCATAAGTTTGCCGTCACGAACTTCCGGCAGACGATATTCCATGAAGGAGGATTATTATTATGAAAAGTAACAAACTTATTGCCTTACTGATGGCCGGGATCATCATGGTCTTACTGGCCGCCTGCGGCGGCAGTGAAACTGCGTCATCCAGTGATACCAGGGATGCGGCGCCCGTCACCGCCGATGATGTTGAAACCCCTACTGATCTTTCCGGGAAGCTGGTGATCTGGACGCTGGCCAATGACCTGACCCAGTTTGCCGAGCGCATGATGGAGTTCAATCCCAATCTGGAAATCGAAACAGTCGTCATTGCGCCCGCTGATTATCCCACCAAGGTTCAGTCGGCTTTGCTGGGCGGCGAAACCGAGCCGGATGTTATCGTAGCGGAACCGCAGATGCTGGGTAACATGTATGATGCCGGCTTTTTCGAGGATTTAAATCAGGCTCCCTACAATGCCCAGGATTATGCCTCCCTGATCGTAGACTACGTCTGGGACGTAGGTCAGGATGATAACGGCATTCAGCGGGCCATCAGTTATCAGATGACGCCGGCCGGGATGTTTTACCGCCGGGACATCGCCCTGGATGTTTTCGGAACCGATGATCCTGCGGAAGTCGGCAAATTATTCCAGGATTATACCACCATCATGGAGACCGGGGAAACCTTAAAAGCCGCCGGCTATAAGATATTCGCTTCCGATGGTGAGATGAGTTATTTTTCCGGAGATGCCGCTTGGGTTATCGACGGGACTTTGAACGTAGCCCAATCCCGTTATGACTATATGGATCTGGCGATTGCCCTCTATCAGAATGACCTCACGGCCTTTGCGTCACAGTGGTCGGCGCCCTGGTATCAGTCCATGTCCGGTCCGGTTCCGATTCTGAAAGCCAGCACCAATGTCTGGGATGAAGCAGCTATCGCAGCTGATGCTGAAGGCGCCGATACTGCCGAGTGTTTTGCTTACGGCCTGCCTACCTGGGGAGCCTTGATTCTCCGTGACAATGCCGGAGAAACAGCCGGTAACTGGGGCATATGCAGCGGTCCCGCTTACGGATTCGGCGGCGGCACATGGATCGGTGTCAGTGCCAACAGCGAAAGAAAAGAACTGGCATGGGAATTCGTTAAATTCTGTACCTTGAATGCGGAAACGGCCGACTGGTGGATCGAAGCTTCCGGCGGTGATGTGGTTTCTTATATTCCGGGACTGGAGAAGCACGCTGATGATGCCAATGAAGCCTATGGCGGACAGAAATCCTTTTCCTTCTGGATGGAGCAGTCTGAGGGCATTGATTATTCTAAAGTAACCAAATATGACCAGGTTATCGGTGATGCCTGGGGTGCGGCGATAACCGCCATCAAGACCGGCGAGTCAGATAAAGAAACCGCTATTAGCGACTTTTATGACCAGGTTGCAGCAACCTATCCGGAGATTACGATAAACCGATAAGTCGATAGATAGACCGCTTACGCGGGAAGTCTTTTTATAAATCATGTTGCGGCACTATTACCGGACACCGAGGCCGGTCACTGGTGCCGCAGCATATCTGCTAAGAGATTTACACAGATAGGAGACAGTATGGCAAGAAATAGCGTTCCGGCTGGTCCGGCTAAGAAGAAAAATATCAATAACGTCGCGTATTTATTTATTGCGCCCTTTATCATCGTCTTTTTGATATTTAGTGTATATCCGGTTTTACGGACTTTGTACCTGAGCTTTACCAGTTATCCCGGTTACGGAGAACCGCAGTGGGTGGGGCTGGCTAATTACAACCGGGTAATCAATGATAAGTTTTTCTGGGAGGCCCTGTGGAATACCATAAAAATATGGAGTGTCAATATTGTGGTACAATTGGGGGTCGCATTCCTGCTCACCATTGTCTTCAGTGATATTAAGTATAGAATCCGAGGTCTCAGCGTTTTTCGGGCGGTTTTTTATCTGCCCAATCTGATTGCCGCGGCATCTATCGCTTTTTTATTTAAGACCTTGCTAGACTGGCGGTTCGGTACCCTGAACCAGATACTGGCCCAGCTGGGGGTTGACAATCCCATCCCGTGGCTTACATCTCCGGACATTGCTCCTTTTTCCGTAGCCATGATCAATGCCTGGATGTGGTTCGGCAATTCTTTTATCATATTGATGGCCGGCGTCCAAGGCATCCCCAAAGACTACTTTGAAGCGGCGGCGATTGACGGGGCTAACCGCTGGAAGGTGTTCGGCAAGATCACCATTCCGATGCTGCGGCCGATCCTGATCTATGTGTCCATTACCTCGCTGATTGGCGGCCTGCAGATGTTTGACATCCCTTTCCTGATCGCTCAGGGCACCGATATGACCGCGATCCTCCGCGGACCGCTTCAGACCGTCGTTATGTACATGTATGATTTTGGCTTCCGGACCTTCCAGGTGGGATATGCCGGTTCCATTGCCTATGCCTTGTTCCTGATTATCCTGGCGGCGGCAGTGATCCAGTTCAAGATAATGAATAAGGAGGATTGATCATGTGGACTTTAACTAAGAAATGCATCCTATATGTCTTGCTGATTGCCCTGGCCTTGATCTGTGTCCTGCCCTTTTTGCTGATGATGGTCAATGCAACCCGCAGCGGCCGTGAGATCATGACATTTTTTACCCTGATACCGGGGGATTCTCTCGGAGAAAACTGGGAAGCGGTAATTAATTATTTTAACCTGTTCCGGGGCTATCTTAACAGCTTGATCGTAGCTGTCCCCGCCACCTTGCTGACAGCTTATTTTTCCTCGCTGACCGGCTATGCCCTGGCCATCTATCAGTTCCGGGGCCGTAACCTGATGTTCGGCGTGATCGTGATTTTTATGATGATACCGGGACAGCTGGGGCTGCTGGGATTCTACAACCTGATCAGCGGCTTAAAACTGGTCAATTCCTATATACCCCTGATTATCCCTGCGATAGCAGCACCAGGAACCGTGTTTTTCCTGCGCCAGTACGTGCTGTCCGTCCTGTCAAAGACCCTGCTGGAAGCCGCCCGCATCGACGGTGCCAGAGAAATTTATATTTTTCACAAAATTGTCCTGCCGATCATGGCACCCGGCATCGCGACGATGTCTATCGGTGCCTTCATCGGCAACTGGAACAGTTATCTGGTGCCCTTGATCGTCCTGACCAAGCCGGACCGCTTTACGCTGCCGGTCATGATCGCCTCGCTCAGTGCCTCGACTGACATTGCTACCAACCAAGGGGCGATTTATCTTTCCGTAGCGATATCGGTTGTCCCGATCCTGATTGTCTTTGCTTTTTGTTCTAAGTATATGATAAGTAGTATTACAGCCGGCAGTATCAAAGAATAGATTGAAGCGATGATTGCCCGTCTAAAATGCCGATTGCACAGTAACATAAAAAAATGACACAATAAGATAAAATGATTACTTAATATTAACTCCCACATATTGTAAAATAAATCAAAGCACAATATTGAAGATAATGGAAAATGTGCTTTTCGATGCTAATATAAGGTATTTACTCAATCAAGAAAGGAGAACTAACACAATGGAGAGAGTACGAATGAAAAAAAAGGAAATCTACAGAGGCTTGGGCCTGTTTCTTGCCATGTTCCTGCTAGTGTCGGCAGTGTTGCCCTTAGCAGGAGACGGACTTGGCAGCGTCCAGGCGGCTCCCGCAGCGGCAATCACCGACATGGATTATTTTTCGGCCAATGACGGGCCGATTCTTAACGTCTCCGGTGTCGGAGAGGCAAGCTTCGGTTTTGTGGCACCGATATTTAACAACGGCGCCAATACCTGGGCCGAAGCTGTTGATGACCTTCAGGTCAATGTACTGGTTAACAACGTCTGGACAGATATTGACAGTTTGAATCAGTATGTTTATAACTCCAATTGGGGTAACTGGGAAGATGCCGGTTTTAACGGGTACTGGTTTGTCGTTTCCGAGACAACGCAGATTCAGCTGGTATCCCGCACCAATCCGGGAGTGTCACTTACCTATACGCTTAATTTTACCAACCTCGCCGAATATACGATTACTTCCATGGCGGCCACACAGGGACCGCATATTGTCGCCGGTATCACTGGCGGGGCAGGTTTTACCTATCCGACTTTTAACGGCGATTCGGCCATCACCTATGCACAGGTGGCGGACGACCTGGCGGTTTTTGTCTGGCTGGATGATGAAGAGGAATGGGTGAGTATCGATAATCCGGACAGCGGCTTTGTTTATGATCAGAACTGGGGTCAGTTCTGGGATGGCGGCGGCGGGTTCTGGATCAACGTGGGACGTACCACCATGCTCAGGCTGGCTTCCAAGGCTTCACCCAATGTGGTTCTGGATTACACTATTGAGTTTCAAGTGCCGGTCAGGACTGACTATGTGCTGTCGGCCGATGTGACCACCTATGTCGCTGGCGATATTGGCGCCATCGGGGTTCCGCTGCCGATGATAGACGGAGATTATCCACGGGAATCAGAGCTGGGTAACTTTGTATATCAGAAATTAGTCAACGGGAACTGGGTAGATCTGGATGATTTCGCCGTCAGCGGTTTCAGCTATCAAGGTAACGGGTACAACAGCTTGTCGGCCAGTGATCAGTGGGGATACTGGGTGGATCATATCTATGGCCTCTGGTTCCAGCCGATCCAGGAAGACATGCAGATCCGTATCGGTTATCCTACTAACGGGGAAGCGGGCGGACCGCTTGGCAGTAACTTTATCGTCTATCAGTTTATCGGCAATCCCAATGCCCCGCGTCCCGATGTGTCAGATCTCGGGAATATTGAGCTAGGAACCGATTCCGACCCGGACATCGACGGCTGGAATATGATATGGAACGATGAGTTTAACGGGACTTCCTTAGACATGTCTAACTGGAGATATGATCCCGGTTATTATCTCAATGACGATGCTGATACCTGGGGCTGGGGCAATGCTGAACTGGAACATTATACCGAAAGCACGGACAATACCTTTGTGGATAACGGCAAGCTGAACTTGCGGGCATTGGATGATCCGGCTACCTTCCCGCAGGATCCGACTCGGGTGGCTCCATATTCTTCAGGCAAGATCGTGTCAAGGGGTAATTTTTCCTTTAAATACGGGAGGATTGACTTCAGAGCCAAGCTTCCGGCGGGTGATGCTTTATGGCCGGCCTTATGGCTGCTACCGGCGGACGACGCCTACGGTGGCTGGGCAGCTTCCGGGGAAATCGACGTCATGGAAGCCAGAGGACGTCTGCCCGGAGCCACCAGCGGTGCGCTGCACTATGGCGGACAATGGCCGGCGAATACCCATATCGGCAGCGACTATGCCTTTGAAAACGGCGAGCGGTTCGACACCGACTTCCATACCTACAGCCTTGTATGGGAAGAAGACAATATTAAATGGTATGTTGACGGCAATTGTTTCTATAAGGCAACCAATGAACAGTGGTATTCCCTTGGGGCAAGCAATAACGAGAACGCACCGTTTGATCAGGAATTTTTCATTATTATGAATCTTGCCGTAGGCGGATGGTTTGACGGCGGCATTATGCCGGATAAGGGGATTTTCCCGGCTACGATGCAAGTCGATTATGTCAGGGTCTATCAGGAGGAAGGCAGTAATAACGGAACGTATACCGATAACGGCAGTGACATAGAAGATCCAGAAGATCCCGAAGATCCGGAAGATCCGGAAGAAGTTCTTTTATCAGGCGGAAGGCCGGTTACGGCGTCAGGATCCGAAAATATCGTATTTGGCCCGGAATGCCTGACGGATAGCAACCTGGGTTCCAGATGGTCCTCCGACTTTTCCGATACCGCATGGTTTGTTATCGACCTGGAAAGAGTATGCAGCGTAAGCAAGGTGGTCTTAACTTGGGAGACGGCTTTTGGCGAGAAATTTGAGCTGTACGTTTCTCAGGACGGTAATAATTATACGAAGGTATTTACCCAAGATGACGGCTCGGGCGGTACGGAAACAATCAGTTTCGATCCTGTGGATGCTCGCTATATCATGTTCCAGGGTATGCAGAGAGCGTTGCCATACGGATACTCAATGTGGGAAGCAGAGGTTTTCGGCACTGAATGAAATGGCTTAGGAAACGCTGATGAAAGCGTTTCCCGCGCCGGATTTACGGCACAAAGTGCCAGCTTCCACTGCAAATCCGTGCGCATCCCGTGGAGCGTCTAAGGAAATACTGATGCATCAGTGTTTCCTTAGAAACTAACAAGTAGAAGCACGCAGTTAGTTGAATGTAATTTAAATGTAACAAAATATAATGTTTTCATTTGACTCAGCTCTCTTATCTAAGGAAACACTGGATTTCAGGTGTTTCCTTAGAATATGTAATTAAAAACACAGGATCAAAAAAATAACCGATGCTCTGAAGTAAATTAATCTTTGCAATACAATACATTTTTTGTTAATATTTAAGTATGTGAAACAAAGAGGGGGGGGCAGGGGTTGCGTGAGTAAGAATAAACAATATCAATACAAAAAGAGAATTTTTATTTTGATATCCATAATTTTAATATTCTTTCTGTTTTGTGGCGGATGCAGCCACTATCCCGGCCTTAACGGCTCGGATCAGAGTACACCGGTTCAAGGCGGTGCGGTTCAGTCGGAGCAGGATGCGAAGGAGCGTTTGGAGGCTGAACAAGCAGCCGGATCAGAAATCAGATCAGAAATCGGACCAGAAATCGGACCAGAAGAAGTCATTACCTTCGACTGGTACATCAATTTTTCTTGGTACGATACCGTTTGGGGGGATAATATGGTGTCTCGGGCCATCACGGAAAACACCGGCGTGGATGTCAATTTTATTGTTCCCATGGGCAGTGAAACGGAAAAGTTTAATTCACTGATTGCTTCGGATACGTTGCCGGATATCATCACGCTGGGCTGGTGGGAAACCCAGGTGGATGAAATGATCGCTAAGGATCTGGTATATGCCCTGAATGGACTGGCTGATGAATACGAGCCGTATTTTTGGGAAGTGGCAGACGAGGCGGTCATCGAATGGTATACCAGAGAGGACGGCAATATCTATTGCTATCCTAACTCTTTTTACCGGCCTTCGGATTATGAAGACTATGATAATATCGGTTCTCAGCAGACCTTTCTGGTCAGAAAAGATATCTATGAGGCCATCGGCAGCCCTGACATGACAACTCCTGAGGGGTTTGCGGCAGCAGTAAAGGCGGCAGCGGAAAACTTTCCGTTGGTAGACGGCAAACCGCTGATTCCCATCGGAGCCCATGAATTTAATGAAACCGGATGTATCTCTTTTGATCTTCACCTCCAGAATTTCCTGGCAGTTCCCTTTGAGAAAGACGGGGTCTATTATGACCGCTACGCTGACCCGGAATACATCAGTTGGCTGAAAGTGTTTCGGCAGCTGGGTGAGGAAGGCTATCTGAAAGAAGATATTTTCATCGACCAGCGGATGCAGATGCGGGAAAAGCTGGCGGAAGGCCGGTATTTCTGTATGATCTATCAGCGCACCGACATCGAGGAAGAACAGAAATTGCTCTATGCCCAGGATCCGGAGCAGATCTATGTCGCGGTTGACGGACCTAAGAATGCCCAGGGTTCCGACCATCTTCTGCCGGGAGCCGGCATTAACGGCTGGACAGTGACTTTGATTTCCCGTAATTGCCGGGATCCGGAACGAGCCATGCGCTTTCTTACCTATCTGATGAGCGAAGCGGGCCAGAAAATGACTTATCTGGGAATCGAGGGCGAGACGTATGACATCGTGGACGGCAAGCCCTGCATCAAGGAAGAAGTCTCCGAACTGATGAATACCGACCAGACCTCATACAATCGTATTTATGGCGGCAATAATGCTTATTGGATGCTTCAGGACAATGTGATGCAGCTAAAGTGGCTGCCGCCCTTAGAGCCGCCGACAGGACAGCTGTTAGAGTGGACCTACCCCTACACCAGATACCTGGGCCAGTATGAAATTAATTTTGACGTCAATTCTCCGGAAGGGGAAGCGAACCGGCAGATTCAGTTATTGTGGAGTACCGTGCTGCCGCGGCTGCTGCTGGCCTCGTCAGAAGCCGAGTTTGACCGTCTTTTTGATAATTTCTTAGAGGAACGAAGGAATCTGGGCCATGACGACGTGATGGCAGAGAGTACCCGGCAGATGCGGGCCGCCAAGGAAAAGCTGGGATTGAAATAGTAGATAGGTTGACGGTTTTATGTATGGTTAACATGAAAGCAAAGTTCAAAAAGCTAAAACTAAATATTAAATTTACTATTGTGATCATCTTATTCGTGCTAATGCCGATGTTGGCTTTTTCATTGTTCTTGTTTGCCAATATAGAAAGAAATGCAGTAGACCGCCGTCTTGACGCCATGGCCTATCGGATGGAGAAGAGCTATGATCAGATTATCAAAAACATTGATGCCATCAACATGTCCTCGCAGTTCTTTCTCAGCGATGCCGGTCTGCGGAATCATCTGAGAGCAGTCAAGAACGGCAGTCCGATCATGCCCCTGGAGCTGATGGATTTTTATAACGAAAACATCATTTTTCTGGAACGGATGCTGAACAATAACCCCTATCTCTATCAGATCCGCGTCTATGCCGACAGTCCGGATATGCAGGAAATGATGCCGATCCTTTACCGTACCGAGCGGATGCGCCGCCTTGCCTGGGCGGCGGAAACAGCGGGTGGCATGGAGGATATGGAACCCGGCTGGAAATTTGACTATTATGACACGTTATTTGACGTGAACGCTGTCAACCGAACCAAGAAAATCATGTCATTGGTAATGCCGGTTACGGACGTAAAAGAAGGACAGATCGGCATTCTGGAAGTTGCTATGTATATGGAAACCATGTTCCCGGTAATCTATGATCCGGAGCAAGGAACTTTTGGTTTTTTTGTGGATCAAAGCGGGACGGTTTATTATGATGACAGCGTGCATAATGATAATAGCAGCAGAGAATTCAAGGGCCTGGATTTCTATGTCAGTGATCCGGATATCAACGCTGCATGGCAGGATGGCAAGGAAACGGTTTTTTATGCCACTCTGCAAAGCCAGCCGTTCGTTGTAGGTATCAAGCCGGTTGATGAGATAGACGGCGTTTTGGTGTGTTTCGACAGCCTGGAGGCCGAGCTGGGCGGTGTCGGCCGCCTGCGGCTCATGTTCATGGCCATAGCAATGGTCATCGTGGTCATCCTGATCTATATCATCAATCTTATCGTCAAGAGCCTGCTTCATCAGTTTTATGACATTCTCCACTCAATCAGGGAAGTACAGAAGGGCGACCTGGATGTGGTGATCACCGGCGGCGGGCCGGACGAGATGGGTGAGCTGGGAACGCAGATCAATACGATGCTCAGGCGCATCAAACAGTTGATGGCAGACAACGTGAACAGGGAGATTCTGGCTCGCCATTCTGAGATCAGGGCCTTGCAGAACCAGATCAATGCGCATTTCATCTACAATGTCCTGGAATCCATCAAGATGATGGCAGAGATCGATGAAAAATATGTCATATCGGATGCCATAACCGCCCTGGGCAAACTGCTCCGCTACAGTATGCGCTGGAATGATGATTATGTGTCGGTCGCGGAAGAGCTGGACTACATCAAGAATTATATGCAGCTGATTAATCTACGGTTTGATTATGAAATCGACCTTGCGGTAACTATGCCGGAAGACATCCGTTCGCAGCGGGTGCCGAAGATGTCCCTGCAGCCTATTATTGAAAACGCTATTTATCATGGGATTGAACAGCTGGCGGAAGATACCAGCATCTATATCAAAGGTCTCAGGGACGGCGACGACTGCGTGATTGAGATTACTGATATGGGAAAAGGCATGAGCGAGGAAGAGGTGAATCAGCTTTACTCAAAGATAAACGTAACGGTTGAAACTTCCGGTGGCACTGGAAACGGGATCGGTCTAAAGAACGTCCAGGATCGGATCAAGATCGGCTACGGGGAAGAATACGGCCTCAGAATCAGTTCCCAGCTCGGGCTGTATACGAAAATCATCATCAGGATTCCGGTCACAGTCGGAGTAAGGGGAGAAGGATATGAATAAGATTATGGTCGTAGAAGATGAAAAACTGATCAGACAAGGCATTATCTCGATGATTCGCCGCTCCGGCATCCCGGTGGCGGAGATCTGGGAAGCAGCCAACGGGGAAGCAGCGCTGGAGCTTATTGCCGGGCAGAAGTTCGATGTCGTATTTACCGATATCCGGATGCCGAAAATGGACGGGCTGGCATTAGTAAAGGAACTTCAGAAGCTGGCCTCGCCGCCGGTGATGATCGCCATCAGCGGATATGACGAATTTAACTATGCGGTAGAAATGCTGCGCTCCGGGGTAAGGGAATATATCTTGAAACCAATTGAACGGGACATCCTGATCCATCTGCTTGGAAGACTTGAGGAGGAAATCAGCCAAAAAGCCGCCACCGAACAGGGGCGTATCAGCATCGGTTACCAGCAGCTGAAGTTTTGGATGGTAAACGATCAGTTGACTGAGGCGGAAACAGAAATTATAGTAAAGCAGTACGAAGAATGGTTTTTTCCGGCGGATTATATGGTGTGCTGTACCAACAATACCAAGGGTATCATGGCATCCGGCGAACACCATATTTATCTGAGTGACGTGGGGGCTCATGAGCTTTACATCATCGAAGGCGGCGATACGCTGGGCGTGTGGGAACAGCTGCTCCAGGGAAGGTATGTCGGCATCAGTTCCCGCCACTGCGGTTTGGGAGAACTGAAAACGGCCTTTCAGGAAGCCGTCGCCGCCAGGCGGGAAGCTTTCTGGCGTAATAAAAAGGTGATTCTGTATAAACCATCAACTCTTGATAAAAATACTCCTGATATAAATACTCCTGATATAAATATCCATGCAAAAAATACTTCTGAACAAGATACTCTTGAAAAAGAAATCCCGAAAAAGGTCGTCGTTGCAATGGAGAACCCTGAAAAGGACATCTCGGAAAAGGAGATTCACATGACCGTACAGCAACTGGGAACCAATCAGGAAAAAGCGGCCAGACGCCGCATCAGCGAAATCTTTTTCCAAGGCCGCCGAGGCGGGTATCAGGCAGCTGTCATGGAAAAAAGCATCCAGCTTTTGCTACGGCTCTTTCAGGAAATGTACGGGACAGTTGTGGAGATGACATCGGAGGCGGAGGATTTATTCGGCCCGCTGTATGTCTATGACTGTGTGGATCAGTTAGAGAAGTCGCTGGATCAGTGGCTGGATCGGCTGAGTGTTAAACTCAGGAAGGATTTTGACGACTTCCGTAATAAGCAGAAAATCAAACAGGCGATTTTGTACATCCATGAAAACTATAATACCGATCTGAACATGGCAGTGGTATCCAATGCGATATCTATGAATTATTCCTTGTTCTCTCATACGTTCAAGCTGTATACCGGCAGCAAGTTTGTCGATTACATCAAAGAGCTGAGGATCAAGGAAGCCAAGAAACTGCTGGAAACTACCGAACTGAAGATTCATGAGATCAGTCAGAAGATCGGATATGAAAATGAAAAACATTTTATGAAGACTTTCAAGGTCGCATGCGGCGTTTCGCCGACAGAGTATCGTAAGAATATGCTACATAAATCCATTCGTCAGTAAGGGATTCGTCAGTAAAGGAATCGTCAGTAAAGGAGTCATATGGATAGTAACAGGTATTTTACCATCGAAAACTACTTAAGGAAGCCGGCATTTTCCAGTTTTCTTCCAGGCATAAGCGGGGTTAAGGGGATACCGGCTTGGTGCTGTTATGTGAACAGGGGTCAGGCCATTGCCGGTTTTGGCCTGGAAGACAAAGACCATGCCATCATGGAGTTTTATCCGGCCCATCAGGCATACCGTAATGTAAGATTTTTAGGTTTCCGTACTTTTTGCCGTATCAACGGCGTTTATCAGGAACTGTTAAACGATGCCGGCCAGCCCCATTCCATGAAAATATTCCGGAACGGCCTGGAAATAGAAGAAGACCGTCAGGAAGCCGGAATCCGGACTACGGTCCGCTACCACACCCTTCCGGGCGCGGCCTTTGGCGGCCTTATGCGAAAGGTGACCATCCGGAATACCAGTCCCGAGAGCATCGAGCTGGAAGTGCTGGACGGCATGGCAGCCCTGGTGCCCTATGGCGTGGATATGGCTTCTCTCAAGAATATGGGGCAGACGGTAAAGGCATGGATGCGGGCGGAAAAAACCCCTGAAGGACAGCCTTTTTTCCGGGCCCGGGCCAGCATCAAGGATACTGCGGCGGTTACCGCGGTAAACGGCGGGAATTTCGGTTATGCGGTTACGGCGGACGGGAGTCACATGCCCTGGATTACCGACCCGGAAGCAGTATTTTCGTATGACACGTCGTTACAGATCGCAGAGGGCTTCCGGGATAAGGGAACTGACGGTTTATTCCGTCAGGACGCCCTTTGTGAGAATCAGTTTCCCTGCTGCTTTTTTGGAACGAAGCAGCAGGTTGCCGGAGGTGCTTCGCTTACCTGCTACGAACTGTTCGGTCAGGTGAAGGAGCAAAAGGACTTACGGGCCTTTCTGGAAAGCAAGCCCGGAAAGAAATATTTCGAGGCCAAAGCTGATGAGGCTGCCCGGCTGACCCAAGAGTTATGCCGGGGCATCGAAACCAGGACGGCCAGTCCGGACTTTGATGAATATTGCGGTTATACCTATATGGACAACGCCCTGCGTGGTGGGTTTCCCGTTTTATTGCCGGGTAACAAGGTCTTTTATGTCTATTCCCGCAAACATGGCGATCTGGAACGGGATTACAATGATTTCCGGATGCTGCCGGAGTATTTTTCCCAAGGAAATGGTAATTTCCGTGATGTCTGTCAGAACCGCCGGATGGATAATTTCTTTACCCCGATTGTCCAGAAAGAAAATATCCGGCGTTTCTACAGCCTGATCCAGATCGACGGCTACAATCCTTTGGCGGTGGAAAAAGTGACTTTCGGGATAACCGACGAAATATGCGAAGCCATCCTTGATCCGCTTTCGCAGGAACAAAAAGAGGAACTTCAGCAAAGCCTGGCACTTCCCTATACGCCCGGCGGTCTTTTCCGGAAGCTGGATGCCTTGCTGAATCCTGATGAAAGGGACATGTATTTTGCCAAGATCATGGAGCAGTCCGATGAAGAAAGCAGTGCCGAGTTCGGCGAGGGTTACTGGTGCGACCATTGGACCTATAATCTGGATCTCGTCGAAGCCTATCTGTCATTATATCCCGATCGGAAAGCGGAGCTGCTGACTGCCGAAGAATATACCTATTACCGTACCAGGATCCCGATTCTGCCCCGTCGCAAGCGTTATGTAAAAACCGAAAACGGCATCCGCCAATACCGCTTTCTGGATGAAAACAAGAAGATCGTGGCTACAGAGAAACTCCTGCGGGCGGATTTTGGCAGGGGAAGCATTGTCAAAGTAACCCTAATGGAAAAACTGCTTGTTCTCTGCGCCACCAAATATGCCGCTCTGGACGCCTATGGCATGGGCATAGAGATGGAGGGCGGCCGCCCGGGCTGGTATGATGCCCTCAACGGGCTTCCGGCTCTGTTTGGTTCCAGCATGTCGGAAACCTGCGAATTGTCCCGCAACCTCCACTTTGCCGTCGAGGCCTTGGAGGCCTGCTCCGAACCGCTTAAGCTGACTCAGGAAGTAGCCCTTCTGCTCCAGGCAATGGATCGGATCGCACTGGCAGGTCAGGATCAGCATTCCGCGCCGGAACTCCTGCTCCTATGGAGTAAACGCAATGAGTATAAAGAAAAATACTGGCGGGAAACGTTTCAGGGGATCAGCGGGATCAAGGTTTCTATGGACAAAGCACAGGCAGCCGGCATCCTTACCCATCTGAAGGAAGCAGTTGATGACGGCATCCGGCGGGCCCGGCGGATGACAGGAGAAAGATATCCGACTTATTTTGCCTATGAAATCACCGATTATACCGAAGCGCAGGGAGAAATCACCCCGCTTCATTTCCAGCCGGTTCCGCTCCCGGTCTTTCTTGAGGGTGCCGTTCGCCATCTGAAACTTTCCGGCACAAAACAAGACAAATTAAAGCTGGCCGAGGCGGTAAAGTCCGGCGCTCTCTATGACCAGAAGCTGAAAATGTACAAGGTAAATACTTCCCTGCAAGATGCGTCCTTTGAGCTGGGCCGGGTCAAGGTATTCACTCCCGGCTGGCTGGAAAACGAATCGATCTGGCTGCATATGGAATATAAGTACCTGCTCGAACTGCTGAAGGGCAAGCTGTATCAGCAATATCTTGCGGACTTTACCAACACCGTCATCCCTTTTCAGGATCCGGAAGTATATGGGAGGAGCATCTGGGAAAATTCTTCTTTTATTGCCAGTTCCGCTAATCCTGACCGGAAGCTTCATGGCAAAGGCTTCGTGGCAAGACTCAGCGGCTCAACCGCAGAGTTTCTGCAGATGTGGAAGATCATGATGTTCGGTGACGAGATATTCAGAGAAGAAAGCGGTAACTTAAGTCTCACCTTCGAACCTTGCATCCCCGGTGTTCTGATCGGTGATGACCGCCGGATCGAAGCGATGTTTATGGGCCGGACAAAAGTAATCTATGAATTTGCCGAAAGCAAAGATTACATCCCCGGAAACTACCGGATCAAGGAAATAAAGCTGACCTGCCATGATAAGGTCTCATACATCATCAAGCAAGGGACTCTGGGGCATTTTTTTGCCTCGGAAATCAGGGACGGCAAGGTCAAGGAAATAGAAATATCGATCATCTAAGGAACACTGATGTATCAGCGTTTCGCTAGAGATGCGCACGGATTTACAGCGGAAACTGGCACTGCGTGCCGTAAATCCGGCGCGGGAAACGCTGTATCAGCGTTTCCCTATGATAAGAAAAAGGAGGCGCGCCATGCAGGCAACTATCATTACAACCGATCAGGGTTCAGAAAAGCTTTGGCAGGAAGAAACCGTACAAACACGCCATATAGAGGAATATATGCGCGTCATCAATCTGTATCCGGATATAAAAGAACAGGAGATCACCGGCTTTGGCGGAGCCTTTACCGAAGCTGCCGCACATTGCTATGCTTCGCTTTCGGAAGCTGGGAAAAGAGCCGTGATGGAAGGATATTATTCGGATCATGGACTAAGGTATAACATGGGAAGAGTGCCGATTCACAGCTGTGATTTCAGCCTGGGTAATTATACCTATATCGAAGAAGGCGACAAAGAACTGAAGACCTTCACCATCGACCACGATGAAAAAGAGATCCTGCCCATGATGCGCCAGGCGCTTTTACAGGCGTCCGGCCAGATTGACTGGCTGTGTGTCCCGTGGTCGCCGCCGGCTTTTATGAAAAGCAATAGTGATATGAACCATGGCGGGAGTCTGCTGGAAGAATACAAGGAGAGCTGGGCAGCTTATTTCGTGCGTTTTATCGAAGAATATCGGAAGCGCGGTATTTCCTTCCGATATGTCAATGTCCAGAATGAACCGCAGGCGGCCCAGACCTGGGACTCCTGTATTTATTCCGCTTTGGAGGAAGGAGATTTCGTGACCCGGTTCCTGGCTCCGGCTTTCAAAAAGTCCGGTTTGGACGATATCGGGATTTTCATATGGGATCATAATAAAGAAGGTTTTTATCAGAGAATCAAGGAAACTTTTCAAGTAGAAGGTTGTCGGGAACAGGTGACAGGAGCTTCCGTACATTGGTATACCGGCGACCACTTTGATGCCATCCGGGCGGTGCGGAAGGCCTATCCGGAACTCAAAATATTTTTTACGGAAGGCTGTGTGGAATATAGCCGGTTTGCCGGTGCCGGTGAAGTGCAGAAAGCGGAAATGTATGCCCATGATATGCTGGGCGACCTGAAAGCGGGCTGTCATGCCATCTTGGACTGGAACCTGCTGCTGGATGAAAACGGCGGCCCCAACCATGTGGGGAATTTTTGTGCGGCCCCGATGATGAGCGACGGGAAAGGCGGCGTGGAAAGACACTTAAGCTATTATTATATCGGGCATTTCAGCAGGTACATCCAGAAAGGCGCGATTCAGATCATGACCTCGTCCTATACGAATCAGATCGAAACCGTAGCTTTCATAAACCCTGGCGGCAGCCGGACTGCTGTTTTGCTGAATCGGACGGACATGGCAGCGGAACTGGTGCTCCGGGAAGAAACGGCCTGCCTTCCGGTGAGGATTGCGCCTCATGGTATTGTGACGGTAATCTTATAATTTTAAGTTTGCCATCAGCTGACTGGGTTAAGCGGTGGCAATCTGACGATGACCGGGCAACCTGACAAAAAACGTAAGCCATTAATGGTTGATACAAAAGTTATATTATAGTATGATAAAGACTATAAAAGAGCAAAGGAGAGTTTTTTTGAGATTTCACGAACTATTAAGAGAGAAAGTGCATGAATCGGTATTATCGGTACTGCCGATTACCGTCATTGTAATGTTCCTCAGTATGACGATCGCACCGCTGACACCGGCTACGCTGCTGTTGTTTTTGATCGGTGCCGCCATGCTGATCCTGGGGATGGGCTTCTTCACTTTAGGAGCGGATATGGCGATGATCCCGATGGGAGAAGGCATCGGCGTCCAGATGAGCAAGACCAAGAAAATCACCATTTCGCTGGCAGTCTGTTTCATCCTGGGCTTTCTGATTACCATTGCGGAGCCGGATCTTCAGGTCCTGGCCGAGCAGGTCGAGTCCATAGATAATATGATCCTGATCCTGACAGTAGCGGCAGGGGTGGGATTTTTCTTGCTTATCGCGCAGCTGCGTATGCTATTGAAGATACCGTTATCCTATACGCTGTTCTTTTTTTATGCTATTATTTTTATTTTATCTTATTTTACCCCCAATGCCTTTGTAGCAGTTTCCTTTGATTCGGGAGGGGTCACGACCGGTCCGATTACCGTACCCTTCATCATGGCACTCGGTATCGGTATGGCCGCCGTGCGAAGTGATAAGAACTCCCGCAGCGACAGTTTTGGCCTGATTGCCTTGTGCAGCATCGGCCCGATCCTGTCGGTTATGATCCTGGGGATCTTGTACCGGCCGGAAGAGGCAAGCTATACACCGGTTTCCATGGTAGAGCTTACTACGACGAAGGAAGCGGGGGCGGAATTCCTGAAGGCGTTTCCGGTTTATGCGCAGGAAGTGGCTTTGGCATTAATCCCTATCGTGCTGCTGTTTCTGGTCTTCCAGATTAAGTCAAAAAGATTTCATCACCGGCAGCTGATCCGGATTATCGCCGGTTTTGTCTATACATATGTCGGCCTTGTGCTGTTTTTGACCGGTGTCAATGTGGGTTTTATGCCTGCCGGCCAGAACATCGGCGCGGAAATAGCCGGGGACAGGCATAGGTGGTGGCTGCTGCCGATCGGCATGCTCATCGGATATTTTATAGTCAGGGCGGAGCCGGCCGTTCAGGTACTGACCAAGCAGGTGGAAGAAATCACCAATGGTTCGATATCTCAGAAAGCTATCGGGCAGAGCCTTTCTATCGGTATCGCGGTGTCGGCCGGGATAGCTATGCTCCGGATCCTCACCGGGCTGAATATTATGTGGTTCCTGATACCGGGCTATGCGATTTCCCTGATCATGACATTTTTTGTCCCGCAGATATTTACTGGTATCGCGTTTGACTCCGGCGGCGTTGCCAGCGGCCCGATGACAGCGACCTTTCTGCTGCCGCTGGCGGTAGGGGCTTGTCAGGCGGTTGGCGGAAACATTATGACTGATGCTTTCGGCATCGTGGCGATGGTTGCCATGACGCCCTTGCTGACGATCCAGATGCTGGGCCTTACCAGCAAGATTAGGCATTGGCTAGAGAAACGGCGTCTTGCCGTTCAGCCGGAACCGGAAGGTGTACCGGCAGCAACCGGTTCAGAACCGGCGGAAGATGTCATTATTTACTTTGACTGACAGAACCATTCCGGATAGACCGAATAAAATAAGAGCGAGTGTCAATCATCACGAAACACGTGTTAGTCAGAGCTTGTATGTTTGATTAGGGTTGGTAAATTTGATGTTTTGATATATTTTAGTTATTTGACTTTTAATATATTAAGATATTTAGTATTTGATATAGTTAAGATATTTGATATAAGGAAGGGATATGTCATGGCAGAAAAAACAGAAGGCATTAAGCTGGTAATGGCATTTGTCGAGCGCGGCCAGGGGACGGCTGTTATCAAGCTTTTTGCAGAGTACAGAGTTATTTGTAGTTTTCAGAGCGTCGGCCAGGGGACGGCATCTTCAGATCTGCTGGATGCCTTGGGATTTGGCACTTCGGAGCGGGATATTCTGGTCAGCATGGGATGCGACAGCAATGTCAACAGGCTTATGTATCAGTTGCAGGAGAATTTATACCGGGATTTGGATGCCAAGGGCATTGTATTTGATATGCCGCTGTCAGGAATTACCAATCTGGCGGCCGGCAAACTGTTTGAGAAACGGCTTACGCCGGCGGAAAATGAAAATGGAGGCGGAATGATGATGCAGAACGGAAATGACAGCCTGATTATTGTGGTGGTAAATCAGGGCAACACAGATGATGTGATGGATACGGCCAGAAGTGCCGGAGCCAGGGGCGGTACGGTAATCCGTTCCCGGTGGGCAGGCGGCCACGAGGATACCATGCAGTTTTACGGAATCAGCCTTCAGGCCGAGAAGGAAATCATCTTTATTGTCGCCGCTCGGGAAAGCCGCAATGCGATCATGGAGGCCATCAATGAGACTCATGGCCTGAATACACAGGCGGCCGCCCTGACCTGCTCGCTGGAAATCGAGAATATTGCGAAGCTGTGAGACGGGTATGTGCTGCATCGTATTCAAGGGGAGTGTCAGGCAAAACAGTATGTTCAAGCCGTCCGGATCTTATGCTGCAGTAAATACAGAGCGGAGACACTGGGAAGGATCATCATGGCATTGATCAGGTCGGTACATTCCCAGACCACGTTAAGCGGGATTACGGCGCCGATATATATCATGACAATATAGATGATTTTGTAATAGGGGATGCCGCCCGAACCGGCCAGATACTCCATGGCCCGCTCGCCGATATAGGACCAGCCGATCAGGGTCGTGATGGCAAAAGCAATCAGGCAGCAGGAAAGGAAAACATTGCCGAAAATCGGAAATGAGGAAAAAGCAGCATCAGTTAACCCGGCTTCATTCACCCCCAGAATGGAAGCCGGGTTTTTCAGCATATTAGACACAATCACCAGCCCGGATAGCAGGCACATCACTACCGTATCCCAGAAAACCGCAGTCATGGAGACATAGGCCTGTTTTACGGGAGAGGGGGTATCGGTAGCGGCGGCGGCGACCGCGGCCGTTCCAATGCCGGCTTCGTTGGTGAAAAGCCCGCGGGCAATACCGTATCTGGCGGCAATCATCAAGGAGGAACCGATTGCCCCGCCAAAGGCGGCCTGTGGCAGCAGCGCCTGTTTTAGAATCACGGCAATGACGGTTCCCAGCACATCCCGGTTCATCCAGAGTAAGACCAGACAGCCGCCAGTATATAAGATTCCCAGCACCGGTACCAGGCGGACACAAAAATTGCCGATGGCTTTGATGCCGCCCGCCACTACCAGGCCGGCCGTGACGGCGGCGGCAAAACCGACGATATGCGGTGAAAGCCCGAAGCTTACCGCGGCGGTCTGTGTAATGGAATTGGACTGCGTAGTGCAGCCGACGCCAAAAGCGGTGAGCAGGGTAAGGACAGCATAGATTTTTCCGATGTGTTTTTTATGTAATCCATTTTGCCAAACATACATCGGCCCGCCTTTGTACGTGCCGTCCGGATTTCGCGACCGGTATTTCACCCCCAGGTAACATTCCCCGTAGGCCGTCGCCATCCCCAGGATGCCGGTCAGCCAGCACCAGAACACGGCACCGGGCCCGCCCATAGCCACGGCGGTGGAAACACCGATAATGTTTCCGGTTCCTAAGGTGGCCGCCAGAGTCGTGGCCAGCGTGGCGAATACCGAAAGATTTTTTTTATCGGCATTCTGCTCGGGAGTTACCGACATCTTAATGGCTTTCAAGATATTTTTCTGGGGAAATTTCAGTCGGATCGTAAAAAATAAGTGAGTGCCCATCAGCAGATACAGGAAGGGACCGCCCCACAGGAACGCGTTGGCTTTTTCAATCAGTTGGATAAAAGGCAAGCTGACCTCTTAATAAGCATAAGATTCCGCGGTGCTTGCGTTACGCAACGGATGATGCGGATATGCTTGGGTATTTTATACAGTATATAAGAGTGGGCTCAAATTTATGTGCTGACCGGTATGGAAAAGTTATTGCTATTTTCATCAGATGGAGTATACTGTTTATGGATGCAAGGGAACGCCATCCCGATCGAAACATGGCGGATAGGAGACAAAAGATGCGAATCATTATTATCGGCTGCGGAAATGTGGGAATGGCCCTTATCGAACAGCTCAGCATAGAAGACGAAGGTCATGACCTGACAGTCATTGATTCCCGGGCGGAGTCCGTGCAGGCTGCGGCGGAACGCTATGACGTAAGGGGCATCATCGGGAACGGTGCCAGCTACTCGATCCAGAAGGAAGCCGGGATCAAGACGGCCAACCTGCTGATTGCCGTTACCGGCTCAGATGAGCTGAACCTGCTCTGCTGCCTATTCGCCAGAAAAAAACGCGAGTGCCACACGATTGCCAGGGTCAGGAACCCGCTGTATATTAAGGAAGTCGGCTACATCATGGAAGAACTGGGAATCGCCATGATCATCAACCCGGAGTACACAGCAGCGAAGGAAATGTCGAATCTGCTGAAGTTTCCTTCCGCTCTGGAAATTAATACCTTTGCCAAAGGGCGGGCAGAACTGGTAAGATGTATAGTAGAGGATGACTCGGTTTTGCGTGGCCTGTCGCTCAAGGAAGTGTCTGAACGGTTCCGGTGCAACGTGCTGTTTTGTATCGTAGAACGCGGGGATGAAGTGTTTATCCCGTCGGGGAATTTTGTCCTGCGGGCCAAAGACGAGATATCCATTATGGGCACGAATAAAAACATGGTCGCCTTTTTTAAGAAGCTGAATCTTCCGACTGCCAGGGCTAAGAGCGCGGTGCTCGTCGGCGGCGGTGAGATTGCTTTTTACCTGACGAAAGAACTGCTCAGTGTCGGCACGGATGTCAAGATCATCGAAAAGGACCGGAAGCGCTGCCTGGAACTGAGCGAAGCTTTTCCGCAGGCTATCATAATCAATGGCGACGGTTCCGACCGGAACCTGCTGCTGGAAGCGGGACTGGAGAATACCGAATCTTTTGTATCGCTGACCAATAAAGACGAAGAAAATATTTTCATGAGTCTTTATGCCAAAAGTGTCTCGCGGGCCAAGCTGATTACCCGGATACACCGGATCGCGTTTGATGACATCCTGGAAGGATTAGAACTCGGCAGCCTGATTTATCCCCGGCATATTACGGCGGAATATATTATCCGCTATGTGCGGGCGATGCACAATTCGCTGGAAAGCCATATCGAGACGCTGCACCGCTTGAATAACGACAAGGCAGAAGCCCTTGAATTCTACATAAAAAGCGACGGCCCGGTGGTGGGGAAAGCTTTGAAAGATTTGAAGTTAAAGCCGAATATCCTGATCGGTATTATCAGTCATAAAGACACAACCCTGATTCCAGGCGGCCAGGACATGATCCAGGTCGGCGATACGGTGGTGGTGATTACGACAGTTTCCGGGCTGGATGAGATTGCCGACATCCTGCTGTGAAAAGACGGGACTTTGAAAGGACAGGGATTCGTGAAGGAACCGGGGGCTGTGAAAAGAGCAGGGACTGAGTAAAAGCCGGGAACTGTAAAAGAGGAACGGGGAAAGACGGGATGAATTTTTCTATTATTCGTTATATTTTGTTTTGTGTACTGGAGTTTATCGGTGTTTTTATGTCGCTGCCTTGTCTGGTCGCGGTATTTTATAAAGAAAAAAGCGGGTTTGCTTTTCTGGCGGTGATGCTGTTCGCCTTGCTGATCGGAGAAGTCGGCCGTCGGTTTAAGCCGAAAAGTAAGGTTTTTTATGCCAGAGAAGGGTTTGTGACAGTGTCCTTAAGCTGGCTGATGTTAAGTGTTGTCGGTGCGCTTCCGTTTCTCCTGAGCGGCGAGATCCCGTCCTTTACCGATGCATTATATGAGACGATTGCCGGGATCACGACTACCGGCAACAGTATTTTGCTGGATGTGGAGGTACTCTCCAAGTGCATCCAGTTCTGGCGGCTGTTTACCCACTGGATCGGCGGGATGGGGGTGCTGGTACTGATCTTGGCGGTGATGCCGCTTTCCGGCAGCTATAACATGCATCTGATGCGGGCTGAAAGCCCGGGGCCGTCGGTAGGCAAACTGGTACCTAAGATAAGGCATACGGCTATCATCTTGTATGGGATCTATGTCGCGATGACCGCAGTTCAGGTGATTGCCCTGCTGATCGCCGGTCTGCCCCTTTTTGATTCCCTGACGATGAGTTTTTCCACCATGGGGACAGGCGGGTTCGGTATCGTGAACACGAGCGCGGCAAGCTATAGCGCGGCAGTTCAGATTATCTTGTTGGTCTTCATGTTATTGTGCGGGATTAATTTTAATGTCTTTTATCTTTTTCTCATCAAAAAGCCCAAGGATGTCCTGATGAATTCGGAAATGCGCTGGTATCTGATTTTTATCCTGCTGTCTTCAGGGTGCTTTCTGATCAATATCCTGCCCCTTTTTGACAGCTTGGGCGAGGCCGTGCGGCACGCTCTGTTTCAGTCGGTATCGATTATTACGACCACCGGCCTGACCACTACCGATTATATGCAGTGGCCGGTTCTGGCTCAGACCGTTATTTTTCTGCTGTCGATCTGCGGAGCCTGTGCCGGCAGTACCGGCGGCGGCTTCAAGGTATCGCGGGTAATTATCCTGTTCCGGACGGTGCAGAACGAGCTGCTGCATGTGATCCATCCCAAAAGCGTGCGGAAGGTTCAGTATGATGGCCGCAATCTGGGCGGAGAGGTAACCAAGTCGGTGCAAGTCTATCTGGTTATTTATGTTATGGTATTTCTGGGCTCCGCTCTGCTTATTTCCGTGGACGGCTTTGATTTTGCCACCAATATGTCGGCGGTTGCCGCCTGTCTCAATAATATCGGGCCGGGGCTGAATGCGGTCGGGCCGACGGGAAATTTTTCGATATTCTCGGTATTTTCTAAATATGTGCTGATGTTTGACATGCTAGTCGGCAGGCTGGAACTGATTCCCCTTTTGATCTTGCTGACCCCGCGGACGTGGAAGAAATAAAGAGGAGGATAACGATTGCTGTTTAAAAAAGCGGTCAAATACATACCGGCGTTCCTGTTTCTGTCGGCGGTTCTCTTAAATGCCGTGGCATGGAGCAGTACGCCGTTTTGTGATTTTTATGTGATCCATATATTTCCAGCGGCGGCGGAAACCTATGGCCGTTTTTCGGCACTGTTTCCCTTCTCTATCGGGGAATGGATGCTGGCAGCGGCTTTTTTGATGCTCGTTGCGGCGGCAGGAGGCGGCCTGGCCTGTCTGGCGGCCCGTCGGCTCTTTCCATGGTACCGTCGCTACCTGAAGCTCTGCGGGACGATTGCTTCTGTGGCCTGTCTGGTCATGACGCTCAATTGCTTTATACTCTATCACTGCTCCCCGATTACCGACATGTATGAGATAGGAGGGCAGGGCAGGAGCGAATACGGCCCGGAAGTGCGGGGCGGGGGAGAGTACGGCCCGGAAGTGCGGGGCGAGGGAGAGTACGGTAGGGAAGAGCTGGCGCTGCTGCGGGATTATGTGGTGACGCAGGCCAACGAACTGGCGGAACAGCTGCCGCGGGATGAAAAAGGTTACATCGACGAGACCGTCGGCGGCGACATCATTGCCCGTACCAAAACGGAGATGAACCGGCTTGGCGAAGCATACCCGCGTCTGTCCGGCTACTACCCTGAACCGAAACCTTTCTTGAGTTCGCATTTTTTCAGCCAGCAATATATCATGGGATATTATTTCCCGTTTTCCATGGAGGCAAATTATAATGATACCATGTATGTCGTAAATAAGCCGACGACCATATGCCATGAGCTGTCGCATCTGAAAGGGTTTATTTACGAAGATGAGGCCAATTTCATCGGGTTCTTGGCCTGTGTGGGCTCGGAAGATCCTTTGTTTCAATACAGTGCCTATCTGAGCGTGATCGGCTACCTGGACTATGACTTCTATGAAGCGGTGGGCCGGGATGCCGATGCCTACCGGTCTCATCCGCCCATCAGCGAGCTGGTAAGGCGTGACGATATTTTCCTGACTCCGGAAGCATGGGAGGAAGTAGAGGAAACGGCTCTGCTGGACACAGAGCTGGTCAAAGAGGTCTCCGGCGAGATCATCGAGACCAATCTTACCCTGAACGGCGTAGCCGACGGTGCGGCCAGTTACGGAAGGGTGGTCGGGCTGCTGCTGAGGTATTATGACGGGGTGTTGTGGTGAAGAAAAGCGGCGGACAAATAATTTGGCAGATAAATTTGCATAAAACAGTTGACAATATCAGGAAAAACCTTTAAAATAGCATTTGCATGCAGGAATGGCGGAATGGCAGACGCGCACGGTTCAGGTCCGTGTGGTAGCAATACCATGAGAGTTCAAGTCTTTTCCTGCACTATATCATGATTATACGAACCCTGTTCCGGTTGGGGATGCTTGGGGGTTTGTAGTTTTCTATGAATGATGATTAGGCAGAACGGGCGGTATCAGTTATGATACTGCCCGTTCTGCTTTAGATCAAGGGCAAACGACAGGTTCATTTTGGCGAAACAATGGAACCTGTTGGAGGTGAAAGCAATGTTGAACATTGAGCTTATCAAAGAAACATTATTGACTTCTTTTCTTCATTCATTTTCATAATAGGGAACAACATAATAATACATTTTGATCATGGTTGACCAGTGGTATACTTTCCACAGCTCCGTGCTTCGTCCCTGATAGATCAGCGGCCTGCTGGAACGGTAAATGCTATAATTGCTTTTATAGCTGACTATTTCATAGTCAACATGCTCAGCTTCCGCCAGACCTTCGCTGACAAGAAATCGGCTTATTTCATCGGGAATGGGATCTGGTGTTGTGGTTTTTATGATATATACCGTGTAGATCACACAAAAACTCACCAACATAAACAGGATCATAAACAAACGAAGTCTTATGGTCTTTGGAGTCTTTATAGGAATATTATTTTTTTCAGAATTCGTCACAAAAGAACCCCCTTGATTTTTTTGTTTTTATTATACACAAAAAATGTACTGATGCGTTGAATTATTACCTTACCAATCGTATTCAATGTAATCACAAGTTTTTGTGGAAATAATTGACATTTTTATTATTACATTATATAATAATTCTTATATTATAGTTTATTCAAATTATTATTATTATTTTAGAATAACATGATAAGATTATGAGAGGATGCTATGATCAAAGTTGCAATATGTGAAGACAGCGCCAAGACGGCTGGAATTATAGATCAGACGCTTCATGACTACGCCGACTGCATTATGCTTAAGATCGATACCGAAGTTTACGGAAGCGCTGAGGAACTGTATGCGGACTTAATCAACGGTATTTCCTATGATATGATGTTCCTTGATATTGAGCTGAAACAGCTGGATGGCATCAAGCTGGGGCAGATGATAAGAAATGAATTAAATAATTCCGCAGTCTTAATAACCATTGTCACGGTACATGCCAATTTATTCAAGGAATTTTTTGATGCTGAGCCGCAGCAGCTGGTTTTAAAACCATTTTCACAGGAAGATATCATGGAAGCATTCAAGAAAATGCATAGCAGATATGAAAGAATGGTTCGGGATTGCTTTGTTTACAAATTTGGCAGGGACTATTACCGGGTACCGATTAAAGACATCATTTATTTCCGTATTGAAAATAGATGCATCCATATCAAGACCGTCGCGAAAGAAGATTTTTTCCCTGGTAACCTTGTCAAAGTGGAAGAGAAGTTACGAGACAGCGGATTTTTTTTCCGGGCTAACAAAAACTACTATGTCAATTACATGCATGTTTCCAGAGTATCAACGACAGAGGTATTACTGTTTACCAATGAGACCATCCATCTGGGAGCCGGCACCCATAAAAAGCTCCTTACCAGACAGGCTGAACTGCATAATTTGAAGAAATATACATAAATACATACAAAAGAAAACTAAGGAGGTACATAATGAAAAAGGATGTTTCCCAAAAGGTGGCAGGATTGGCTCTGCGGATTACTAAAATGAATGTTAATTCATTTTGCATGAGTATTTTTTATCAGCCCAAGCTGCCCCGAAACTGTGAAAAATTAAGTAAGTAAGATCACACAGTTTATCAGATGGATTTTTGAGGTGTATTGGATAATATGCCTCAAATTTTCAGTTAAGAAGAATCGATTAGGGGGTATGATAATGAATATCATAATTTATAAATTATTTACCATTGCTTTAAGCTTATTGAATACCTATATAACTTACCGGATGATGCAAGTTTTAAATAAATCCTATGCCTATAACAAAAGGATTGAATTTTTGTCTTATATTTCGTTTTCCCTGTTTAATATCATCTTTGTAGAATTTGTTCATATTTCTTCGATAATATTATTGAGCGTCCTTTTGTCTTTATTTGCGATATCCTTCAATTACCATTCCAAAATCAGGACTAAAATATTTTCCGTGCTGGTCACGGTGTTCATATTGAATATGTCAGAATTAGCCACAGCATTTTTCATGCAGCATTCCTTAACGACAACGGCATATGCTGACGGCGCTAGCATCCATTTTTTCATATACTGTAGAATTATTGATTTTGTAACCCTGGTTTTTATGCTTAGGCTGGAAGATGAAAATATCTGGGCCAAAAAAACCTTTATTAACTGGTATTCACATATTATCATCGCCCTTTTTGCAGTGGTAATCGAGTTTATCATTCTAAGCGACGTACTGACTTCCAGAGAAGTTGTCTTCAACATGGTGCTGATCATCTATATCCTCGCGGCATTAATCTATCTGTACTTTTATGAACAGTCCAAAAATGAAAAGAGTCAAAGGAAGCTCCAGCACCAGCTTGACAATTACCATATCCAATATAACATGCTGATGTCTACTTCCCATCTGGTTATGGAGATGCATTATAACCTGAAAGAACATCTCGGCGTCATGCGGCAGATTGCTTCCCGAAACGAGCAGCTTGCGCAGGAAAATAAAGAACTCATCAGCTATATCGACGGCATTACTTCGATAGAAAAAGAAGAAAATAATTTTATCCAGACCGGTAACCTGACTACGGACAGCATCTTGAGCATGACATTTACCAAAGCCCGAAAGCTAGGGATTGATATCCGGCACGACATCCTGATCCCCAGCGACCTGAATGTGAATGACCTTGATATGACAACGATATTGGCCGGGATCCTAAATAGTGCCATTGATGCCATCCGATATTATCCGGATAAGAAATTAGCTTTCGGTATGAAATATGAAAAAGGGATGCTCCTTATCAATATTTCTCATGCGAATACGGTGGCTGACGAAGAGAGAAAAAAATATAAATACATTTATCCCGATGACATCAATATGCGAGCTGTGGAAAAGACGGCAGAAAAATATTCCGGCGGTATGAACGGCGGCGTAAACGGTGACAATGTCTATGTCATGGTGATGCTGATTGTTCCCGAAGATAAGACGGCAGTCGGGTAAATATCGTTATGTCTGACTTCTGCTTCATTTGGACCGTCTCTGGTTTTTTGCCCTGTGAGGCTGTCCGGATATTGTCTGAATTATTGTCTGAGTTATTGTCTGAAGTACTGTCTTAAGTTAATGACTGAAGTCAATGTATATAGAACTTAATCATTATTTTATCAAATAAACATACAAATGTAAAATAAAAGGCAATTCCTTGGTTTTGCAGCAGTTTTGCTTGCAAAAAATCCGTTGCACTGATAAAATAACAATAAATGGAACAACATTTTGACGGACACTTTGGTTGGCCTTTAATGGAGCATGAAACAGAATAAGGGGGGTGGTAGATTTTAAAACATGGTAACTAATTGTTGAAGAAAGTTCGTTGAATACAAAGGAAAAGGAGTATTTTATGGGAAAATCTTTACGTAGTTTTATTTCAATAACAGTGGCATTGGCCACACTCTTATCGGTCAGTTTGTCGGCAGCTGCCGACGGCGCAAAGCCGGAATATACGGAGCAGGAAATCGCTGCCATGTGGGAAGAGGCGAGCAGCCAGCCGGTCCTGCCTGACAAAAATAGCGGGAGCATGATTGCCACAAGGGCATTCGGTACCTATCCGACCAGAAAAGGCATTATCCTTGTGACTCCGGATAAATACAAAAATCTGATACCGACCGGCCATGCGGCGATTGTTTACACAAGCGCAACGGTTGTGGAGTCGGTTGATACCGGCGTGACGACAGGAGCCAACAACTGGAACAGCACGAAAGGCGGATGTTACGGGGTAACCGTATACGGAACGACGACGGCACAGGATGCTCAGGCAGCTGACTGGTGTTATTCGCAGAGAGGCAAGCCATATAACTGGAATTATATAGATCGGTGGACAAGAAGCTCCTTCTATTGTTCGCAGCTGGTATATGCGTCATTTCTAGACAATTTCGGCATTGATCTGGATACTGCCGCCTGGCTGTCAGCGGTACATCCGATGGAACTGGTTAATTCAGATAATACGTACACGGTTTATGAGAAATAGCAAAATGCGCAGGGCAGCTGTCATTAGCTGCCCCATTACCTAAATAAGGGAATTGAGGAGCATTATCATGAAAGTAAGTTCTTTTATCCTTGCCATCATGGCAATGGCAATACTGGCATCATGTTTGCCCGCCGGGCAAGCGGGATACGATGACCAATATGAGTTTGCCTTGATCGAGACGACAGGGAATGAAAACACCGGTCATATAACCTTTCGTAACGTTGCCGATGACAAGGAAAGCGGTATTGAGCTGGACTTGGGAGGAATACTTCCCTGGAATTCACACAAGACCTACCGCAATTTTGTCTATCTAGGCGCCAACGGCCTGGATACCCAGAAGGATTCCGGTACTGTCCTGGAAATCAATAAAGAAAGCAAAGAGATCGTAAAATATAAGATATGGGACAAACCGATTACAGCTATTGCCGTTGCTGACGACAAGGTTTTTGTCGCCGGTAATTTAAATAATGTGTATCAAATCGCTGCTTATAATAAGGAAACCGAGACGACAGCTGAGCTGGAACTGAAGGATTCACTTATCCTTTACATGGAAGCATATGGGGACAGGCTATATGCTTTTTCTTCTGTATTAGGAAGTAATCCGAATACGAGCTTGCTTTACGTAATTGACATATCCCGTTTGGAAGTGATGGAAATCATCGATATCAGCTCATGCGGTTCATTGCAGCTAGGCTCTTGCATGATAGAGGGCATCCTGTACTTCACTAGTAACAGGTCAATCGATGACGGCATGTCCACCGATCTATACGGCTTGGACACGGCAAGTCGGGAGATTTTCAGTTATGACATCAAAAACCCGTTTCCTTTTCAAATAGAAGAACGCGGCGGCCAGCTATTCATATCCCACTATGATCCTGTTAATCTGGAAGGTAACGGCTTGACCGTCTTTGATCTGGAAACGAAAGAACCGGCGTTTTATACCTTGTCAGGCATAATCAGCCAGTTTGAAATATATGAGGATCAGATTCTGACCGCATCATTTCCGGGTTCAGGGCGGAATGAAGCAGTTTTACATGCGTACCGACTGGATGATCTGGAATTACTCCATACGGTGCCTTTGGAGCTGAATCATGACAGCCATTATTTTGTCAGCTTTTTTACCAGATAATGCGGCGATATCAGATGAGCTTATATAAGCAGAGATTTCACATATTCATCCTGAGAAAACAGGGTGCAGCCGCCGCTATGTTCTTGCAGCAAGGCCCCGCTGTCGCGTAGATGAGTAAATAACGGTGATTGCAGCGCATCCCGGAGCGAGACGTCTTTCAGGCTGGTATCGGAATAGGGAGAGAACGGACAGGGTTCCGCTCCGCCGCTGTAGTTAATGTGAAAGAACCCGCGCCCCGCGGCAAGGCAGCCGCCGGCTTCCTTTTCATCACCGGGAAAAGAAATAATGATGATATTATGATTGGGCCGGAGTGCCGCAAGGCGTTCCGCCAGAAGATCACGTGAGGCATCGTCAAGTGCCAGTTCTGGTTTTTCTACGGGAACATATTCTACATATATAATCGCTTTACAGCCTTTCTGTTCTAGATCAGCGACAAAGCCGTTATCGGTAACAAGATCCAGGTTATCCTTTGTCACGGTGACAGAAGTCCCGAACAGCAGTTTTTTCTTTACCAGATCCTGCATGGCAGTTACGGTTTTTTGGTAGGTGCCCTTTCCGCGCCGCAGGTCGGTCTGGATTTCATGTCCTTCAATGCTGATGATAGGGATCAAATTGCGGCTTGAGTCGAACAGGCTGATGGCTTTCTCGCCAAGCATCGTGCCATTGGTGAACACCGGAAACAGGAGCGCCGGATGCTTGGCGGCTTCCTCTATGACATCCATCCTCATCATCGGTTCCCCGCCGGCCAGTATAGTCACGGCTATCCCCAGCTGTTCCGCTTCGGAAAAGATGCGGTTCCATTCGTCGCGGCTTATTTCCTCACGTTTGGCACAGGGACTGTTGGCACGGTCATAACAGCCGGCACATCTTAAGTTACAGTCGCCGGTAATGCTGGCAATCAGAAAGGAAGGAATATGCTCGCCGGCTTCCTCCAGGCTGAGGCGGCGGCGCTCGGCTTTTTTTATGGCAAGGGCGTACTGGGCAAAATAAAGGCTTGCTTTGGGATTGCTGAGTGCGGCTTTTACGATGTCGCGAACAAGCAGGTTCAATCCTTCGCTCAAATACTTTCCTAATTCTAATGAATTCTGCATGACAGTCTCCTTAATATGAGTCTCTACATAGATATATTTAGCATATAACTATTCCGGAGGCTTTTCAAGTATTATTTGTTGCTGTTCAATTCCTCATTGATCAGTTCCATTTCCTCCCATTTCCATGTTGACAAAATCAGCCCAAGGTCTATAATAAAAGGGATGTGTATTTAAGCCATATGCAGAAATATTGGCTTTTTACAAGCACAAGACTAGATGTAATTCTTAAATAATTATTTTGTCATTATGCTTTACTATTTACAATCTTATCTTGGAAGGAGAACATATTCATGGGCAACACACAAAACACTTTTATTTTCGTTTCATTAGGCATATCACTGATCTCGTTTTTATTTGCGGCATGGCTCTATCGCTGGGTTCAGAGTATGCCGTCGGATAACAAGCGGATTGCTGAAGTCGGTAAATTGATCCGCGACGGTTCCAGCACGTTTCTTCGGAAGGAATACGTAGCACTGGCTAAGTTTGTATGCGTGGCAGCCCTGCTGATCCTGGTTTTCCTGCCGACTCCGATCTGGCGCGGCGACATTACGAAGAATATTTTCATGGCCCTGGCCTATGTGGCGGGAACCGTATTTTCGGGAATCGCCGGAGTAATCGGCATCCGAGTGGCGACGGTCGCCAATATGAAAACAGCTGAAGCTGCCCAAAAAGGCATTAAGCCTTCTTTTCTGACCGGTTTCCGCGGCGGCGCCGTCATGGGAATGGCCGTTGTCGGTTCCTCCTTGCTGGGCATCGCACTTTTATCATTGCTTACTGATGATACCACGGTCCTGCTGGGCTTCAGCTTCGGTGCCAGTTCCTTGGCTCTTTTTGCCAAAGCCGGCGGCGGTATTTTTACCAAGACGGCGGATATCAGTGCCGACCTGGTCGGTAAGGTCGAGCTGGGGATACCGGAAGACGATCCGCGTAACCCGGCGGTTATCGCTGACAACGTCGGCGACAATGTCGGCGACGTGGCCGGTATGGGCGCCGACCTCTTTGATTCCAACGTAGCCTCCATGTCGGCTGCTTTGGTGCTTGCCGGCGAGCTCGGCGGTAATAATGCCGCCATGGTGTTCTGCTATGCGGCATCAGGACTTTTAGCTTCTATAATCGGCGTTTTTATGGCCAGAATGGGCAAAGGAAGTCCCACTACGGCCTTGAATAACAGTACCTATATTACCACTGGAATCTTTGCTGTCATCACCGCCATCGCCACCGCTGTGTTCGGCTTTGAATGGCGGATCTGGGGCGCCAGCATGATCGGTTTGGCTATCGGTGTTATTATCGGTATTGCCAGTGATTATTTTACCGATGATTCCAAGAAACCGGTTCACAATGCTGCCAAGGCTTCGGAATCAGGCCCGGCACTGACGATTCTTTCCGGTGTTTCCTATGGCTTTATGAGCGTCCTCCCTTCACTGGTCGGGATCGGTGTATCCGCGCTGGCCGCCTATAAGCTCTGCGAACCCATCGGTGAAGGCTATGCTATGTTCGGGATTGCCATGGCTGCCGTCGGCATGCTTTCCATCGTCGGCATGATCATTTCCAACGATGCTTACGGCCCTATCGTCGATAACGCCCGCGGCTTGGCTGAGATGGGCAACTTAGGCGATGAAGTGCTGGAAATCACCGACAAACTGGACAGTGCCGGCAATACCGTCAAAGCCATTACCAAGGGCTTTGCCATCGGCGCCGCCGGCCTTACCGTCATCGCCCTCCTGGGTGCTTTCATGAGCGAGGTCAATGTCGCGGCCCGTGCATACGGTTATCCGGAAATAGACAGTTTTGATATCATGAATCCCGTGGTATTCTTTGGCCTGTTGATCGGTGCTGCAGTACCGGCGACCTTCTCCGCGATGCTGATTCTTGGCGTTGACCGCAATGCTCAGCGGATGGTAGCAGAGATCCACAGACAGTTTAATACCATCAAAGGCTTGAAAGAAGGAAAGCCCGGCGTGGTTCCCGAATATGACAAATGCATTGAAATCGCCACTCACGGTGCCCTGAAGGAACTGATCCCGGCTGGTCTGGTGGCCATCCTGATCACCCTGGCAGTCGGCTTTATCGGCGGCGTCGAGGCCATCGGCGGATATCTGTGTGGCAACATCGTGGCCGGCCTGTTACTGGCACTTTTCATGAGCAATGCCGGCGGCCTGTGGGATAACTCCAAGAAATACATCGAATCCGGCCATCACGGCGGCAAAGGCTCGGAAGCCCATAAGGCAGCCGTTGTCGGTGATACTGTCGGCGATCCCTTCAAGGATACCGCCGGACCGTCAATCAATACGCAGATTACGGTCGTGTCCCTGATTGCCTCACTGGCGGCAACCTTGTTCCTTTCGCTTTCGATATTTTAATGAAGCTCAATGAGTCAGAATGTGTTAGAATAAGCCAGATGAATTAGAACCGGCGGTTACCGCTAGGCATATGCCAACCAGGTAACCGCCGGTTTTCTTTCCGAGATGCACTTAACTATAATCTTTACCCAGAGTTTCTCCTCAGATTTTCTCCCCCAGAGTTTCTCTAAGTTGTCTTCTTGGCCTCAGCAAATCCCATCCATACGATCCATACATAAGCGCAGGTCTTGGGAATCATCAGCATTCCCAGCATCGGGATGCTGTCTGCCCATAACACGACCGGTATGTAGAAAGCAAAGCTGAGCAGAACCGCCAGCCACATATTACGGAAAGCCCGATCGCTGCTGCGGCGTGCCTCCTGATAGTAAATGATGATAATGAGAATTCCCAGCACCGTAAACGGCAGATTGCGGTAGATGCCCCATGAAAGCGGCGCATCGGCCGATGTCCACTGATTCTGCGGGAACAGGCAGAGTGCGATGCGGGCTGCTGCCAGCAGATAGACCGCAGCAGTGACGGCCTTGGCAGTTTCCTTCTTATATCTGGCTTGCCAGACGTGATAGAGGAACACATAGAACACTGTCATGGTGATGGAAGTAACCATCTTGCCGATGCCCAGTGAAGCAGAATGATTGGCGATTCCGTCCGTCCAGAGGGCATAGATCCGGGGAACGAGATGAAAGGCATCGCCGCAGCCCAGGACAATCGCCATGATGCCGAAGAGCCGGTATTGCTTTTGGCTCTTTGCATAGCGTAGGATCAGAATACCAAGGGTAACGACACCGATCAGATAGGGTATTTCAAAAATAGGTTCCATTATAGCCTGCATATTGACCTCCTTTGTCTCTTATATAAGTGGCCGCAGATCTGTCGGCAGCGGCGGCCTCCGAGAACTTTATTTACAGTGTAGCATAGAAAAGAAATACGCTCAACTATATTACGTAATGGATAAAATCCCGATTAAATCCCGATAGAGAATATACATGATAAAAAACAAAACTAATGTAAGAAACCAGAAGGAAAAATATCCGGGGATAGTCATTTGGAAAGACATTTTTATGTATTATGGAACTATAGATGGTGGCATTTTAGCAAACAATTCATTATAGTAATTATAAGGAGTTGACAAAATGCCAGAATCCAGTCCGGAACGTAAAATCAAAGAATGTTGTAACATTAAAGATGATGAGTTCATAAGGGAAATTGGTGAACGCGTCAGATTATATCGCGGAAAAAAGGGGTGGACACAAGAAAAACTAGCACAGGAATCTGAGGTCAGCAGTAAATATATATATGAAATTGAGGTGGGGAACAAAGTGATGTCAATTATCGTGTTTTATAAACTTATCAAAGCTTTGGAGGTGGATGCCAACACCTTGATGGGGTGCGCAGGAATCTTTAAGGACTGAAGCAAGTATCTGGGAATAAACCAAGGGAACATCATCAGAGTTACAAGACACACAGACAAATGATACAAAAAGGAGAAACAGGATGAAAATGACAGAAAAAAACACCTTGCAGTTTGCTGACCCCAAGACAGCAATCAACTTAATTAAGTCAGGGAACCGGGTCGTCATACCGGGAGCGGCCGGTGAGCCTCATTATTTGATCAAGCATATGATAGAAAACAAGCATTTGTACAGAAAGGTTGAAATCATTCAATTTATGGCATTTAACTTGCCTTTTTTTCAGGAGGACATGTATGAACATTTCAGATATAATACCCCGTTTGTCAGTCCGATGAGCAGTAATGCCGTGGCCTCGGGGTATGCCGATTTCACGCCCTGCAATCTGTCACAGGCAGAATGGCTTTTTGAAAACAAACTGCCAATCGATGTGGCATTAATTCATATCTCGCCGCCGAATGAGCACGGTTTCTGCAGTTTTGGCACCAATGTGGACTATATCAAAATCGGGGCGGATCATGCCAAAGTGGTCATTGCCCAGGTAAATGAAAACATGCCGAGGTCAATGGGAGACAGCTTTATTCATATTGATGATATAGACTGCATGGTAACATGCCAGGCCAAAATTCCTGAAATCATGTCGGCAGACGGCGGACCGGTTGAAATGTCCATCGGAGAGAGCTGTGCCAAATTGATTTCGGACGGCGATACCCTGCAGCTGGGGATCGGAGAAATACCCGGCGCGATTTTAAAATACCTGCGGAATAAAAAGGATTTAGGAATCCACTCGGAAATGATGTCTGACGGCCCTATGCAGTTTATGAAAGCCGGCATAATCAATAACAAGAAAAAACAGATTGATCAGGGTGCTTCCACAGTTTCCTTTGTTTTTGGTTCTCAGGAATTATACCGCTTCATCCATAACAATCCTTCTATGAATATGATGCCGACATCCTATGTCAATAATCCCTTAGTCATCATGCAAAATGACCATTTTATAGCAATCAATTCCTGCTTGCAGATTGATTTGATGGGGCAGGTGGTTGCAGAAATGATCGGCAACAAACAGATCAGCGGTGTCGGCGGTCAAGTTGACTTTGTCAGGGGCGCGGCTATGTCTAAATATGGCAAATCGGTTATGGTCATGCCTTCAACAGCTAGAGGAGGAAAGATATCAAGAATTGTAGTTAATCTGAGTGAGGGCATCGCCGTGACGACTTCGCGTAACGATGTTGACTTTGTCGTAACAGAATATGGAATCGCGGAACTAAAGGGGAAAAACCTGCGGGAAAGAGCACTGGCCTTAATTGCTATTGCCCACCCGGATTTTCGTGACGGGTTACGGGCCAATTTTGAAAAGAAAATGGCTTCCTGATTTAATTTAAGTGATCCTGATTTTATGAATCAATTCAGGAAAAGGATTCCGCCAGATGCCTGCTGTTTGCCAATTTGTACAAAAATGAGGAGAAATATTCATGGTATTCGATGATATAAAAATTTTTGATTTTACCCGCTTACTGCCTGGTCCCTACGCAACGTCCTTCTTTGTAAGCCTGGGCGCTGAAGTAATAAAGGTTGAAGAGCCTGGCCAGGGCGATTACATGCGCCAATATGGGAAGATCACCAACGGCAGCAATGCCGCTTTCAACTTCCTGAACCGGGGGAAAAAGAGCATAACGATAGATATGCACAACGAAGCAGAAAAAGTAAAGCTGAAAAAGCTGCTTTTGGATGCCGATATCATAATCGAATCCTTCCGGCCCGGAACCATGAAAAAAATGGGGTTTGATTATGAATCAGTAAAAGCTTTGAATCCCAGTCTGATTTATTGTTCGATCACCGGTTTCGGGCAAAAGGGCCGCTTATCCAATAAAGCAGGCCATGACCTGAACTTTTTAGCCAGCTCGGGCTTGCTGGATATTCTGATGAAATTCGATAAAGAAAAGAAACCGGAGGATTATGTCCCGGCCATTCAGATCTCGGACATCAGTGCCGCACTGAATGCTGTAAATGCATTGCTGGTTGCGCTGATCAACCGCTTCAAGACCGGTATGGGGCAATACATAGACATCTCAATTACCGACGGAGTGTACAGCAATTGTATGCAGCTGATATTGCCGGAGTATGTTACGACACATAAGGAACCCGATGCCGATGCCAATGTCTTGTTTGGCAGGCATGCGAATTATTATATATACGATACAAAAGACAATAAGAAACTGTGTGTTGCGGCATTAGAGCTAAAATTCTGGAAAACTTTTTGTGAGGCCATTCACCGGCCTGATCTGATCGGTTTTATTTATGATAATCAGAAAATGATCTTGATCAAGGATGAGATACAGCAGATACTTTCGCAACAAACCTTAAGTGACTGGATGGATATTTTTGACAATATTGATGCCTGTGTATCCCCGGTGGTTGAATTAAATGAAATAAGTACTTCTATACAAGTATCAGATCATGAGCTGGTGGATAGCGTGACAGGATTCATCCGGCAGCCGATCATGTTCTCTGCCATTGAGATGATAATGAAAGAAAGAGCGCCTGATTTAGGGGAGCATAATAGTCTCTATCTGGATTCATCGGTATTATAGGAAATCTTCAAGAATATTTTTATTTTGAAATAATTTCGCTGTCCGCGAAGTCGATGAATGAACCGGTAAAATCATCCTGGATTACGGTACATATATTGTGGAAGCCGGGGAAGGCTTCACTGGAAGCGCCCAGGCAGTCCACATAAGTATCGCCGACGCCGATCACCGCCCCGAAGCTCACCGGAACCTCGATACAAAGCATCTGGCTGAT
>QMCD01000240.1_pt1 | contig 60682 bp, 65 predicted proteins | sample 1821841 | NCBI WGS metagenome assembly QMCD01 (sample SAMN01991225, study PRJNA193472) | Termite gut metagenome, whole genome shotgun sequencing project. | isolation source: worker | host: Macrotermes natalensis
TTCCGGTGCGCCCGTGAGCAATTCGTCAAGTTCTTCAAGCAGCAGCCGGTCGTCTGCATCGCCTGCGCTTGCGCCGACGGGCAGCTCGTCCGCACCGAAACTTGCATCTGGCGGCGGGACAGGCTCTGCGGGCAACCCGGGACCTGGAAACCCGAGCGGCAGACCGGGGATTGATACGGTGAAAGAGCCGGATTTCGGGCCGTATATGAGGGAGCTTCAAAGACGTATAAAAATGAATTGGGAACCGCCAAAAGGCAACGAGAGCAAGCGTGTGGTGCTGTTGTTCAAGATTGCAAGGGACGGCAGACTGCTATCGTGCACGGTTTACAAGTCATCCGGGCTGCCGAACGCTGACAAGGCCGCTTTGAACGCGGTTCAGCTGACCGCACCGTTCAAACCGCTGCCGCCGGACTTTAAAGGGCAGAGTATAGATATCCAGTTTACGTTTGATTATAACGTATTTGGAGCATCGGGCTATCAATGATATACTAATTTAAAAAGGAGAAATAAATTATGGAACTACTATTACACTCAATTAAAATGGACTGGCCGGTGCTGCTGCCGATATTTGTGTGTTCAATTTTAACGGTTGCGGTTGTGATTAACCGTTACGCGTTTTACAACAAGAACAAGCGAAATATCGTGGAGAGCCGTTATATCCAGAGTTTGCAAAAAGAGCTTGCCAAAGGCAGTTTGACGGGCGCAGAAGCCATCGCGGTGCAGTGCGGCGGGGTTATCGGCGAGGTGACGGAAGAGGCGGTGCGGATTTTTGCGGAGCAGCGCAAAGGGTTTTCGCGCTCGTTTGATATCGCTGCGGCGCTTGCGACAAGAAAACTGGAAAGCCACCTGACGATTTTAGGTACAATTGGCGGTGTGGCGCCGTTTTTGGGTCTGTTTGGTACGGTTGTGCGGATTTTGTACACATTTCAGGATCTGGCGCAGCAGGGAAACCAGTCTGCAGCGGTTGCGATGGGTATCGGTGCCGCGTTGATTGCGACAGCTGCCGGTCTTGGGGTTGCGATTGTTGCGGTAATCTTCTACAACTCGTTCCAGTCAATAGTGAAACACTTTGAAGACGACTTCCAGCTGATTAAACTGCTGTTTTTAAGCTTTGTTGACAGTGAAGAAGCCGCGGAAGTCAAGGTGTAGTATGGCGTTTAGTACAAACAAAAAAAGTAAGGTATTTAACGAAATAAATATAACGCCGTTGACGGATATATTTTTGGTGCTGCTGATTATTATGATGGTTGTGGCGCCGACGTTCCAGCAGATGGACACGAACATAACAATGCCGGAAATCAACAGCGGTGCGGCTATTGAGCAAAAAAACGCCGAGGTTGCGGTGACAAAGGACGGTCAAATGTACTTGAACGGGGCGCCGGTGCAGGATTTGACAGGCCAGTTGACGGCGCTGCGACCCTCGCTGGAAACACCCGAGCTTGTTGTCAAGGCTGACAGTCAGGTGAAAAGCGCGAAAATAATGGAGATTATGAACGCGGCGCAGGACGCCGAGTACAAAAAATTGATTGTGGCGGGTGAACCGTTGAGCAAAAAAGAGCAAAAAGAATTGGAGGGTAACGGGTGAGCCGCAGAGACACATTCAGCGAAATAAACATAACGCCGTTGACGGATATATTTTTGGTGCTGTTGATTATTATGATGGTGATTGCGCCGCTTTTGGACCAGCAGGGGTTGAATTTGACTGTGCCGGAGAATGTTGCGGCCGAGCAGCACAACAAGGATTTAAAGATTATGACATTTGTGGTTGGCGCTGATGACGCGTATTATTTGGATGATGAGCCGGTGGACGCCGGGCAGCTTGAAAATACGATAAAAGCGCGCAGCGGTGAGTATCCGGACGGGCTGATGATAAGAGCGGAAGGTCAGTCAAGCCATGGCGCACTGGTAAAACTTATGGACAGCGCGCGCGCAGCGGGCGTTACGAGCATTTCGGTCGACCAGATTTAGATTGTATTGATAATTTTTCGGTTTCTTTAAGAATAAAAGAGGCAATGCTTTGGGCGCATTCTATCGCGTCTTTTGGGTCATTGTCGTAGAATCGGGCGAAGATTTGGAGCGCCATGGCAAGGTGTTCGATATTAAATACTGATTCTTCTGCTTTCATGAATTGTTTCCTTTTTAATTAAATATACTTGATAATAATACAATATAATTAATTAAAAGTCAAGATAATGTAAAATATTGGTATAATGTGTTCATGATTAAAATTAAATTGAGAGAATTAATGTGGGACGCAGATGTCACAGCTGTAAAGATTAGCGAAGTTACCGGTATAAGCAAGACCACTATTTCAAACATAATCCGCGGCAAACAAAAAAATGTTGAATTAGACACGATTGATGTGTTTTGCAAATTCTTCAAATGTAAAATTTCCGACCTGCTGGAATTTCACGACGATTAAATAATTTTGTGATATAATAATTTAATGAACAAAAACCAATCATCGGGCATGTATATAATTTTGGCAATCGTCGTTATGGTGTTTGTATCGTCGGTGTTTATGACAGGGCCTGCAACAAGCACATCCGAGATTTCGTACTCCGCGTTTTTGGAAAAACTCGGCAAGGGCGAGATTAAATCCGTTGAAAAAGCCGCTGACCATTTGATTGCGGTGCCGGTGCAGCAGCCAAAAGCCGAGCAAAAGACCACGTATAAAGGGCTGCCGGGACTTGAGCCCGTGCAGGCGCGCGTCCAGTACAAGGTTTTGACGCCAAACGATCCGGATTTGATGCGCAAGCTGGAAACCGGCAAGGTTGATATAAGCGTAAAAAAAGAACCCGAGGGCTCGCAGCTGATGGGAACGCTGGGCGCGATTTTGCTGCCGGTTTTGTTTATTGTTTTTCTTATTGTGTTGGCTAAAAGCGTTTCTATGGGCGGCTCGCAGGCGATGTCGTTTGGCAAAAGCAAGGCCAAACTTATGGTTGACAGCAAGGTTAAGACCACATTCAAGGATGTGGCGGGCATTGACGAGGAGAAAAAAGAGCTTGAAGAAATTGTTGATTTCTTGAAAAACGGCGAGAAATATATTAAACTCGGTGCGCGAATCCCGAAAGGGGTGCTGCTCGTGGGGCCGCCGGGTACCGGTAAAACCTTGATGGCAAAGGCTGTTGCGGGTGAGGCCGGGGTTCCGTTCTTTTCTATCAGCGGTTCGGACTTTGTTGAGATGTTCGTCGGTGTCGGCGCAAGCCGTGTCCGTGACCTTTTTGAGCAGGCAAAACGCCATCAGCCTTGTATAATCTTTATTGACGAGATTGATGCGGTCGGACGCCAGCGCGGTGCGGGGATGGGCGGCGGCCATGACGAGCGTGAGCAGACGCTTAACCAGCTGCTTGTTGAGATGGACGGGTTTGACGGGAATATGAATATTATTGTGATTGCCGCGACAAACAGGCCCGATATTTTGGATAACGCGCTTTTGCGTCCGGGCAGATTTGACCGGCAAATTTACATCAACGCACCTGATATCAAAGGCCGCGAGCAGATTTTGAAAGTCCATGCGCACAACAAAAAGCTTGATAAAAAAGTTAACCTGAAAGTGCTTGCAAAACGGACACCCGGCTTTACCGGTGCGGATTTGCAGAATCTGCTTAACGAATCCGCACTGCTTGCCGCGCGCAACGGGCAGGACAAGATTACGATGGACGATATTGATAACTCGATTGACCGGGTTATCGCGGGGATTGAAAAACGCAGCAAAGTCATAACCGACGAGGATAAAGAACGCACGGCATACCACGAGGTCGGGCATGCGCTGATTGCAAAGCTGCTGAAAGAAGGCAACGAGCTGCACAAGGTATCTATCATCCCTCGCGGATATGCGCTGGGCGTGACCTGGACGCGGCCGAAGGACGAAAAAGTCCACACCAGCAAAGAAAAACTGCTTAGCGAAATCACCATGACCCTTGGCGGACGTGCGGCGGAGGAGATTGTTTACGGGGTTAGCAACGTGAGTACGGGCGCATCGCAGGATTTGTCACAGGTGACAAACACCGCTCGCAAAATGGTTACAGCCTGGGGGATGTCCGATAAGTTGGGCAACATGACCTACGGCCGCAATCAGGAAAACGTCTTTATGGGGCGTGATTTTGGGCACCAGAGAGATTATTCCGAGCAGGTCGCATACGAAATCGATACCGAAATTAAACATATCATAGACGAAAGATACGAGCAGGCAAAAGCGCTGCTTAACGAGAACCGTGATATGCTCGATGCGGTTTCAAAAGAGCTTTTGGACAAAGAAACGCTCGATGAAAAAGAGGTCGAAGTGATTATGGACAAGGTAAAGTCCGAACGGGGGTAAATGCAAGGCGGCCTCGTGCAAAATCCTTGGAAATTGGTAGGATGACTGAATTTATTCTGAAAGAGTTAGATGTTGCGGATGAAACTAATTACAAAGAATTAGTTCCTGCGGCGATAAAATCAGGCAAGCAGCTGGTTTTGCGAACACCGATTGATATTAACCTTGCAAAAGAGCTCAATATTTTGAGTCTGGATTTGGGGCTGCCGGCCGAGCAGATTTTGATTGACACGGATATCGGCGGGCTCGGGGATGGGGCGCGCGTCGGCGCTGCGTTTCACCGCCGAAAATCGTAACGTTATCGCCGCGGTTTCCGATTGTGTCGTTCGCGGTGGAGGAAACCTTGAAAACCAAAGAGGCAAAAGTTGATGCGTGCTACGCCCTGTTTGCCGAGATTGCCGCGGCATCAGCTGTCGCAGCGGCAGGTGCCGATGTTGTCGTGATGAACGACAAAAAAGCGCAAGAGGTTATGGAGCGTGTATGGCAGAGCTGACGGGGTTGCAAATTTTTCAACACCTTAAAGGTGCGGGGCACTTCAACTGCAAGGAGTGCGGATGCGCCACGTGCATGGCTTTTGCGTTAAAAGAAGCCAAAACAAATATTGAAAAATGTCCGTATGCGCCGGACGAACTAAAAGATATTATCACCCAAAACGCGCGCCAGCCGCAGAAAACGCTGGAAATTCAAGGTGTGAAAATTGGCGGGGAAAATGTTTTGTACCGGCATGAAAAAAAGTTCAACAACCCCACAGCGCTCGCGGTGATTGTTAAAACCGAGCAAGAGCGCAAGCGCGTGCAAGAGTTCAAAGTCAAACGCGTAAACGAGGAGCTTGGGGTTGATTTGGTACTCACGCGCGAGGAATACGACGCACTGGGGGTAAATAAAATAGTTGACCGCTCATTTAAACAGACCGCGGCCGAGCTTATCCGGCTGCGCAAAGAGGCCATAGAGCAGCGAAACGAGGCCGATCCGGTCTGCGTTTACTTACCTTCTGCGGGGGCAAATGAATCAGGGTTGCCCGAGTTATGTGCCAAAGCCTCATATTATATTTGCAAATACGCCAATATGCTTGTGTTTGAGGACTTTGACGAGACATTGTTGTCGGTGCTGTTGACGCTGCGGCAAAACATCTTTACCGACCCTGAAAAGCCGATGCAGGTTGATCCGGGGGTCTATGAGTTTAACGATCCGGATGAGAATTCGCTTGTTTTTATGACGACAAACTTTGCGCTGACGTACTTTGCGGTCGCAGGCGAGCTGGAAAACTTGCCGACCGGCTCATACCTGATTGTTGTACCGTCAAACGGGATGAGCGTGCTGACGGCATGGTCGGCGGAGAAATTCACCGCGCAGATTGTGGCAAAAACGCTCAAAGACTTTGATTTTGCGAACAAGGTCAAGACGCGCAAAATCGTTATCCCGGGGCTTTTGGCGCAGATGAAAGAGGAGCTTGAACAGGCTGTGAGCGAGTTTGAGTTTGTTGTCGGCACAAATGAGGCGTATAAAATTAGTGAACTTTTCGGCTAGTTGGTTTTAAGCCGGCTCATCAGGTCGTTATAGGCGTCAACTGTTGAAGCGTACCTTTTTCAATGAGTCTTCCATCAGGTGCAAACCAATTTGCGCAAAGTACCTTATAAACTTCGTCTTTGTTTATATCAAGCCCATCCAGTCTGTCATAATATTTAAAAAGATCGTCAGCAGCGTCGTCCGTATGAACAATAATGTCATCAACAGACCCTCTTTTAAGGCCCCATTTTTGTAAATCATCCAAAAATTTTGATACCTTTTCTTTTTCGGTCATCGCTGGATTATTCCAAAGCCGGTTCCAATATTGTTTTAAAGGACTAGCGTCGTCTAAATTATTTAGCATCCTATTCCAGTTTTTGGGGGTGTTTGCATTAGGTTTCCAACTACCATTAACAAGCTTGTACAGGCCTTCGTAATTGCCATTAAATCCGCCCGCTTTTTTAATCATCTCATCTTTTGCGAGGTCTTTTAGTTCCTGCGTTATTTTTGCCCCTGTTTTAGCAGCGTCCGAAACAATATCGTCTACATTTTTGGCCTGTCTTAGGATTTTTGAAATGTTCCCTCTGAATACGTACCCTAACGTTGCCAAAATGCCTGCTCCGCCTATAATACAGGCTGCAACAGGGACTTTACTTTTTTCGCTTGCGTTGTCCGCAGGTTCAGGCGTTGGTGCAGCCGGAACCGCCGGAGCCGGGGCAATTGCCGCCTGTGTGCTGTAATTATTTGTTGCCTGTACCAATAAATTTGAACTCATAACATACCTTTTGGATTTTAACCTTCTTATTGTATCAAAACATAAGTGCAAAAAAAATTGCGTATGTCGGACATGTTTGTGTTAGAATGTAACAAGTTATGAAAAAGTTTACGACAGCACAGTTTTTAAATTTTGCATTGGGGTTTTTCGGGCTGCAGTTTGCGTGGCAGATGAGGATTATCCTGTCAGGGCCGGTCACAGAGAACCTTGGCGCCTCACCGTTTATCTATGGGTTGATTTGGCTTGCCGGTCCGTTTACGGGCATGGTTGTCCAGCCGATTGTCGGCGCCCTGAGCGACAAAACCGTCTCCCCGCTTGGCCGCAGACGTCCGTACCTGCTCGGCGGCGCGATTATTGCATCGCTTGCGCTGTGGGCGTTCCCAAATTCTGCGAACCTGTGGATTGCAGCTGCTATGATTTGGATTATTGATGCGTGCATCAATATCGCGCAAGGCCCATACCGCGCGCTTATTCCCGATGTCGTGCCAAAAGAGCAATGCTCGCTGGCCAACTCCTACATAAGCCTTGCAATCGGGCTGGGTTCCGTTGTTGCAGCCGGCACCGCGCCGTTTTTAAAATGGGCGTTTGATTACCAGATGTCAATTGAATCGCAGTTTATCATGGGTGCTGTCGCGTTCACGCTCGCGATGATTTGGACCTGCATCACCATTAAAGAAGTCAAGCAGGCAAAGGCCAAAGCCGTTCAGGCGCCGAATTTTTTAACATCGCTCAAGGACTTTTTTGCACTCTCGCCCGAGGTCGGCAAAATCTGCACAATGCAGTTTTTCACATGGATTGGGACGATGTGTATGATGATTTTCTTTACGCAGTACGCAATCCACACGGTTTTTTGCGTGCCGGATTTGACAACCGCAGCGCCGACCGTCAAAGAGTTCTACGAGAGCACAATTGTTGATGCGACAAACTTTTCATCCATTTGTTTTGCCGTGTTTAACCTTGTGTGCTTTTTAGTGGCGATACCAATCGGGGTTCTGGCGGCAAAATACGGTAACAAAAAAATCCACATAATCTCAATAATAACAATGATAGCGGCGTTTTTGGGGATGGCGTTTTTCAAAAACCACATCACCGTTGCCGCGCTGATGGGACTAAGCGGAATCGGCTGGGCAAGCATCTGCGCGCTGCCGTTTGCCATGCTTGCGCGATATATCAAAAAAGGTACCGAAGGCTCTGTTATGGGGATTTTCAACATATTTATCGCCGGGCCCCAGGTGTTTGTCTGCACGCTGGTTGCCTGGATTATCAACAAGTGCGTATTTGATATGGGCTCGGATGCGATAAATTACCATTGGGATTACGCGTTCTTGATTGGCGCCGCCTGCCTTGCCGTCGCCGCGGTGATTACAGCCAAAATTAAAGAGGCTTAACCTTCTTCCGGCAAATTTTTCGGGCAACCCGTCTTTTACCCTTTGCCCCTAATACCAGTGGCATTGGTTGTCTGCGCAGAGTACTTTTTCCAAATCAGCCATAAAGCTGCGTTTGGTCATCTCAAAAGTCACAGGCGTAACTGAAACAAGGTTGTTGCGAACGGCCGCGATATCAGTGTTTGCGCTCTCCGGCTCGCTCAAAAGTTCGCCCGCCATCCAGTAATAAATCTTTCCGCGCGGGTCGGTCCGTTTGTCGTAAGTGTCCGTGAACATCCGTCTGCCAAGCTCTGTCACTGCAACGCCCGCAATATCGTCACCCGGCAGCGCCGGTGTGTTTATGTTTAAAATCCCCTTCGGCGGGAAGGTGAACTCGTTTATCTTTTTTAGCAGCGAGTTGACAAAATTCCCCGTGAACCTGAAATCCTCATACTCGGATTTCATACTCGCGAGCGACACCGCGATGCTCGGGATACCCATCATTGCGCCTTCCATTGCGCAGCTTACGGTACCGGAATAAAGTATGTCAGCACCAAGATTTGGACCGTGGTTTATGCCCGAAATCACCATATCTGGCTGCTCTTCCTTGGTTAAAATCGCGTTGATACCGATTTTGACGCAATCACCGGGGGTTCCGGTTGTGACCCAAACGCGTTTTGCCCCGCCAAACGGGTCAAGCTCTTCCACACGCAAAGGTGTGTGCAGCGTCAGCGAGTGCCCGGCAGCGCTTCGCTCCCTGTCCGGCGCAATCACGTAAACCTCATGGTCGCACGCCAAGGATTCGGTCAAAACCCGTATCCCGTTCGCCGCTATTCCATCGTCATTCGCAATCAAAATCTTCATTATAGGACGATTGTAGCACAATTATTAATTTTTGTAAACACTTGCATAAAAATATAGCAATTTTATATACAAAAAATACTTTTTATATATATAGACACGAGGACACACACTACACACACATTATCACGAGGAATGTTTAGAGCATTCCTTTTTATTTGGCGCTGAGCGCCTTCCGGGCAATGGTGTTACGTCCGTATTTGCAGACGCTCGCGGCTCTGATTGTAAACAAATGTAACAAAACTCTACCCATGCGGGCAATTATTTTGCAAGTAAATACTTTATATATATAACACAATAACGAGGAGATAACTATGTCAGCAATTGAAAAAATCGGCGGTATTGGAAAAACCATTGATGACAAAGCTCAGGTATCACAAGAGCAGCCAGATGAAAAGAAAAAGTTTCTAAGTCCTTTTGGAAACTACAATGTACCGGCTGTTCCGCTGGGAACATCCATCATGGCGTTCAACCAAACAGACAGCGGTAAAGGCGGCGTCACAACCGCGACCAATCTCGCATAAATTGCAAACAAATTTTGTTTAGGCTAAAATGGTCTCCAAGGAGATCATTTTGTGCTGTTAACCGCTGATATAGGGAATACAAGCATTACGCTGGGACTATTTGACGGCTGCGAGGATGCGATTTCATCGCCCGCCGCAGGCGCAGCACTTGTTGAACAGTTTCGTTTGGCATCGGACAAAGACCTTTCGCAGCCCGAGTACGAAGTCCTGCTAAAATCGCTGTTCAAAGGCTTTGACGTAAACGGCTGCATCATTGCTTCCGTTGTCAACGAGCTTACGCCAAAGTTTTGCGCTGCCGCGGCAAATGTGTTTGGGATTGAGCCGATTGTCTTGTCGCACGAAATAGACACCGGTATAAAAATCACTATGCAAAACCCCGCCGAAGCCGGCGCCGACAGGATTGCAAACGCCGCAGGCGCGCATATTCTGTATCAACAAGGGTTTGGCGCAGATATATTCCCCCGTCGGACCTGCACCGCTCCTCGCGTCGCTCCCGAAGGTCCTCCGAGGCAACATATCTGCGCCAAACCCGTTATTGTCGTGGATTTTGGTACCGCAACATCGTTTGATGTGGTCAACCAAAACGGTGAGTTCATCGGCGGTGCAATCGCGCCCGGACTCAACTTGCAGCTGAACACTTTGAGTAAATACACCTCAAAACTTCCCTGGATTGATGCGGCGATTTCGCACACAGCGGTCGGAAACAACACCGCAGACGCGATTTTATCAGGTGTAATCCGCGGCAGCGCCGCAATGATTGATAATTTGACCTGCCAAATGGAAAAAGAGCTCGGCTCACAGGCGATAATCGTTGCAACCGGCGGATATTGCGGCCTTGTGGCAAGTTACATGAATCGCAAATTTGATTTTGTCAACCCCACACTCACTTTGGAGGGGTTGCGGCACTTGTATAATTTGAATGTTGGGATTTTAACAAAAACCGCACATCACGTGCGCGGTGACAGGTAGAGCCCTATGGACGATATCAAAATAATTTCGCCGGTGAAAAAGCCCGATGACATCACAGAATTTGCCGCAGCGACCGCCTGCCGGAAATACTACGTCTATCACCACAAGTTTTTGGACGGAAATTTTGACTACATAAACGAGTTTATTGATGCGGCAAAGGCTGCCAAATCAGACCTTTATATCAATTTCAAACACGATATAACCGAAGAAAATCTGCCCGAGATTAAAAAGATGCTCAAATCGCTTAAAACAATGGATATTTGCGGGATTTTGATAAATAATTTTGCGATATTGGAGGCGATAAAGCTGTTCAACCTGCCGTTTCGCGTGATTGCGGACTCATATTTTGACATCCACAACCTTGCCGGTATTGATTTTTTGAACAATTTCCACAAGGTTGATAACGTCATCATCACCGAAGAAATTTACATGAAAAATATCCAAAAAATCAAGCAGTACACCAAGCTTCCGCTCGCGATTGACACAGACAGCCTGCCCTGGTGCGCCGAGGATATTAAAAAGCTCAAAGCTATTGAGTTTGTTGTGATTAAGGGTAAGTTTGCGACCTCGGACGAGATATTGGAGGCGATTGAGCTGATTGAAAAGATTTTGGAAAAACCAAAGCTGTTCAAAAACCAAAAACTGCCGTTCAAACACGTTCGCAAAAGCGTTTACCAGACAAATCATTTCTCGGGTGAGGTCGTCAGCGCAGAGGGCAAGGATTTTAAGTTCGCGCGCAATATTGAGTTTTTTGAATGGGAGCTGGAAAAACGACCGATGCGCAAGCAAGAGCGAGGCGCCGCTCCGACGCCGTACCGGCTGAATTTGCGTCTGTCCAAGCTCGCGCAGCTCAAAGAGCTTGAAAAATACATAACCAAAATCGGCCACAACCCCGTCTACTCCGTTGAATACGGCGAAATCCTCTCTACATTTGACCTTGCGACAAGCAGCTTCCACAAAATTATTGAAAAAGTCAAAAAGTTTTGCGAAAAATACGATATAAAACTGCAGCTGTCAACGCCAAGAACCCTTATTGAGCGCGACTTTGACAGGGTTTTTGAGCACGAAAAGCAGATTATGACCGGCGCTTTAAAACCGTCCTCTGTTATTATCAACAATATCGGCTATTTTTGGGCGTTTGTTAACGATTCTGACATCAACCATATCCCGATTGAAATCGGGCAGGGGATTAATCTGCTCAACAGCCTTTCCATCAAGTGCCTGAACAACATTGCGCCGATTCATGCGGTTGATTTTACATCGTTTACGGACATGGAGCATGCGCTGCTCACAATAAAGAAGCTTAAAAACGAAATCCCCGTGCGCAAGTACACAATCGCAGGCAATATAAGGGTTCCGAGCCTTGGGTTGTGCCCGCTGAACAACGACAGCGCCATAATATCGCGTCTGTCATGCTCTGCGCCTTGTCACAACGGCGAATTCGCGCTTCGTGACCCGTCGTTGAAAAAAACCTACCCGTTCACATGCGACGGGTTCTGCCGGATGCACATGTTTGAAGACAAAATTTTGGAAGCATTTGATAAAGTTCCCGAGCTGTACAGAGCCGGTGTCAACGAGTTTGTCTTTGATTTTAGCGCGCTGAACGAAAAATATGTTCCCGTGCTTTTGGACAAGTTTTTGACCGCTTAATATTCCGTTACAGGGGTAAATGAGAGGCTGCCGTGCGGGGTCTTAATATTCCGTTACAAAGGCCGTTTTTCCTTAAAGTTACGCGCAAAAATGCCGATAATAATACCGGTAGGCGCGCAAAAGGAAAAGGAATGAAATTACAGATTACTTTAAAAGGACAAAATTATAGTATTGATGTATCGGAAAATCCGGCCGATTGGAGGGGTAGTGTTGCCGATTATAAACGGCTGCTTTTGCAAGATGAAGAGGGAAATTATGTTGATTTGGCGGCTTGGGACGAGCTTGGTGATGCAGACGCTTTGCGCCGTCGTACAAATACCAGAAATGCAAGTCTCAAATACATCGCAGGTGTTGTTGACCCGGAATGGGCGCAATTCACTTATGAGCAAATTATCGGTATGGAAGCCGACGGGGTGCTTATCCCTGATGACGTGCTGAAATGGGCTCACGCGATGCAAAAGGCTGAGGCCGATATCTCCGTTCTGGATGCCGCAAGCGCTGAGGAAGAGGCCGGTACCAGCAACAACAATATGGATATCAAAGCGCTTCGCGAGTCAGCGATGCAGCATATTGCAGGCTCCACAGAAGACGAACAAAAAATTGAAACCGCATTGAGTGAGTTTAATCCTGTTATTGAGGATATGAAAAAGATGCAAAATGAGATTGAGGATTTGATGGGCTCTGTTGAATCCGAAATTGAGGATTTGGACAAAGAATGGAAAGATCTTGATCAAAAAGTTCAAAGCGGCGAGCAGCTTTCAGCCGAGCAGGTGGCGCGTTACAGAGCGCTTGGCAAAGAATTGTACAATACAAAAAAAGAATTGACCGCGCAAATCGGTGATAAAACAAGAGGGTTTGCTGATGTTGCAAACTCGCTGAACCAGCTTGATAAGTTTGTGAAAGGTGCAGGTGAGTACGCTAACGAGGCATCAAGTATCGGTTATGAGCTTGCAAAATATGAGGCCAAACACGGTGCGGGGCCAAGCCCTGAGAGCGCGAGTGTTTACGGTACGATGGGTAAAATCATTGCCGCATCACAAGGTAAAGGGCTTGCGCAAGAAACGGTTGAGATGAGCCAAAAAATGATAAGCTTTACCGAAACCGTATCATCACAGCTTGGTGAAACAGCCGCGATTCTTGATATAACAATCAGCGGCGAGCAGCCTGACAGACAAGCCGATGTTGAAAGCACTGCCGATACCGTAGTCGGTATGGGTGAAACAAGCGAAGAATCGCAAGGTGAAACCGCGGAAGTTATTTACGAAGCACCGGATTATGAGGAAAAGCTTGACGATATGTTCCCGGGCGAAGACCAGCTTATCACGGAGGAAGAAGCACCCGAAGCCGAAAAACTCCCTGACGAAGTTATTGAAGGCACCCAGCCGGAAGAACTTGTTGCAATCAGTGAGGAGGACAACCTCACCGATGCTCAAAAAGCCCGCAAAAATCTGTCTGAAAAATCACTGCTTGAGCAAGGTACATCGTTTGCCCTGATGAGCAAAATCGTGGAGGTCCAAAACGATGAAGCGGCGGTAGAGCTTGTAAAATTGATTTTGAAATCCGAAAAAACCGCTCAGGCCGCAAACGACAAGACCGAAGAGATTGGCAGCGAAACCCAGGGTGTTAAATCGGAATACGATGTGCTTGTCTCACGGTTTGAAGCTGCAAAAGACGGCGAACAGCCGCTTGAAAAACAAGATAAAGAACGACTCCTTGCACTCGGTGAAAAGCTTAAAGAACAAGGTGTTGAAGGCCAAAGAGGTTTGGCATCACTGCTGTCAAGAGTCAGCGGGCTTGAAAATACTATTGACCCTATGAGCAACCCGGCAGCCGACAGAGCCGTTGATTTCAGCGCCGAAACGCTCCAGCTTGGCGGTGAACTGCTTGAATTTGCGGCTAAAATGTACGCCATTGCAGGTGTATCAGGCATGTTCGGGATGGCGTTTATCAGCTCCTTTGCGGCGGCAATGGCAGCTGTCTACACCGCTGTCGGCACAAGCGATGTTTCACAAAGCGGGCTCACCAAGCTTGCAGGTGAGATTAACTCGGCTGCGGCAACCGACGCTCACGATAGCAGCAGCGACGATATCAGTGATATCAAAGCAAACCAGCAGACCATCCAGGATGTTACCCTTGTCGGCGCAGTAAAACCTGCAGCCGAAGAAGGTCAGGAAGAAGCTCCGGCCGAAGATACAGACGCATCAACGGTCAGCGCGTCCGGCGAAACCATCGCAACAGGCGAAGCCGAAGCCGAACAAGCCGCGCTTTCAGAAACCGGCGAAATGTCAGCATCAGGTGAGCTGGTTGCAACCGATGAAACCGAGCAGAAAGAACAATTGCTTGAAGAAACCGGTGAGATATCAGCGTCCGGTGAGCTTATTGAAAGCAAAGAAACCGAAACAAAAGAACAACTGCTCCAAGAAGAAGGCGAAACCACCGCATCCGGTGACCTTGTTGAAAGCAGCAAAACCAAAGAGAAAGAACAATTGCTTGAAGAAGAAGGCGAAACCACCGCATCGGGCGAACTTGTGCTGCCTTATGATACCGCAAAACTTGATGATACAGCCAAAGAAGTTAAAGAATCCATTGAAGACGATGAAGCGATGGAAAAAGGCGAAGTCCCTGACTCAATGGCCGACAAGCTTGGCGTGGAAGGCGGCGGCAACGCTGCTGCGAAGAAACGCAAAGAGATGGAAGGCAAATCACTCGTTGAAATCGGTACTGTATTCGCTAAATTAAGCGCGGAAGAAACAAAAGAAAACGCCGAGATGACACAAAACATTTTCAAGGCGATGAAAGAAAGTTTGGATACTGCAAAAGCGGCAAAAGACGAGGCAAACGACATAAGAATGGAAGCTGCTGTCACAAGAACCATATACGACGTGCTTCTTGCAAGATTTGAGGAGGCGGAAAACGGTGGTGATGCCGAACCGCTTACAGCAGAAGAAAAACAAATGATTATCACTTGCGGCAACCAGTTGAAAGAACTTGGTATCAGCGGCCAAACTCAGTTGGCGGAATTGTTCGGCGCAGTGCTGGATACCCACACAACAATGCAGACAGATGCACCGCCGGTTGCGCAAGAAGGAAAAGACTTCAGTAAAGAAACTCTTGAAATCGGCGCGCAATTAATCGGTGCAGCAGTAGGGTTCCAGGCAGCAGCGGCGGCGGCACTGGCGCTTCCGGGCCTTGGAGCACTGATGGCACCGGCGTTGTTTGCGGCAGCCGGCGCTCACAAAGCAGTCGGTGTGGTTGACCTGGCAACAGGCGCTGCGGCAGGTGCTGCGTCCGAAGTAACCGAAAAATCCCTTGAATTGGAAAATAAGGTTAACGACAAAACAGTTGAGACAATTGAAGCAGGTCAAGGAACCGTGGAAGAAATGACGCTTGTCGGCGCACAAGCGGCAGCACCGGAGGCACCGGAAGGCGAGCAAGCCGATGAAGCTGCCGAAAACAAAACAGCCGCTGGAGAGGGCAAAGCCGCTGACAACAGCGCAAAACCTGCCGAAACAGCCGACAAAACCGCGGAAACAGCCGGCGAACCTGCCGCTGCTGCCGCTCCCGAAGCACCGGTTGAAGAAGGCAAAGCAGTCAACAACGACGGTGTGGTAACCGAAGCAGCCAACAAAACCGAAACACCTGAATCCAAATCCGATGTGCAGGCCGAAATCCAAAAAGGCGCAAAGGTTGATGCTGCCGGCGAAATGACCACAGCTGACGGTAAAGTCGTTCAAGCTGACAAAATGCCTCAAAAATTTGATACCTCAAAGCTTGACAGCGTTGAAGAAAAAATGAAAGCCTCAATTGAAAGCGATAAAGAAACACAAGCCGCTGCCGACGAGGCCGGTGTTCTTAACGAAGAAACACAGACCCCGGAAGAGCAAAAAAGCTTGATGGAAATTCTTAAACACGAATACGCGCACAAGCAGGCAGCGGGCGAGCTTGCTGGCAACATAAGCATCCAAAAAACAGGCTTAGGTTTTACCGGCCAGATGGAAATCAAGATGCCGGACGGCTCCGCCTCTGTCTTGAACGCACAAGGCGCACAAACAGAAGCTGTTGCCGACACTCCTGCCGATACCCCTGAGCAAAATGAAAATCCTGCCCAAAACGCGCAGGAAACAGCCGAAATTCAAGGCGAAGATCAAGGCCAAGGGCAAGATCAAAAAGGCAGCGTGGAAGATGCACAAAAAGTAATTGATGCCGCAAACGCACCGTCTGACCCGTCAGGTCAGGATTCTGCCGTGGCGAAAGAGGCGCAGGATTACATATCTCAAGTTGAAGAATCCGAGGATGCCACAGAATCTGAACCGGCTCAGACTGACGCGAGCGGCAATACCGACAATGTTTCTGATGCAGGTGATCAAGGCAAAGGCGGAAATTCAGGCCCGGATTATGCCAACATGTCTCCTGAGCAGGTTTCAGGCGCATCCAAGGAGGCCTCCGGGTTGACCTCTGAAACCGAAGGAGTCACAGGTCAGGCAAAAGGTCTTGGAGCCAAAGGTAAAAAAGATGGCAAGACATTAAAGAATATTGATAAAAAAACAAAAGAAGATACAAAGAGAACAGAAACAGAATTAAGAGAAACCGAGGCGGAAATTGTCCAAATTACTTCCGCAACCGAAGCGCTTGAAGGAAGCTTGGGCGGTATTATGAGTCAAATTGAACAGCAGGCTGCAATTGTGGCAAACCCGCCGGCAGCATCCGAAGGTTTGGGTATTTCACTTGCAGGTGCGGCTGATACCTCGAAGCTGGACGTTTTAAAAGGAACCGCAACCCAGATGGGTACTACAATTACAAGCAATACTACCCACCTCACATCGCTTGCTTCCAGAGGGCAAAGATTGAATGAACGTTTCCAAAAAGAACTTGCAAAAAATCAGTCCAAGGCCGAGGCGACTGTGTCAGAAGCCGAAAAGAATGCTGAAGTTATTGCCAAATGGATGGAAGGCCTGACTATTGCAGGTTATGTAATGACAGGCGTTAAGCTGGCCGGCACCGTTACAAAAGGTGTAGGTACAGGTTTGGTAACTGCAGGCGGTGTACAAATAGGTATCGGTACCCCAATGTTGGCAACTCCATACACTGCCGCTGCCGGTGCTGCCCTGGTAGCTGCCGGAACCGCACAAGTAACAACAGGTACAACGGTGTTTAATATCGGTAATGTGGCCTATGGTATAGGTCTTTACGGCGGGCTGGCAGTAGATGTCGGTAAGACGGTAGTTTCTCTTACCCAAGGTGACTGGCTCAACGCCGGTTTGAACGCAGTAGGCGCCCTGATGTCTTGTGTGGGCGGCTTCCCTACAGCTGACGGCGCAAATGCCGCGGTTCAAGGCGCAATGGAGGCAGGTAAGGCAGCGGGAGCTTCTGCAGCGCCGGCTGCAATCCAGGCTGCCAGAGCGGCCAACGACGTAATAGGCGATGCGGCAATGTCAGCGGCAGCGGCAGGCGGCGCGACAGTAGGCGCTGCAAAAGATGCGGGCATGGCGGCAGTAAATGCGGCAGGAGAAGAAGTCGGAAAGCAAGTTGGAAAACAAGCTTTAAAAGAAAGCGGCAAAACAATAGCAAAAGAAGCCATGAAGGGTTCTTTCGGCGAAGGCATCCAAGGTATTGCTAACGCAGGAAGTCAAGTTATGGCGCTTGCCCAGCCGATTGCCGGTGCAGTAGTGGATGCACAAGCCAAAAAAGAAGCAGAAAAAAAGAAAAAAGAAAAAGACGAGCGTATCAAGGCTAACCTGGCCGCATACCACGCGGGCTCAGGCGCTGCGCGTGCACGCGAGATTATCTCAAAGGGCGATAAATTCCGCTCAAACTCCACCTCCGGCGGAAAACGCATCAACAGAAGGATATCAGCGATGGCCGGCGGTTCAATGGGCGGCGGCACAGGCAACCGCCGCAGATAAGTTTTACAAGGGCTACCCGAACGGGTCCGCTCAGGTGAAGCCGTCAACTTTCATCCTTTGCAGGCAACCGCTTGACAAAGAAAATTCATTTGCTATTATAGTTTTATGGTGAGACGAGTGAGTCAAAAGAAAAGCGTGCTTTTCATTTGCGAGCGAGCGAACCAAAAGGCCGAAGGCCTTATAGCTTAAATTGTAAAAGACCAGAGGAAAAAGGAGACTATAATTATGGCACGTGAAAAGTTCGAACGGAACAAACCGCACGTTAACGTAGGTACAGTAGGCCACGTTGACCACGGTAAAACAACATTGACAGCGGCGATTACTAACGTAATGGCGGCAGCCGGCGGAGCGCAGGCGAAAGCGTTTAACGAAATCGACGCAGCTCCGGAAGAAAAAGCAAGAGGTATCACAATCTCTACAGCACACGTAGAGTACGAAACACCTACAAGACACTACGCACACGTTGACTGCCCGGGTCACGCGGACTATGTAAAAAACATGATTACAGGTGCCGCTCAAATGGACGGCGCAATCCTCGTTGTTGCAGCAACCGACGGTGCAATGCCTCAGACTCGTGAGCACATACTGCTTGCTCGTCAGGTCGGCGTTCCTAACCTTGTTGTATTCCTTAACAAATGCGACATGGTTGACGACGAAGAATTGCTTGAACTCGTTGAGATGGAAGTTCGTGAACTTCTTACATCATACGAATTTGACGGCGATAACATCCCTGTTATCAAAGGTTCGGGTCTGAAAGCTCTTGAAGCTGTTCAGAAAAATGCGAAAATCCAACGCGGCGAAGACAAATGGGTTGACAAAGTTTGGGAATTGATGGATGCAATTGATACATACTTCCCTGAACCTGTTCGTGAACTTGACAAACCAATGCTTATGCCTGTTGAGGACGTGTTCTCAATCACAGGCCGCGGTACTGTTGCGACAGGCCGTATCGAGCGTGGTGTTGTTAAAGTCGGCGAAGAAGTTGAACTCGTTGGTTTTGGCGACACAAGAAAAACAACCGTAACCGGCGTTGAGATGTTCAGAAAACTTCTTGACCAAGGTCAAGCAGGTGACAACGTAGGTTTGTTGCTTCGCGGTATTGACAAAACTGAAATCCAGCGCGGTCAGGTTTTGGCTAAACCGGGTTCAATCAAACCACACACAAAATTCACAGCTAACGTTTACGTTTTGAACAAAGAAGAAGGCGGCCGTCATACTCCGTTCTTCCCAGGTTACAGACCACAGTTCTATATTCGTACAACCGACGTTACCGGCTCAATCAAATTTGAAGGCCAAATGGTAATGCCTGGTGATAACGTTGTTATGGAAGTTGAGTTGATCGCACCGGTCGCAATCGAAGAAGGTATGAGATTTGCGATACGTGAAGGCGGACGTACCGTCGGCGCGGGTGTTGTTGACAAAATCCTTGCTTGATTATAAAAGCAACGGCATATATAACACAAAAAAGCGGCTCGTCAGCCGCTTTTTTTATTTTCCCCTATTTAAATTTTTGTTCGGGCGGACACTTTTTTGCCGGCGCCGGCCCCTTACCTTGAACCGGCTCAGCCGGTTATGTGCTCCTTGATGACATCAAATTTGTTTTCGTCTTTGCTGTCTTTTAAGTACTTAACAAGAGATTTCGCTACAAGCTTAGAGCGCTTTTGGTTCTCCTTGTCCAGTATTTCAAAGTATTCATCAAGTGTTGCATCCAAATAATTTTTTTTCATTTTTCTTCCCCTATGGCGATATTATATCACCCTTTTACTATCCGAGCAATGATTCTAGCAGTTCTGCGTTGTTAGCTGCGCGCTGCGTGTTACGAACCTGATTGCGGTGCATATACGTGCGGAGCGCCTCGCGGATTAGTTCTGAACGTGTGCGGTTTTCGCCTTCTGCAACGGTATCAATCTCTGATAGAAATTTCTCCGGCATTGAAATAAGTACTCTTGCCATAATTTTTGTTCTCCTTTATTTTCCCTGTGTCTTAATTTCCCGTGTCTGTTTGTAAATCCCTTACATCTATATAAAAAAAATCGTAGCATAAAAATTGCGTAAAGCGTATATATCATGTTAACATTTGTTTACAATGCGGCGTACATAGTAGTTATCATCGGATTCCAGCTCCTGTCGGATTTTGTCCAGCTCCTGGTTGCGGGCGATGCTTGAGAGAATTTTGGCGGTTTTTTCGCGGATTGTGTAGTCGTGTATGGCGGCACTTTGGCGCAGGATGCCGGCCGGAACATCGCTGCAAAATTCCCCGATTGCCTCCAAACACCAGTATAGCTTGAAGATTTCTTTGTTGACCTTGTAACCTTTTTGTCCCTGCTCTTTTGGCATGCCGCGTAAAATCTCGTCTGTCATGTTGATTAATTCCGCGCAAAAACACTCCGGCGGCAGGAATTTCATGGCTGCAATAACGTTGCGGCAGACATTTCCGTTGATATCAATCACGGCTTTTAACAAAACATCCGCGTGCACGATGAACAATTCAGGAGCCGCCGCTATAAACTCAACCAGCCGGAACGACACAGCCTCGCGGACTTTGCCGTCAACGCCTGTCAGATTGTTTACAAAAATCTGCGCCTCAGCTGCGGTTTTCACAGAGTCAATTTGCAGCGCGCTCATTTGTTTTTCAAAAATTTTGTCGCCCGCTAACGTGCTTTCAGCACCCGTTTCGCCTGCAAGCATGGCAAAAAGTTCTTCACGCGAGGCTGTTTCAACCGCCTTAACCAAATTTTTTATCATATATAAAAATGTTAACACAAAGTATAATGATTTTGGCAAATTTATTTGTTTTCATGTATTATATAAAATAAGGAGAAATCAAATGCAAGAAATTGTTTCGTTTTTAAAAAATATATTAATGTTAGAGGACAACGGCAAAGTTGGTTTGTCGCAGCTTGAGCCGCTGGCGCCAAAAGCAAAACGCGCCGTGAAAGAAGCCGCATCAGAAGTCAGACTCTCGGATTTGATGCGCGGCCGCGTGTAGGCGCTTGCAAAAAAAACTCCGCACGCGGAGTCAGATTTTAGAAAAAAGGAAAAATGAACTGTTTTGTCTGCGGGCAATTTTACCCGAAGATATTCGACTCTTCTTTCTTTTCATCCTTTGTGAATTTTAGAAATTCGCCGTTATATTTTTGGTTAGAGCCGTTCTTGTCCTTGCCGGTAGAAAGGCTTATTAGTTTGTTAAATTGAGGAGCCTTGGTATCTTTAACCTCGCTCGGTGCTTCGTTTATGACAATGTTGTGCCTGCCGTTTTCGGCTGCTTTTAGTGCGGCTTGTGCATTCAAAAAATTAACCGATGCCAAAACGCTGTTATTCGCCTGGATTTGCATACCGGAGTTATTCATGGCAATCTGGCGTGCGGTGTTTGTGTCCACGCCGCCTTTATAAAGGTCAACACCCATATCCGCCGGTTTTGCAGCAGGAGTCACGCTGCCGGTGCCGCCGGGTGCCGCGCCGGTCTTTTGCGCTGCGCGCTTTAAAATCTCCGCCGATACCTCTTTCAGTACCGATGCGTCCATTTTTAAATTGTGCGTTAATGTTTACCATATCATTCCCTTGCCCTTGTTATTTCCTTAAACGGCTTGTTTTCGGGAAAACTTTAAGGCATGGGAGCTGTTTGTAACATTATTGTTACATTAAACCGCGGCGGCTGTCTTGTTCAGCGCGGCAATCAGCGTGTCTGCAACCGTGCGCTGCTCGTCTTGAGTTAGTTCCGGGAACATCGGCAGCGAAATAACAAGCGAGGTGTTATCTTCCGTGTTTGGCAGGCTGACCGGCGCAAGATGCGCGTGCACCTTTTGTTTGTGCAGCGGCACCGGATAATAAATCATCGCGCCGACACCGTTTTCCTGCAAGTATTTGTGCACCTCATCGCGGTTTGGAATTTTTACCGTGTACTGGTGATAAACGCAATATGTCCCGTCAAGTTCCACCGGGGTTTGGATATCCGCGTGGCCGGCGAAAAGCTCGTTATAAAAATAGGCGTTTTTGCGGCGTTTTTCGTTCCATTCGTTGATGTAATTAAGTTTTACGCGCAAGATTGCGGCCTGAACTTCGTCAAGCCGGCTGTTGACACCGATTTCATCGTGATAATAACGCACCGCACCGCCGTGGTTTCTTAACGCAACAAGTCTGTCACGCAACGCCTCGCTGTTTGTTGTGCAAAGCCCGCCGTCACCCATCGCACCAAGGTTCTTGGTCGGGTAAAAGCTGAAACAGTTGATGTCGCCGTAGCTGCCTACCATCTTACGACCTGCTGCGTTGTTCGCGGCGGCCCTGTCATTTACCCCGGCGCCGATGGCTTGGCAGCAATCCTCAATAACATAAAGATTATGGCGTTTTGCGATATCCATAATCATATCCATATCGCACGGCTGGCCGTAAAGATGGACCGGAATAATCGCCTTTGTGCGCGGCGTAATCGCGGCCTCAATTTTAGCCGGGTCAATGTTGAAAGTGTTGTTGTCAATATCAACAAAAACCGGTGTCGCGCCGACAATCCCGATTGCCTCGGTTGTCGCAACAAACGTAAACGCAACGGTTATAACCTCATCGCCTGCGCCGATATCAAGCGCGCGCAGGGCCAAATGAAGCGCATCGGTGCCGGAGTTTAGCGCCACCGCGTATTTTGTACCGGTGAATTTCGCCAAATCCTCTTCCAGCGCCTTATTGTGCCGCCCTAATATATAAGCGCCCGAGCGCAAAACATCAAGTACTTCCTTTTCAACTTCCGCGCCAATCTGGGCATACTGCCTTTTTGAATCTAAAATTGGTATCATATTCCCACCTCCAATATACTAATTGTAACACAGCTGCACCGTGCCTTTATAAGTTCTTAATGCGGACGGTAATTGCGGAGGTAAATTCAAGGTTTAATTCGGCGGGTAAATAGTGGTGCGGCGAGGTGCCGAATTTATCATCGCGGCCATCGTCCAGAACAAAAACTGAATCTGCGGCCGGAAAAACACCGTATCCACCAACCCGTGCACCATCGCCGCGCATACGCTGATTAGCGCGGCCGCGACAAAAATATCCGCGCTTTTTAGAGCTTTTTTTATTGTCACAACCAAGAACCCGATAAACGCCGCCAGCGCAAAAACGCCGCTTTCAATCGCGATTTCCAAAAAAACGTTATAGGCGCTCAACGCATCAAACCCTGTTTTCATATAAAGCCCGTAAATCTCACGGAAATTCTTGTTGCCAACCCCGATCCCCAAAAGCCAGTTGTCCTTAAACATTTCAAACGCCGACTGGTAAACGTTGAACCGGAACGCATTGGACGAGTCCTGACGCATGGCAAAAATTGAGGCGAACCGCGCCCGAAGCGGCTCCACGCACAAAATCGCACCCGTCACCGCGCCGATTGTCACAGCCGCGATGCTTAAAAACCGTTTCTTTTGGGTTTTTGCAGCCAGCACAACAACCCCCGCAATCACCGCCGCAAACCCCAAATACGCACCGCGGCAGCCCGTTGCAAAAAGCGCAGCAATCGTTATCAGCGCAGGCGCGCACCAAATCATTGCGTTGCGCCGCGATATGACACACAACCCCAGCAAAACCGGCACGCAGCAAAGCAAATATCCGCCGAGTAAATTCGGGTTGAACGGTTTCAATGTCCCGTAAACCCTTGTCATTACCTGTTCCGGGTTGAGATTGGAAACATCCTGCCAGGTGGAGATTTCACCGACCTGCGCAAAGTTTTGTCCGAGCGCAATGACTGATTGTGAAACCGCGCAAATACCGATTGCCGCCATAATCACGGGGATTCTGCAGTGATTTTTTTTAAAATATGCAACCATTGAAACGTAAAAACCCAGATATATCGCGGTTTTTACAAACCCCGCAAAACTTAACGCGAACAGTGTTGACCCCGCCAAACTCACCACAACAAGCATGAAATATGCCAAAAGCCACAGGTTAGCTTTTGAGTTTAATATTGAAAATTGAAAATTGAAAATTGTTAACGCGATAGTCACACACGCTGCGGCGCCAAGCACATCAGAGCTTGCAAACGTTGACAGCGCAAACACAGCCAGCACCGACAACAAAATGAAATTTTCTATTTTCCATTTGCTATTTTTAATTCTATTGAACATCGTTTATATTATTTATCGCCTCGTTTAGTTCACGGTTTTCGGTCTGCATAATTTTCAAATCCGACACCACCCCGTTAAATTTGTAATCTTTACCTTCCAATGCGACAGGCAGCCCTGTTTTTATCTTGTTTCCGCCGACAACCGCACCGTCTTTTGTGATTTTTGCGTTATCAGCCAGCGTCACAAGCACATCGTACAAATACGCCTGCGCCGCGTCATCAACGGTCGTCGGTTTGTTGAACACAGGCAAAGACGTCTTGCGCTTTTCAGCCTTAACATCAATAATATCAAGGTCGGTGTACGGCACATTACGGATGCTGATAAATGTTTTCTCGCCCGAGCGCACAGGCAGCTGGTTTCCGGTATAGGTCACACCGCGCATGTAAACCTGAAACGTTATTTTTGAGGTCGCCTCAATCTGTTTTTGCGCCGTCTGACGAAAATTGTTGTGTGTAAGTACACCCACCGCCAGCGCCAAAATCACGCCGATTATAATAATTATTTTTTGCATTTTTTCTTTCTCCTATCCTCGCACATTTTTGTGAGTTCATCAATTGTTGTCGTTGCGCAGCCAAAGTGTTTGACAACGATGCTGGCCGCGATGTTGCTGATGACAGCAGCTGTCACCGTGTCTGCGCCCGATGCCAGCGCCAGCGTGTAAACCGCCGTCACCGTGTCGCCTGCACCTGTTACGTCAAAAACCTCCGATTTGTTGAACACGGGGATTTTCGTCTGCTTGTCTTTTTGCACGACATACATCCCGTTCGCACCGCATGTAATCAAAAGCGATTTGGCCTTTGTTGCCGCCAGCAGTTTTGTCCCCGCTTTTTTCAGATCCGCCTCAGTTTTTATCTCAAACCCTGCAGACTTTTGCGTGTCGGGCAAATTCGGCGTCATGGATGTTATGTTTTTGTAATTTTGCAGGTCGCGCTGCGCATCAACCACGATAATTTTTTTGTGTTTGTTGGCAAGCTCAATCGCTTTCTTTATAATTTTCGGCGTCAGCGTGCCGATGTGATAATCCGATAAAATCACCGCATCGTGCGAGGGGACGGCTTTTTCAAGGTTTGCCAAGACTTTTTTCTCGGTTGCGGCGCTCAAAGGCGCGGTTGTCTGGCGGTCAATCCGCACGACTTGCTGCGTGATTGAAGTTGATATCGCGCCGGAAACGCGCGTTTTTGTGGTGGTTTTGCGGGTTTTGTCGGTCACAAGATATTTTGTGTTGACTTTGCCCAGCGCTTTTTTTAGCTGCGTTGCCTGAAAATCGCTGCCGACCACGCCAATGACGCTGACCTTATTTTTGTTGAGCATCGCCGCGTTAAAGGCCGCGTTGGACGCGCCGCCCGGGATGAGTTTTGTGTGCGTGTGCTGCAAAATCAAGACCGGCGCCTCGCGCGAGATGCGCTCCGCATCGCCGTAAATCATCTCATCCAGCGCCAAATCGCCAACCACAAGCACGCTCGCGTTGGCCAGATTTTTTATATGCGCAACTAAATTATCCATGTCCATAAATCAATTATACCCTAAATATAGTCAACAAACCTGTGTTCAATTGAAAATTTGCCGTTGTTAAAATCCGCTACCGCGTAGCAAGCGTAGGTTTCGCCGTGCAGCGGCCGCCCGACGGTGCCGGCGTTTACGACGGTTTTGCTCAGGCAATACCCCGCGGGTCTGTGCGAATGCCCGCAAAAAATCACGTCCGAATCCACTCCTTTTATCATTTCCTCAACTTCTTCAGCGCGCATGTCAGGGAAAATATTCTCGGTCTGCGAACGAGGCGAACCGTGCACCAAAAGCACTTTGACCCCCTCAACATCAATCGTTTTTTGCAGCGGCAGATTGCGCAGAAAATCTTTCTGCTGTGCGTTCAAGTCGCTGTCCTCGGCCATCATCAAATCGCAGTTGCCTTGCACAATATCCCAATCCTGTTCGCGCACGAAGTCAATCGTTTTTGCCGGCTCGGCTCCTCCAAGCGCCAAATCGCCGCAGCACAAAACCCGCTCCACACCTTGCGCTGCCGCATCTGCCAGCACCAATTCCAATGCCTTAAAGTTTCCGTGGATATCTGAAATTACAGCAACTTTCATGCTAGAATTGTAACATGACCAAACAAATATTAATAGGGGACGTAAAAATCGGCGGCGGTGCGCCAATCAGCGTGCAGTCGATGACAAATACTGACACGCGCGATGTGAAATCGACGCAAGCGCAGATAAAAGAGCTTGCTGATGCGGGCTGCGAAATCGTGCGGCTGGCGGTTTTGAATCCTGACGCGGCAGCTGCCGTTAAAGAGCTTGTAAAATCAAGCCCCGTACCGCTTGTGGCAGATATCCATTTTGATTACCGGCTGGCAATCAAATGTATAAACAACGGAATTCACGCGCTGCGCTTGAACCCCGGCAATATCGGCAAGCGCGAAAACGTTGAAAAAGTCGTCACGCTCGCGCGTGCGCAGAAGGTTCCAATTAGAATCGGCGTGAACGCAGGGTCTTTGGAAAATGGAAAATTGAAAGTGGAAAATGGAGAATTGGTTGAACGTATGGTCGCAAGCGCCTTGAAACACATCCAAATCCTTGAAGACCTTGATTTTGACCTGATAAAGGTTTCGCTAAAATCGTCGGACGTCAAAACAACAATTGAGGCCTACCGTGCCGCATCGCGCCAAATCGCGTACCCGCTGCATCTTGGCGTGACAGAAGCCGGAACGCTGCGCACGGGCTTAATCAAGTCCGCCGTCGGTATCGGAACGCTTCTGGCCGAAGGTATCGGCGACACAATCCGCGTTTCGCTCACCGAAAACCCCGTTGAAGAAGTCCGTGCCGGGTTTGAAATCCTTAAAAGCCTTGATTTGCGCCAAAAAGGGGTGAATTTTATATCGTGCCCCACCTGCGGCAGAACCCAAATTGACCTGATTTCGCTGGCAAAGCAGGTGGAAGAAAGGTTTTGCGACTTAGATGCGCCAATCACAATCGCGACCATGGGTTGCGCGGTCAACGGCCCCGGCGAAGCGCGCCACGCAGATTTTGGTATCGCAGGCGGGATAGGCGAAGGCTACATCTTCCGCAAAGGCGAAATTATCGCAAAAGTCCCCGAATCTCAACTGTTAGACGAGTTGAGCAAAACCATCAACACGGAGATGTCAGCCGGTTTTACTCCTCCGATGCGCGATGCCTGAGCAAGCGTTTTTGGCCGGATTTTGCTTAATTTATCACGGGTTTCGCCCGAGATGTGTTTGACCTGCGACCAGTCAATATCATCTGGGATGCGGAATTTTTCCAGCTTGTCCGATTGCTCAACCTGCGCTTGCTGGCGTTTGATGTAACCATCGTATTTTAGGATGATTTCAACCTGTTCGGCCACGTCATCCGCCACTTGAGGCGCGTTTTCCAGCGTGTTGTAATTTACCTCCGGCCGCTTCAACAACTGTTTTTGCTGCGCGGATAATTGCCGCAGCGTCTGCTCAATCGCTGCCTGCTTGGCCTCAAAAACAGCGAACTGCGCGTCATCAACAAGTCCTGCCTTGTACCCGATCGGCGTCAGACGGGCGTCCGCGTTGTCCTGACGCAGCAAAAGCCGGTACTCCGAGCGCGAAGTCAGCATCCGGTACGGCTCGTTGATGTCTTTTGTCACCAAATCGTCAATCAGCGTGCCGATATAAGACGATGAGCGGTCAAGTTCAAGCATATCCGCGCCGCGCACGTGGTTTGCTGCGTTAATCCCCGCAATAAGCCCTTGCGCGGCGGCCTCTTCATAACCGCTTGTACCGTTGATTTGTCCCGCAAAAAACAACCCGTTCACCGTTTTTGACATCAGCGAGTGCCGCGTCTGAACCGCCGGAACATAGTCGTATTCCACGGCGTACGCGGGTTTGATGATATGTGCGGATTCAAGACCGGGCATGCTCTGCAGCATCGCAGCTTGAACAACCGCCGGCAGCGAGCTGGAAAACCCTTGGATATAGACCTCATAAGTGTTCAACCCCTCGGGCTCAATAAAAATATGGTGCGACGGGTTGGCTGCAAACCGCACGATTTTATCCTCAATAGACGGGCAATATCTTGGCCCTGTGCCCTCAATCAACCCTTGAAACATCGGTGATTTATCCAGATTCGCCCGAATAATCTCGTGCGTTTTTTCCCCCGTGCGCGTCAAATAGCACGGAACCTGCGGCCGCACGGGCCGCCCCGGTCTGAACGAATAAAAATGCAGCTGCTCGTCACCCGGCTGCACAATCATCTTTGAATAATCAATTGTGCGCCCGTCAACACGCGGCGGGGTGCCGGTTTTGAGCTTGCCGGTTTTGATGCCGTTCTTGTTTAAACTTTGTGTCAGCCCCGTTGCCGCAGCCTCGCCCAAACGCCCGCCGCTGTACGATTGCAGACCCACAAACAACCTTCCGCCAAGGCTTGTTCCGGTTGTCAGCACAACCGCCGGCGCGCTGAAGTCTATACCGAACTCGTCAACAACCCCGGTCACAGCGCCTTTTTCTACAATCAATTCGTTTATCGCCGCCTGCCGGAGGTAAATATTTTGTTCACCTTCAATGAGGTTGCGCATGTAATCCATATACTCGCGTTTGTCCGATTGCGCCCGCAGCGCCCGCACCGCAGGACCTTTGGATGAGTTGAGCATCTTCATCTGAATATAAGTCGCGTCCGCCGCCAGCCCCATAACCCCGCCCAGCGCGTCAATTTCGCGCACAAGAGTAGACTTGGCCGGCCCGCCGATTGCAGGGTTGCACGGCATCAGCGCGATATTGTCAATATTGAGCGTGCACAGCAAAACCTTCAACCCCAGCCTCGCTGCGGCAATCGCCGCCTCGCATCCCGCGTGCCCCGCGCCCACAACTATACAATCAAATTTGGTGTTCATGTCCTATATTATATTATAAATAGGGGCAAATGTGCGTGAATTTGTGAATCTCATATCATCCAACCGGGGGATTTACTCTAATATACTATGTTTATATGATTTGATGGAACAAGTTTGGGGCTACAATGTCCTTAACACACATTTTTCGGAGTGACTAATGTCAAAACAAACACTGGAAAACACCCTTGTAATGCCGGCGCATCCGATAGCGTCCGCAACTGCGATTCAAACGCTTGAAAAAGCACGCGCCGCGCACGAAAGATACCTTATCTGCCAGCACAACGAGGATCTTGAAGAAGCCGTAGAAAACTATATCACCACCTTAAAACTTGACCCTGCGATGCCCGAAAGTTATTACAGGCTTGCCGCGTTGATGTGGGAGCAGGGTGAAATAAGCCTTACAACGGCCATTGAGCAGTGCAAAACAGCTGTGTCACTGTCCCCGTCCAACTCCGACGCTCACCTTTACACCGGCTGGTTTATGAAAATGGCACAGGATTTTGTATCAGCAGAACAAGAGTTCAGCTCCGCAATAAAAACAAGCAGGCTAAAATCCGCCCGACCGCGACTTGTCCTGTCAGAAGCAATCTTAGAAAAAATTACCGCAGGTCAGGCCAAAGCACCCGATTACCTAAGGTTCATCTATTATTTCTTCTCGGGTTCTGTCATGCTGATGTGGGACAGACCCTCCATCAAAATGTTTTGTAAAAATTTTTCCAACAATTTTTCAACGCTGGCGTTCAGCACATTTGGCGGCGTTCTTGAAAAATTCAGACAATATGAAAAGGCCGAAACCACTTATAAAATAGCGCTTGCGCACACAAACCGCGAAGAGATCTTCTACGGCAAAATCGCGGACGTGTCGCTTAAAAACAAGGATATTGATGCGGCGGTCGATTTTTACCGTTACGCGCTGGACGCAAACCCGTTCAACCGCGAGTGCCTCATTAAACTCACGACCGTTTTGCAAACATACTACCCCGAAAAAACAGACGAGGCGATTGAATATTACGAGAAACTTTTGCACTTTGGCAAGGATTTGGGGCTGATTTATTACGAACTCGGGCACCTTTACCTGCGTAAAGACGACAAAATTAACTCGGTCAGCGCGTTTAAGCTTGCGCTTGAAAATGACGAGCACAACCCGTTCTACCACAACTCGCTCGCCTACGCGTACACAAGAGCCGAGCTTTACGACGAGGCCATTGAACACTACCAGTCGGCAATCGCCCAAAACCCCGATAACGAGTGGACTTCCATAGTGTGCCAGGCGCTTGGTGCGATTTACGGCGAGATTAAGGGCAACATTGATGCGGCTGTTTCTGCGTACCAGGCGGGGCTTATCCTTGACCCGGCCAACTATGACATCCACATCTCGCTCGGTGATATTTATATGGCGGACTACGACCTGGATAACGCGATTCGCGCATATTGCGACGCGATAACAGTTTGCCCCGACAAGGCGCGCGCATACACAAAAGCCGGTGTGGCGCTCTGGGAGAAGGATTTTCTTGAAGAGGCGCTGATTTCCAGCCACAAAGCGGCCGACCTTGACCCCGAAAACGCAGGTGTATTCAACAACCTCGGGATTTTGTATCTGGACGGGTTATCTGACGCGATGGATGCGCTGGATTATTTTGAGCGCTCAATTGAGCTTAAACCGACCTACGCGCTTGCGCATTTTAACGCGGGCCGCGCATCACAGCACATGGGTTTCACCAACGATGCGGCCGGATACTACCAGCGCGCGCTTGACCTGAATAAGGAAACCTGCGAGCTTGACGAGGACGATATTCTCACACGGCTGTATTCGTTGTTTGAAGTGTGATTTGTATGACCGGCAGTTTTATTTTTATTTTGACCTGTAATATCCTTTAACCTGCGTACCATCTGCGCGGGTGTAACCCTCAACCCAAACTGCACCGCCGCTTTGTACTTTTTCTTCTACTTCTGCCTTTGACATAACCTTGCCGCCTGCTAATTGTTGGTTGATAAAATCCTCTTTGTCTGTAAATTCATCTGTGGACATTTCCTTGACTTCTTCTCTTGTTAAAATTCTATCAGGGTCAACATCTCGCAAATCAACATTTTCTTCAATAGAGGCTTTGAGCGTGAGGGCTTCTTCTGTTTGCAGGTTTTGACCTTTGTACGGTAAGGCTTTTGATAGGTCGCCCATATTATCTAACGAGTGATAATCCCACAAAGAAGTGTCCGGGTTTATGCCGGTTCTTGAATAAACACTGTCTAAATTGTCCTCATAATCACCTATAACATAGGTGTTGCCAATATGGTTTTGCGCATTCGCCGCGAAAATTGTATCGTTTGCATTACCGTAATTTGTGATATTATCAAAGTTTTTAACGTGATAGCTGCCCATTAAATCACCAACACCGTAGGCGTTAAAAGTAACCGTTTCGTGTCCGTATTCAGCACCTAAAATCTGCGCTACGCTTCCGCCGAGCGAGTGTCCTGTGAATATGATGTTTGAGTTAGGAAATTGTTTTTTGATTTCTTTGTAATATTTTTGCGCATTGACTATTTGAGCAGGCAAAAGTTTTGCACCCATAGGTATATCGCTGAGGACAAAATCTTGTGCTTTTGCTTTATTTCCTCTTTCAACATCCGTTCCTCTGAATGAGATAACGACATCATTGCCTCGGACAAAGGTTTCGGCATAAAATCCCGTGTTCTTACCTTCGGATTTTCCGACCTCAATCCAGTCTTTTGGTTTTTGAAATTGATTGTTCCTGTAAACATATCCTGATAACTGTTTCAGGTCATTGTGTAATTCTTGATTTGGCATTTTTGTTTCCTTTCATTTTGTTGTATAATATTTTTGTGAGTTTACTGAAATTTAAAAATTTAATAGGTGCAAATTTATTTGCTGTTGCCGGCTGGGTAGGAGTGATTTTGAGTTCATACTGGGCTATCCAAAACAACACCATTACGGACGCTACACCTGATAATGTTGCGTACCGTTTAACTTTCAGCCTGATGTTCTATGTTGCTATATTTCTGCTTTTAATCTCAATATCCTTAATCGTTGGTTCATTTGAAATCATTTTGGGTAAAAAAATAACCAACAAATTCATTTTAGAGAATAAGTTTTACAATATCTTTTGGATTGTTGGGGTTTTCCTTTCTTTCTTATGCCTGTTATCGCCTGTGATAATCTTCTTCTTTTAGCCATTTATATTATAACGTGCAGCGCAAAGTTCCGCAAGTCAGTGTTTTCGCGGACATGAAAACATGGCGATAAAAACTTAAAATGTTCATGTTATCATGCCAGTAATGAACCTGACCACAACACACAAAATCATTATCGCTGCTGCGCTGTTGTTTTCCGTGACAGGCGCGCTTGCCGCAAAGCTTTTCTACCAGCCGCCCGCAAAGGCCGAGGCCATCTACTCGCAAGCGCTGGAGGACGAAAAAAACGGCGATTTTGCCAACGCATACTACCTGTTTGGCAAGGTCAAACAGGGCTCAATCCTGAAACCCCCCGCGCTTTTCCACCAGGCGCAAAACGCAGCCAAGCTTGATGACACAAAATCTGTCCAAAAAGTCTACAAAATACTCTACGAAGGCTACCCTGCGCACAAGCTCGGCATCAAGGCAAAATACCTCTACGCCATAGAAATCATTGACTCAAACCCCGCGCAGGCAAAAAAATATTTTGAATGGCTTGTACAAGAATACCCCGACACCGAATGCGCAATCGCATCGGAATATTTTCTGGGCCTGCTTATCGCGGACAAGTACAAAGACAAACCAATCCCCGTATCCGAGCGCACCGATGCGGAAAACCATTTTCGCACCTACCTTGAAAAAGCGCCCGCCGGCCGCTGGGGGATGAACGCCGTCAACAACTGGCTTGCGATGAGCGAGAATATTAACCCCGACGATAAACTGTTGATGGCGCGCACCTACTACCTTTTTGCCGACTATGAAAACGCCGACAAAATACTTTCCGCGCTTGAACCGCAAGAAAGCTGGGCGCTCAACGCAATGAACCTGTTTGCGCTCGGCGACCCGCTCAAAGCCCGCTCCGTCACCGAAACCGGGCTGTCAGATTACGCAAAATATGTTGACCACAAAGATGTCTACGACGCGATAGATAAGTATTTTGCCGCGACAGGTTACGGGCTCAGCGTGGTCAACCGGCTTTTAACTTACGCGAACGATAAAGGCCAGGACTACCTGTGGTACCTCAAATGTAGCGCCATCCCCGCCGCCGAAAAAGAGGCCTGCTACATCGCCTTCTATAACAAATATCCCACAGGCCAGTACTCAGCCGAGATTCTCGCCGGTCTGTTCTTTGAAAAAATCAAAAAGGGCGACTATGACAGCGCGCAAAAAATCGGCAAGGATTATCTGATGAAATTCCCGCGCACAAACTCTGCACCGCTTGTTTTGTTTTGGCTTGGCAAAATCGCCCAGCGGCAGGATAACTACAAGGATTACAACCACTACTACAATCTTGTGATTTCCAAATACCCCGACAGCTATTACGCTTACCGCGCGTATTTGAACCTGCACCACCTTGACACACCGATTGTTTCCAGACAGTTAAAAGAGGTGCCGGTTGAGTTTCCGTACAAAAATAAGGACACCTTGATTGTAAAACTCGGTGAGTTGAAGGATTACGATTTGATAAGTGAATTTACCGATGATGAGTTTATAAAAAGCTGGGTTTCGTACAAAAAACGTGATTTTACAAAATCCACAATTGAGGCGCGCGTTGCAATGGACAAGCTGGAAGAAAAGCCCGACCGGCATGATTTGCGCTGGCGGCTGGTTTATCCGCTGGTGTACTACGAGACGGTGAAAATGTACGCAAACGAGAACAATGCGCCGTTGATGCAGTCAATTTTGCGCGAGGAGAGCTATTTTAACCCGAACGCCCGCAGCGTCACGGACGCACGCGGTTTGATGCAGTTGATGCCGGATACCGCGCGCGAGGTTGCGCAGCGCTACGGGATACCGCTTGTGTCGCCTGATGATTTGTACAACCCGGTGACAAATGTGCGGCTTGGCAGCCAGTATTATTTGTTCTTAAAAGGGATGCTTGACGGCAGGGACATCTCATCTATCGCCGCGTACAACGGCGGGATTGGCTCGGTCCAGCGCTGGAAATCCAACCTGAACTATCAGGACACCGACGAGTTTGTAGAGCAGATTCCGTATCAGGAAACGCAGCTTTATGTCAAAAAAGTTTTCCGCAGCTACTGGAACTACGTGCGGATTTACGGGGACTAAAATTTTTAGCAAATTTTATATTTAGCGGTTTTAATTTTTATATGAGAATCGTACCCGTTAGTTTAAATTATGCCCGTGTTGATAACCGCCGTTGCGATGCAAGAAATTTTGATTGTATCAGCCAACGGCCGGTAATTAATAAACTGCCAAACGCTTATTATCCGGCGTTTAAAGGGTTTGATGTAAATGCTTTTTTTGAGAATATTAAATATGAAAACGCCGAAATCGAACAAGAAAGCAGGTTTGTTCCAAACCCTGCGGCGCACAAATTGAGGGCTCTTGATAATTTATCATATTTTGAAAAACGAGAGTTTGTGGACGATTTTTGCAAAATGACCGGTTTTCCGGACTTTGCAAAGGTTGCCGCGCGTATGGATAAAGAAATAACCGGCGCTATATACAAGTTGAGCGGGCAAGAAGGTTTTGATGTTTTGTTTATCGGGCGTGACAGGAATTCATCGTTAGGGCGGCAGATGGCTTTTCCGGGTAGTGACCCGGACGCTCTTTTTTATATTATAAATCCGCAAGGAGAAAAGCCTTGGTGGTTTGCAGGGGATATTAGATGGAAGCTCAAAGATAATATTAATCAGCGGGTGCTCAGCACACACGCGGGCTCGCTGCCTGAGGTGCTCACTCTTGATTACATAAAAGAAGGATTGGAACTTGTTGATGAAACGTTTAAAAAGTTAGATTTTAGCGGTGCGGATTTGGAAAGGTTTAAAGAAAATCTTTTTGATAATTCCAATGATTTTATCAAATCAGCGGAGTTTAATATACGAATAGCAAACGCTATTTTGCCTGCGCAGGAAAAAGAGAAGGCCTATAAGACAGGTATGTTTGTGGAGCTTATAAAAGACGGCAAGATTTTAGCAAATAATTTTGACGAGGAAACCTTAAGCCGGATTGAAAATTCTGTGCTTTATAAATACAGCAATATAATAAAACAAGGTGGGCTGCAAAATAATGTCAAAAATAAATTGACCGAAAGGGTGCCGCTTGCACAGGATTTTAACGGATACAGCGACGATGAGAAATTTAGCATTGTCAAAGACATTATAAGAAAATCGTTTTTATTAGAGCCGGAGAATACGGCGAATGAAAAGTATTTCAGCAGCGGCAACGGTTCAGGCGGCGACCAGATGGGAAACAATTGGGAACTTTGGGGTGCATTAATGAGTTCAGACCCTAAATATTATGTGTGAAATTAGAACATATCGGTGATTTTTTCAATCTCGGGCAGGAGGTAGTCCAGGATTGCGCAGTTGCACTCAATTGTGTACTCGTCGTAGATCTCTTTGTTGAGGTAAATCATAGTCCTGACAAGACTTTTAATTCTGTACGCAGACTCTTCAACTTGGTCAAGCTCGTCTTTGGTTATCATTTTCCCTCCTAGTAATTACAATATAATTACACAAGTCATTACAAATGTCAAGCATTAAATGTTATAATGCCGTTATGGCGTTAGAGAAAAAATTTGCAGCAAACGGAAATAGTTGGTCAATTGTTATCCCAAAGAGCGTTCTTGCGGTGCTCAACATCAATCCTGTTTTGGATAAGGTGAGCCTTGAAATTGAACCCGACGGCTTGAAAATTAAAAAACTCCCGCGCAAGAGTTGAATGCAATTAACGAGACAACCTACCCAGAACCGGCTCAGCCGGCTTGCCATTTTTTTGCGTCAAAGCGCAAATCCTTCACGCTCATTTTTAGCGACTGCAAATACGGCTGAAACTTCTCCAGCAGCTGAAACTTTTTTAGCTGTAATTCCTGCGCAACGGCCGCGTTCTCGCACGCTATTATCATCACCGCGTTTGCGCCCATCCCGTACGGTTTGGATTTTTCGGCAAACTTGCTCCCGACAATTTTACCCCAAAACTTGCACAAATTGCTGCGCGTCACAGCTTTTTTAAACTCCTTTTGACCCATTAGCTGCTCAATCAACTCGCTGCTTTGCACAAAATCCGTGTAGATGGCTTTCTTCATGCTATAATTATACAATGAAAAATTTAATCAAGTCGGCCAAAAATATATTAATAATTTCCCACATAAACCCCGACGGCGACACGCTCGGCGCAATGTGCGGGCTGTCAAGCCTTATTGGAACAAATTTGAAAAAACGCCCCGACATGATGGCCGTCTCAAAAATCCCCGCGGTCTACGGGTTTTTGCCAAATATTGACAAGGTGCGCCAGGCCGACACATTTGATAAATCGCGTGTCTATGATTTGGTCATAACAGTTGATGTGGCTTCGTTAGAGCGCATTGGCGATGCGAAAATTTTCTTTGAAAAAGCCGCCGCCACAATAAATATTGACCACCACAAAACAAACGACAATTTTGCCGACACAAATATAAACGACCCGGCCGCAAGCTCCGCGTGCGAGGTTATTCTTGATATGACGCAAGGGTGGCAGATGACCCCTGACGCCGCATTGTGTTTTTACGTGGGGATTTTGACCGACACAGGCTCGTTCAGGTTTGACAACACGACCCCCGCGACGCATCAATGGGCCGCAAAGCTTGTTGAAACAGGCGTTGACGTCTCCGATACCTACCGCAAAGTCTACGAAAGCGACACAAAAGAAATCGTGCTTTTTCAGGCCGCGTGTGTGAGTAAGGCGGTTTTTGAGGGCGATTGCGCACATATTATTGTGTACAGAAAAGATATGGAAAAATTCGGCGTGGGCGACGATGCGATGGAAGGCCTGACCGAAAAGCTCCGCGCGATAAAATCCGTGAACACGGCTTTTGTCGTTAAGGAGACGAAAAACGGCGGCGCGAAAGTTTCTATGCGCACAAAAATTGCCGATGCGGCTGCGATTTGCGGCAAGTTCGGCGGCGGCGGCCACAAATTTGCGGCCGGCTGCATAATTAACGCAAAACCCGATACTGCCGCGCAAAAAATATCGGAGGTGATTAAAACTGGTTAGAAAAACGCTCTGGATGGGAATCAGGAAATTAATCCGCTCAATCATTCAAGATGATTTTTACGGAATGGCGGCGGAAATGGGGTTCTGGATGGTGCTTGGGATCTTCCCGTTTATGCTGTTTTTGATGGCGATGTTCGGCTGGTTTGGCGACAAATCATTTATCTTATCGGTCTTGAAATTCCTCACCGTATTTATGCCAGAGCAAGCGATGGAGCTGATTTTGGCGGTGCTGTCGGAAGTTATTATCTTTGACAAAGGCGGGATTTTTGCGATAATCGGGGTTGTTGTGACGATACTGCTCTCAACAAACGCGATGGCCGTTGTGCTCAAAGGGTTGAACCGCGCATACAAAGTTGAAGAAACCCGAAACCTGCTCCACACACGTATTATGGCGTTTTTGATGCTGTGCGTTAACACGTTTGTTTTGTTTTTGAGCATAAACCTGATTGTCTTCGGGCGCGTGATTATAAGGCTGCTTATGACATACGCGCATTTGAGCGATACCGCTGCGATTTGGCTGTTGACGCTGCGCTGGCCGTGTGCGTTTGCGGCGTTGTTTTTGATGGCGTTTTTGTGCTACTACGTTTTGCCAAACCTCAAAGGCAAAGACAGGTTCAAGCGCAAAAGCGCGGTCCCCGGGGCGATTTTCTTTTGCGTTTTTTGGCTCGCCGGCTCGTGGGGGTTCTCAATATATGTCAACAACCTGCACACATACAACCTTGTTTACGGGACAATCGGTGCGTTCGCCGTCCTGATGGTCTGGCTCTACTACACATCGCTGCTAATCCTTATCGGTGGCGAAATCAACTCCCAATTCTATAACAAAATCCAGCGCAAAGCCGATGAAATTCGCCAAGACCTTGACGCGTTGAAGTAAAATGTGCTACTATGTATTAAAAAGAGGTGTTTATGATAAATGGGCGAGATAAATTTGGAGGCTTGCATACAAATTTGCGAGCGAATGCGTCAAAAGCGAGCGAAGTGAGGCTTATGAAAAAAATTATTGCACTTGGTCTTATGGTGTCGTTGTGTGCACCTGCCGGGTTTGCTGCGGACGCAGCGCCTGATGCGGCGCAATCGGCCTCACAACCGGCGGCGCAAATTGAAACCCCTGCCGCGGAAGTTCCGGCGCAAACCGAAACCTCAGCGCAAGATGCAGCCCCTGCTGCCGAACAAACTGCCGAACAACCGGCGCAGCAAGAACCTGCCGTTGACGACGATGCCCTAACTATTGAAAAAGCAAGAGAAATTCTGAAACGCGAGGCCGAAGGCGGGCAAATGTTTCAAGCGCAGATAGAAGAAAACGTTATCGCGACCGAGAACCTTGATATTCCCGAGTACTCCCCAAGCGATGTTGTCCACATTTATGAATCAAAATATGTCATAACAAAAGGCAGTGTCATCAAGGTGAGCTTTGCCGAAAAATTTGCGTCCAGAAAACACAAAAAAGGTGATGTAATCACTTTTATCAACCAGGATGCGATTGTAACAACAAACGGGACGCAGCTGCTGCCTGCGCAAACACCGTTCTATGCAACGGTTATTGATGTCAAGAAAACAAGAAAATTGAACCACAACGCGCAGCTGATGATTCAGTTTGACAAAGTGAATTTTCTTAACCAGGAGCTGCCTGTGGTCGCAAGACCGTTTTATGCCGGGTACGCGCTAAAAGAAGGCGCCTCTAAAAACTGGGCGCGCGGCGCAAGAGTAACAGCCATAGCAGCAGGTGCAGGTGCACTGGCCGGTGCGGGATTTGGCTCGGTTGCCGCAGGTGCTGCAGTCGGCACCGGTATAGGGCTGGTCTACAGCGTTGCAGGTCCGGGCGTTAACTTTGTCGCAGCTGAGGGTGAAGAAATCTCCATCATACTAATTGACGACCTGACTATACCGAAACCTAAGTTTTGATGCTGCGGTTTAAACCGGCAAGCTCGCTGTACAAACTTTTGTACTGCGCGCAGTCTTCGTCAATGGTGACGGCCTCCTTGATATATTCCAGCGCTGTTTTAAAATCGTTGGCACCTTTGTAAAGCTCGGACATTTTCGCGTAGTACTTTGCGTTGCCCGGATCGTTTGTGATTGCGCGCTGCATGCACTCAAGCGCCTCTTCAAAATCGCGCTGCGTCTGGCGCACCAGCGCCAGATAATAATACCCCGGTGCATAGTTCATATCAAGCGAAATTGCCTTTTGCGCGTAGGTTTTTGCGTCATCGCTCTTGTCAAGTTTCAGCGCGGCATCGGCCGCTATTATGTAGGCCGCAATAAAATTCTCATCACTTTTTATAACCTTCTTCACAATCTCAAGCGCCTTTTCATAATTTTTTTCGCGGATGTAGATTTGCGCAAGGTCGCATTTTAGCCCTGTGTTATCGGGGTTGCGTTTGATTAACTCTTGCATAACGGACTGTGCTTTGTCAAACAACCCGAGTTCCGCGTAGACCTTGACAAGCGACACGAGCGTAAAATCATCCTCAACGCCGCGCGCGATGTTTGCTTCAAGGTCGGATTTTGCGCCGAGAAAATCTTTGTTTTGCAGTTTTAAAAGCGCGTTCAAAACAATCGCTGCCGGGTGGTTTGGCTCCAGCGAGAGTATGTAGTCCACCTCGTTTTGTGCGCGCTCAAACATTGCGCTCTCGTAGTATAAATACGCCAGCGAGTAGCGATACCCTGTGTTTTCCGGCTCCATACATACCGCTTTTAAATATGTTTTTGACGCCTCATCCAGCCAGCCGTTATAAAAATATGCGTTGCCCAGATTGTAAAAATAAACCGCAGCACTGCCGTCTTGCACGGTTGCTTTTGAAAACAATGTGATTGCCTCTATAAAATTCATATCCTCCAGCGCGAAAAGCCCCTTGTAGTTAAGGATTTGCGCGTTGGTGGCAGGGTTGTCCGTGTCGGGGGTTAATTTTTCAAACACCTGACGTGCGGAGTCAAATTTGCCGCCGTCAAAATTTATTCTGCCGAGCAGCAAAAGCACCTCGGGTGTCTGCGGTGCCGCAATCAAGACCTGCTGCGCTTTTGAAAACTCCGAATGCTCGTACAGCGCCCGCGCGTACTCGTAGGCCGCCTCGTCGCGCCGCTGCGCCGCGAGTTTTTTTATCTCGTCAAGCCGCGATAGTTTTGAAAGGATTTGGATTAACGCAGCAAGGTTTGAGTTGGAGTTGTTGAGCTCGTATGCGCTGCACGCGTAGATTAGCGCCTTGTCGTATTCTTTTTTTTCGTGGTAAATATCTCTTAAAATTTGCAGGCTCTCAACCTGGTTCGGATTTTTGTCAAGCGCTTTTTTCAGGTAATGCTGCGCGCGCTCACGGTTGTCCAAAAGATAGTATAGCTCGCCAAGCTGCGCGAAAATCTCCACGTTGTCGCTTTCAAGTTCAAGCGCCTTGTACAGCAGCTCAATTGCCTGTTTGTAGCAGTTGTTGGATTTAAGCTCAAAGGCTTGTTTTATGTAGTCAATGGCTTGCTGCAATTTATTGTTCCTTATCGTTAATCAGTATCAAAACCTCATCCTGGCCGACCATTTTCAGGTTATTTCTTGCGATTTCTTCAACGCTTGTGTTTGACGAGAACGCGTCAACCTCTTGTTTAAGAACTTTGTTTTGTTTTTCGGCGTGGTCGCGGATTCTTTCCAGTGTTATGATTTTTGTTTTATAGGAGATTGTTTTTGAGATATTCAAAATCATTCCCCAGCCGATTTGTACCAGGCACAGCACTAAAACAAACGTCAAAAACGAATAGTAAACCCCGTCGGAGCGCTTCTGCCGGGTGTGTTTTTCTTCATGTTTTTGTGCAAGATTATTTTCGTTCATCACTCTATTGTATCACAGTTTTATCTGTGTGGAAAATCGTAACTTATTTCTTACCTCATCTCCGTATCTGTCCAGTGTCTGACCTGCGGCAAACTCAAATCGCACCCGGTCCAGATCTTTTTTGCCAAGCGGGTTCAAAAGCAGGACGTACTCGTTTGTTGCGCGCTCGTTTACAATGTCCGGTATGAAAACGTTTTGCAGCGACAGCGCGTGGTTCAATCGGTACTCCGGCGCAAACACCACAGGGCTGGTGAACGCGCCGGTCTTTGTGTTGACACTGTTGTTGAGCGTCGTGTTAACGCTGAAATTTTTGTAGGTATAGCGGGCGGCGCCGGGCTTTGGCTGAGGTTTAATCAGGCTTTTTGAACCGATACCCTGCGGGGTTTTTATGTTGAGCACAAACCCGTTCCCGTCTTGCAGCGTTATCGCATCGTCGGCTTCAAGAAACTCGGCATAACCTTTGAGAGTTGCCGCGTTGAGTTCATCGTCTGCCCAGATGAAAATATTCGGCAGCGTAATATCGGTTTCTTGCACGGGTTGAGCGGTTTTGGCCTCAGCGCACAAGTCTAGCCCGAATAAAATAATCAGCAGCAGAAAAATCTTTTTCATGGTAATATTATAGCATGGTAAGAGTCAGAATAGCACCTTCACCCAGTGGAAATTTACATATCGGCACGGCGCGCACCGCGCTGTTTAACTACCTGTTCGCCAAAAAAACGGGTGGCGAATTTGTCCTGCGGATTGAAGATACGGATTTGGAGCGCACAAGTCAGGAGTACGTAAAAAATATCTTTGACAGCCTCAAAGCGCTTGGCCTGAACTGGGACGAGGGTCCGGATATCGGCGGACCGTACGGGCCGTACTCGCAGTCCGAGCGGTTTAATCTCTATCCTGAGTTTGCCAAAAAGCTGCTGCTGTCAGGGTTTGCCTATGAGTGCTGGTGCACACCCGAGGAACTTGAGGCGGAAAAAGAGCTTGCCACGCAGAACAAACAGGCATATGTCTATTCGCGCAAATGTATTGGCGCACCGCGCGGTGAGGGTGCGCCTGCGATACGGTTTAATGTTTCCAAGACGCAAAAAGCGTTCCACGAGAGCTCAATGCTCACCTTTAACGATATGGTCAAAGGCGAATTGACGCAGGATACGGATTTGATTGGCGATTTTGTCATAATGAAATCCAACGGTACGCCGACGTATAATTTTGCGGTTGTGGTTGACGATATGCTGATGAAGATTTCGCACATCATCCGCGGCGAAGACCACATATCAAACACGTTTAAACAGATTTTAATTTACGAGGCGCTGGGTGAGGCACTGTCTGCGCCGGAATTTGTTGAATTGTACGGGCCGCCGCAGCCTTTGCCGCAGTTCGGGCATTTGGGGATGATTTTGGCGCCGGACAGAAGCAAGTTGTCTAAACGCCACGGTGCGACTGCGGTGTCGGATTTTGTGGAGCACGGTTATCTGACCGAGGCGTTGGTGAATTTTGTTGCGCTGCTTGGCTGGTCGCCGTCTGACGGGCAAGAGATTAAGTCGGTTGACGAGATTGCAGCGGATTTTCGTATCAGCGAGGTTTCCAGCTCCAACTCTATTTTTGAGTACGATAAACTCAACTGGATGAATTCGCAATACATCAAAAAAATGGGTATTGAAACGCTGAAAGCCGCGCTGCGGCCGTATCTTGCAAAATATGATTTGAATGAGCTGACCGATGCGCAGTACACGCGACTGGTTGAGATAACGCGCGAGCCGCTGACGGTTTTATCTGATATAACGAGCGATGCGGCGTACTTTTTTGGCGCGGGCGTTGAACTTGAGCCCGAGGCAAAAGACGCGCTCAACGGGGAGGTTTTGGCCGAGTTTGCCAAGCAGGCTGCGGATTGGGATTTTGATGAAGAAGCGCTGCACGAGAAATTGGACGGTTTCCGCGCTTATTTTAAAGAGCAGGGTGTAAAGCCGAAAGATACCATGTGGGCGCTGCGTGCGGCAATCACGGGCAGAACGCGCGGTGCGGACATCTGTGCTGTGATGGCGATTTTGGGGAAAGAAAAAGTGCTCGCGCGTGTGGAAAAAGCTAAAAGTCAAGCAGCTCTTTAAGCGGAATTTCAAGTCCTTTGGCGATATAAAATAATTTGGAGAGTTTAAAATCGTACTCTGCTCGTTCAATCATTCCTATGTATGTGCCTGAAACTCCCGCACGAAAGGCAAGTTCATCTCGCGAAATATTTTTTGCAACACGAAACTCTTTTATTCTTTCACCTAATTGTTTTTTGAAATCATTGAACATCCCAACATTATCTCATTTGTAAGTGGGACTTGTCCACAAGTGGGACTTGTGATATAATAAAAACGGAGGTGATTAATTATGAAAGATTTTACAGCACTTGAAATCAACGAATACATTAGAGAGGCCCAAAATCTTGCCGAAGAATTAGTCGAAAAGCTCGACATTATTATAGTCAAAACAGAGGACCTAGAATCCCACGCTGAGCCCGGCGCAAAGGTTGATTGACTGACCGGTTATTCCGCGCGCGTCGCCGCTTACCAAATACTTCACCAGCCGCGCAACCTCAACCGGCTCAATAAACCTGCGCTGCGGCACGGTTTCTATCGCTCCGTCCTCCAGTGCGGCGCTGGCCTGTCCCATATCAGTGTCCACAAACCCCGGATTAATTACGTTCACCGTGATGTTGTCTGCGGCAAGTTCCAGCGCCAGCGCCTTTGTCAGCCCGATTAAACCCGCCTTGGTTGACGAATACAAGCTCGCACCGGCCTCACCCATTACGCCCGAAATTGACCCGATGTTGACAATCCGGCCCCACCGCTGTGATTTCATATACGGCACCGCCGCCGAAATTAAAAACGCCGGCGCCATTAAGTTTGCCGCGTAAATCCTTTGGACATCGGCCTTTACCGCGTCCTCAATCGCTCCGTAAATATACTCGCCAGCGTTATTTATCAGCACATCAATCTTGTTTTCACAGATAAAATCCGCGAGCACATCAACATTTTGTGCCAAATCACAAACACAATACCCTGCGCTGTTGCAGATTTTTAGTGCGTTCTCGTCTCGCCCCGTGACAAAAATTTCACCCGAGCCTGCAAGCTCCTGTGCAATCGCCTTGCCAATGCCGCGTGACGCGCCCGTTACAAGTATGTTACGCGTTTTGTCCACCGACTTACCCCTTTACCCATCTACTGAAACAGATAACCAAGGACAAATGTGCAGACCAAAAACACGCCCGCAACAATACCGGTTAGTTTGTTCAGCCCTTTTTCCGCGCTTTTTTGCGATGCGAAAACCTGACCGGTTCCGCCCATACCCGCAATCCCGCCGCCTTTTGGCGAGTGCAGCAAAATAAGAATTATCAGCAAAATCGCTGTGATGATTTGTATTGACCAGATAAATGTTAGCATTTTTATACCCCTTTGGTTCCTTTGATAAACTGCGCCCGTTTTGAGTTTAACTCAATATTTTCAAATTTGTATAGCCCGGCCGGCCGCTTTGAGCACGATTTTGTTGACTCGTTAAGTTTGATAAGCCCGCTTGTGCCCAGCGCTTTTTTGCGGAAGTTACGTTTATCAAGGCTTTTGCCCATAATCAGCTCATAAGATTTTTGCATCTGTGTCAGCGTGAATTTTTCCTGCAAAAGCTGGTACGCAACAGGGCAAAGCTCAAGCCGCTCACGCGTTCTTTTGAGCGCGTACTCAATAATTTCTTTGTGGTCAAACGCCAGCGCCGGCAAATCGGATACCTTGTACCAGTCAAGGTCAGACGTTGTGGTAAGGTTTATATCCTCGGTCCGGACAAGCGCAAAATACGCGCAGGTTATAATCCGCGCGTTCGGATAGCGCAGCGGATCACCGAATGTGTAAAGCTGTTCAAGATAAATATTACTGACGCTTGTGCGCTCTTTTAACACCCGCACAGCCGCTTGATCAAGGTTTTCTGACAACCGCACATACCCGCCAGGTATCGCCCACTTGCCCTTGAACGGCTCGTTTGCACGTTTTACCAGCAGAACTTTGAGCGCATCGTCCTGCAATGTCAAAATTACTACGTCGACTGTGATTTCGTGTGTTTTTGTTTCGCTAAATGCCATGGTCCAATTATACCATGAACATGCCCGGTAACTTTACAAATATTTACATAAATGCAATTCTTTGATACAAAAAACCTTTATTAAATTATCACAGGGGAAAAAAGGGGAAATTTGATATGACAATTTACGAGGTAAAATGCGGTGATACGCTATGGAAAATTGCGCAGCAGCACGGAACAAGCGTCGCTGCAATATGTAAGGATAATAATATTTCGATTGAAAAGGCGGACAGTATTTTTGCCGGCCAAAAGTTCAATATCGGTGCTGTGGTGAAAGAGCGGCCGGTGATCGCCTGGACTCCGTCGCAGCCTGCACCTGCAACGCCAGAGCAGCAGAAAAAGCCCGTAACAGTGCCGCAATATCTGGCCAAACCAGAACCGGCACAGGCGCAAAAGACACCGGTGTACGAGGTTCCTGATTTTCTGCGGCTTGTAAGACCGCAGTTGCAAAAACCGGAACCCGTGGTGACGCCGGATGCAACCGTACCGTGCCGGGTCGGCAGGATACCGCTTGAACGCCACAAGGTTGAAAAGGGCGAAAATCTTATTAACATCGCAAAGAAATACAATCTGACAGTGGAAGAACTTTGCCGGCAGAACAATTACGATATAAAAGACGCGCACAAGCTGCAAATAGGCCACGAGTTCAGAATCGACCGGATGCCGGCCGTTCAGCGCGAGGAAAACTATAAAATATATCTTGCGGATATTGAAAGTACAGGTATTAAAGCATACGGACTTCAATCGGTGTACACGGTCAAAAAAGGCGATACACTCAGCAAGATTGCCACCAGTTTTAAAAATCAAAACCCGCATTTGACGTCAGGACACATTCAAGCTGTTAATGATTTGGCAAACAAAAATGCGTTGAGAATCGGCCAAAAGTTAAAAATCCCTCAAATGCCGGATGAAACGAGAGACCAAATAATTCCGATAGCTATCCAGACTGCAAGGTACCAGGGTGTAGATCCCGCGCTTGTGCTGGCGGTTATCCAAAAAGAATCAGAGTTCAACCCGCGCGCAACATCAACCGCGCTTGCGATGGGACTTATGCAGATTATTCCTGAGGTTGCAAAAGATCACAATGTTGGCAACCCGTACGATATTGTGGACAACGTTGATGCAGGGGTGCGGCATTTGAAATACTTATTGGAAAGGTTTGACGGTGATGTTGAACTTGCGCTTGCCGGCTACAACGCAGGCCCTGTGAATGCCGCTGCCCGCGGTAAAGACTGGTCGCGCTACAGCAAGCAAACACAAAATTACGTTCCGACGGTGCTGGAAATAGCACAAAACTTCAGAGAACAGCTGAAAGACCGGGTTGACTACAGTTCTCCGTACAGCTCGTTAGCAAAAAAAGATGGCTCTAAAAAGGTTGCTTGATATTTTTCGTAAAAAGCATTAATATATTGTTGTGAAGAAGTTTTTGCTAACGCTAGTACTGTTTTGTCTGCCGCTGATTGCGCTGACCGCCTTGACTGCGGCCGCCGCACCCCAGCCGGGCAGCAGTCTTGGCACCGACAAAGACCGCGACGGCAAGCCGCTGGCAACAGAGGCTGCCGCACCGAACGAGTCAATTGATACCAATCTGGATTACGAGCGCATCTATCGCGAGATGCCCGAGCCCTCTCACTCGTACGTTCACGACATTGACCCGGGCGAACCCTTTGATTCCGCGCAGGCCATCTGGTCGCCGTACCCGCTTTTTCGCCTGACGTCCCCGATATTTTTCAAATCCATTAAAGTTGACCCCGGCTACTACCTGCTCACCCCGCGCGAGCACGAAGATAAATGGTACATCCTTTTCAAAGAAGCCGGCCGGATTAAATATATTATCCCCGCCTACGACCGCGATGTTGTTGGCGAAAACTTTTATTTTGAGAACCTGCCGCAGCGCAAGTTGAGTTTTAGCGAAAAGTATACATTCTGGTGGACAGATTTGATAGGCAAAGTCTCAAAAGACTCCCGCCGCAAGCCTATCCCGCAAACTTTTTTAGAGGCCACCGACCTCGATAACTATTTTGTCTCGCTTGTAATCTATTGGGGAAACTACAAGTACTACACGCTGTTTAGAACCTCGCCGCTCTAGGGGTAAATCCGGGGGTAAGTTGTGTGAATCGCGGCAAAAGGCGCTCAAGCGTTTGATTGTTCAAATTCCAGCAGTTGTTTTTTTCGGTCCAGGCCGCTCGCGTAACCTGTCAGTGCACCGTTTGACCCCACCACCCTGTGGCAGGGGATAACAATCGCTATCGGGTTTTTGTTGCACGCCATACCGACCGCCCGCGCGGCGTCCGGGTTGCCGACCGCTTGCGCAATCTCTTTGTAGGATGCTGTTTTGCCATAAGGTATCTCACATAGCGCAGCCCAAACCTTCTTTTGAAACGGCGTACCTTTTGGGTTAAGCCGCAAGTCAAAAGTCTTTCTTTTGCCCGCAAAATATTCGTCAAGCTGTTTGTGCGATGTTCCCTCGCCAAACGAAATCTCAACTATCGCCCCGTTTTCTTCAACAACATTAATCCGCATCATCTTTTTTTATCGTTTCAACGACGAGTTTTGCCATCTCTTTTGCGATAATATGCTGGGTCGCAGCCGGACAGTTTTGGAGCATGTTCATCGCCGTGCGCACCGTCGTGTCAATGTCGTACCAGCGGCCTTTGCGCTCATCGCCGATACCAGAGCCGACAGCGCTGATTATATCCTCGATTGCAGAAAACTTTTCATCTTCAATATTGTGTTCAATAATTATTTTTATTAAATTCAGCGACACCCTGATTTGGGTCTCATCATCAGTGTTTTCAAGTGTTTCAACCGCCTGTGAAAGCACCGGATCTTGATCATACCAGCGGCGCGCGTTATTTGAATATTCTTCCTTCATACAAGCCTCCTTCTGCTCTATTGTAGCATATTATTGCGGCAGAAACAAGTTCAGCTGCGGTTTTTGCACGTGCGGGTCGGTCACGGGTTTGACCGATTTGCCCACCCCTTTTGCCTCAAAATCACGCTGGATTTTGCTCATCAGCTCCTGCGAGCGTTTAACAACCTCGGCCGGCAGCCCCGCCATTTTTGCCACTTGAATCCCGTAACTTTTGCTGGTGCCGCCAGGTACAATCTTGCGCAGAAACTCAATCTTGCCGTCCGTTTCGTTCACGGTTATCCGGTAATTTTTTATCTGGGGGTAAGTGTTTGTCATGATATTTAGCTCGTGATAGTGGGTGGCGAAAATGCAGCGGGCGCCAATTTTTGTCGCGATGTGTTCTGCAACCGCCCACGCGATTGACACACCGTCATAAGTGCTTGTCCCGCGCCCGATTTCGTCAAGCAGGACAAAGCTTTTGTCAGTCGCAGAGTTCAAGATGCACGCGGTCTCAACCATCTCCACCATAAACGTTGATTGCCCGAGCGTCAAATCATCTGATGCACCCACGCGCGTGAAAATCTTGTCAACCGCGCCGATTTTTGCGTAATCCGCCGGCACCCACGAGCCAATCTGCGCGAGCAGCGCAATCAGGGCGTTCTGGCGCATATAAGTTGATTTGCCGGCCATGTTAGGGCCTGTCAAAATCATAAACGAGGCCGGGCCCGTGTCGTACGAGCCAAAAGTCAAATCGTTCGGCACATACTCACCCAGCGGCAAAATCTTTTCCAGTACCGGATGACGGCCGTTTTTTATAACAAAATCGCAGCTGTCGTCAATTTCAGGGCAGCAGTAATTATTTTGCGCGGCAGTCTGCGCCAAACTCACGTAAACATCAAGGTTTGCAACCGCGTCTGCAATCTGGCGGATTTTTGTAACGTACTCTTTTGAATACTCGCGAAAATCGCAAAAAAGCTTGTATTCAAGCTCTGTTGACCTGAACCTTGCGCTCAAAACATCGTCCTCGTGCTTTTTAAGCTCGTCTGTTATAAACCGTTCCGCACCGGAAAGCGTTTGTTTGCGCACATAATGCGGCGGCACCTTGCTTAATTGCGAGTTTGTAACCTCAATGAAATACCCAAAAACCCTGTTGTAGCCTACTTTTAGGTTTGTTATTCCGGTGCTTTCACTTTCTCCTGCTTCCAGTTTTTTCAAGTACCCTTCGCCGTTTTCCAAAAGCTCGCGGTAATAATCCAGCTCACCGTTGGCCTCCGGCTTTATAATCCCGCCCTCTTTTATCGTGTGCGGCGCGTCATCGCGGATTGTGCGCTCAATCATTTGCGTGTAGTCAATCATTTCGTCCTTGTAGCCGCAAATTTGCGCCAGCGGGTTGTTAACAAGTTCATCCGCGGCCGCAAAAAGCTCCGGCAGGACATTCAATGAAAGCTTCAACCCCAAAAAATCCTTCGGGTTGGCCGATGTGCTGCTTATTCTGGTTGCAATCCGGCCGATATCATAAATTTTATCCAACAGTCCGGCCAAAGCGTTACGCACAGCGGTTTCGCGGACAAGTTCACTCACGTATTCCTGCTGCTGTAAGATGGCGGCGGCGGTTTTTAGCGGCTGGCAGATGCGGTTTTTCAAAAGCCGCGCGCCCATGTTGGTTTTGGTGTTATCAATCGCCCAAAGCAGCGACCCGTACTTGCTTTTCTCGCGTAAAGTCTCGGTCAGCTCCAAATTTCTGCGCGTGCTTTTGTCAATAATCATATATTCCGAAAGCTCGTAGCAGTCAATGCGTTCAAATTTAGGCACATTTTCTTTCAGCGTTTCCCAAACATAGGCCAGCAGCGCACCCGCCGCGTAAAACCCCGGCTTGCAGCCCTCAAACCCGAACGCATCAAGGTTTGCAAACAGCGATTTAAGATTGTTCAGTGCAAAACTTTCGCCAAAAACCTTTGCCGGTACCTTTGAGCAGTTGTAATTTTGTTTGATTTCATCTGGCAAATCCAGCCTTGTCTCCGGCACAATCTGGAACGGCTGCAATTTTTCCTGAATATCAGGCCCTATAACCTCGGTTGGCGAGAGCCTTGTCAATTCGGCTAAAACCAAGTCAAGCGGCGCCTTTGTCACCTTGAGTTCGCCGGTTGAGACATCCGCGTAAGCAAACCCGTAGTCGGCCGCAGAGTTTTCGGCTGCCGTGCCCGCTTTGAACACAGCGCAGATATAATTATTAGAATTCTGCTCCAAAAAGTCGCTTTCCGTGAGCGTTCCGGCTGTGATAACCCGCGTAACCCCGCGCTTTACAAGCTTTTGGCCTTGCCCTGCTTCTTCCAGTTGATCGCAAATCGCGGTCTTGATATTTTTTTTCACAAATTTTTCAATATAGCCCGCGGCGGCCTTTGCGGGGATGCCGCACATCGGGATTCTGCCGACCTTGCTGCCTGCCTCGCGCCCGGTCAAGGCAATCTCCAGCTCGCGCGATGCCAAAACCGCGTCCTCAAAAAACATTTCGTAAAAATCACCCAGTCTGTAAAGCAAAATAATATCAGGGTTTTGCCGCTTGATTTCTAAATATTGCTGCATCACGGGCGTCAAATCCTCAAAACACACATCAGAAGAGTTTACATAATTGATTTCTTGCTTTCCCATAGATATAATAATAGCATAAATGAGATTTATCGGAAACATTTTAAGACTTTTAATAATTACATTGCTTGGGCTGTGGGCGCTGTCGTTTATGGGTTACGGCCCGTTTGACGATTGGCTTGACAAATGGCTGCACCCATCTCAAGAGTCATTGATGGAGCGCGCGCAAAAAATTCGCAACTTTGACCCGAAGCTGCTTGACCCCGAGTTTGAAATAGAGCGCGTCGGCGGCCTTTTGGACGATTATAATACGCTTGTTGCAAAGCATGTCCCAACCGGCCAAAAAATGTTTATGGCAGACGGCAGGGATTTGCTTACCCAGCAGGATTTGCTCAACGGCGACACGGAAAAAATCGCCGCACTTTTTGATAAAATTAAGACGCTGGGCGTATCACCCGAAGGCGTTGAGGTGACAAAAACCGGTGTGATGGATGTTTTTGGCGAGGAGGTGGCGTTCGCAGAGTTTGCCGGAAAATCCGCGACACTCGGCGGGGTGCCTGTTGCCGGCATGGTGACCACCACAAAAGACGGCTCGCAGGTTCTGGCATCAACAAACGACAAAGGTAAATGGTCGCACTTCCCGGACGACGGGTTCTTTGGCGGCCGCGGCAGACCACACCGGCCCGGTCCCGGCCTGCCTTGCGTGTGCGATTAGCGAAAAATCAACAAGTATATACTTGTTTCTGTGGCATTGACATGCCACAGAAGGGAATACTCTATGCAAAATACAAAAAACGCGTTCACTTTAGCCGAGGTGTTAATAACACTGGGGATTATAGGTGTTGTTGCGGCGCTTACGATGCCGAGTTTGATTGCAAATTACCAAAAACAAGCCGCCGTCACAAAACTGAAAAAATCATATAATATTTTATCAAACGCGTTACTGCACGCGCAGGTCGACCATGGCGAACCTAAGACTTGGACGCTCAACGGCGTTGATATAAAAACTAATTCAGAGCAGCTGGCTGATATTTTAAAGCCGTATTTAAAGATTGTGAAAGATTGCGGATCGGATGGCGGTTGTTTTAAAGATGGTAACGCATACCAAATTAACGGAACAGCCACCGGCACAAATTATGGCGGTGCAAGCGACTTTTACGCGTTTATACTGTCGGACGGCACATCGGTGATATTGGACGCAAACCCTTCCAGTTCAGCGCGTTCAATCTATTTTGATATAGACGGGCCTGCCGGAGTCAACATGTTTGGAAAAGACTTGTTTATATTTGTCTTGCAAGACAATAAATTTATCCCGTATGGATACGATAACGAAGAAACCGTGGGCACAAATTGTTCAAAAACAGGTGCGGGAACCATGTGCGCCGCAAAAATCATGAGTGACGGCTGGAAAATTAAAGATGATTATCCGTGGTAGCTGGCCCGTCCGGTTATTTCATGCAAACGGTTAAATCCGCCTCAACAACCATTTTGCCGTCAACGGTGCCTATCGCGTGGACTTTTGCAATCGGACCCTTTAGTTTTGTAAGCTCAAGATCCATATCCAGCCTGTCGCCCGGGCGCACAATGTTTTTGAACCGGACGTTTTCCATGCTCGCAAACAGCGCAAGCTTGCCCGAAAACTCCGGCATCGCAAGCAAAATCGGAGCCGCGCACTGCGCCAGCGCCTCTATCTGCAAAACCCCCGGCATAATAGGGTTGCCCGGGAAATGCCCCTGAAAAAATTCCTCGTTCATGCTCACATTCTTGTAACCCTTGGAATATTTCCCCGGCACGCACTCGGTTATTTTGTCCACCAGCAAAAACGGATACCTGTGCGGTATCATATCCATAATTTGCATTATGTCAAAACTCAAAATCTCGCTCATCTTTTCTCCTTCAATTTATCTTTTAACATCTTTGCCGCGTTTATGTGGACGGCGTGTCCGGCCTCTTTGACAAGGATTTGCGCTTTGAGGTTCAGCGGGTTGACCCCTGCCAAATGCAAATCACCTATCAGGTCTAAAATCTTGTGTTTAATCGGTTCTTGAGCAGAACGCAGCTCGCACGTGTAACCATTATCCGTCAAACCAACCGTATTGTCAAAGGTTACCCCTTTGGCAAACCCCAGCGCCTGAAACTTCTTTAAATCCTTGTAAAACCCGAACGTTCGCGCCTCAATTATTTCATCAGGTTTTTTGCAGCTGACCCAGCTCTGACGCAAATCCGGATGGTCGTAGTTCACAGCGTACGTAATTGTCAGCTCATCATCGGGCAAAATCACAAGCGATGTTTTGCCGTTCAGGTAATAAACCGGATCGCTGACTGTGTATGCGCGCTTGTCAGGTTTTTCAACACCGGCCTTTTTGAAAAGTTTGACCCATTCTTTTGCGCTGCCGTCCAAAATAGGCAGCTCTTGCCCGTCCACATAAATATCAACCTCGTCAATCCCGCAGAAAGCCAGCGCTGCAGACAGATGCTCAACCAGCATAATTTTTGCCTTACCCTGTCCGATGCTCACGCACTGTTTGGTGTCTAAAACATTATCAACGCTTAATTCAAACGGCTCATTTGTACCAACAAAGAACCGAATCTTGCCCGTTTTTGCAGGTTTAAAAATCACCGTGCAAGGCTTGTTTTTCATCAACCCGCTGCCCGATACGCAGACCTCCTTTTTCAGGGTCGTCATTGACTGTCCTCAAAGGTTTTGAGCATCGGCTCGTATTTTTTGAACCGCTCAACCAGTGCAACGGCATCTTTCATCGCCTTGTTTTGTTTGATAAAATCTTTGCGCGGCATAGCCGGATATCCCATAATGACGGTCTTTTCAGGGAAACTTTTTGATACGCCGGATTTTGCCGCAACGATTGAATCGGAGCCAATCTTGATGTGATCTGCGATACCGACCTGACCTGCAAGCACAACCCGATCACCTATCACGCTGCTGCCCGCAACCCCAACCTGCGACACAATCAAGCACCCTTTGCCAACCTTTACGTTGTGACCTATCATTACCAAATCGTCAATCTTTGTGTCGTCGCCCACAACCGTGTTTTCAATCGTACCGCGGTCAATCGTACTGTTTGCGCCGATTTCAACGTTGTTGCCAATCACAACAGAGCCAATTGAAGGGATTTTGAAAATCTTTTGGTCAACATTGCTTTCGGTAACAGCACCCTCCTGCTTGGCTTTTTCAATGTTGTCAGGCTTTTCCGTCACAAAACTGAACCCGTCCGCACCGAGCGATACACCGTGCTGCAAAACAACATTATCGCCCAAAATCACGCGGTCACCTATATTTACACCCGGGTGGAAGAAACAATTTTTGCCCGTTTTAACGCCCGACCCGATGTAAGCGTTGGCCACAATCTGCGTGTTGTCGCCGATAATCGCGTTGCGTCCCACGACAACGTTTGGCCCAATCTTGACATTTTCCCCGAGCTTTGCCGTTTCGTGAACAATCGCGCTCGCGTGCACACCGTCGTTTACCTCAGGCGCCTGATAAAACATCGTAATCAACTTCATCATCGCAAGCCTGGGCCGCTCAACCTCAATCGTTGTCAGGCCGTCAATATTTACACCCAAAGGCACAAGCGCAGCTTTTGCGCGTGAATTTGCAAGGTTTGCAATCTCGTCCTCGCCAAGCGCAAGCGCCAGCGTGTTTTCATCCGCCAGCAATGGCGGTGCAATCTGCGAAATCTTCACGTCGGCGACTTTTGTCAGCATGCCGCCCGTAATATGCGTGATTTCGTCAATCGTAAAACTTTTCATCTTTTCATCTCCTTGATAGTATTTGTTGTTGACTTTCCTTCTACAAACTCAATAAATTCAAGCCTTCCGCCGTTTTCCAAGATTATTCCGGCCTCGGGAAGATTTTCCGCGGTGTAATCCGCACCTTTTGTGTGGACATCCGGCCTGATTATTTCCAGCAGGTCAGACGGCGTATCCTGTTCAAATAATACCACATAATCAACATATCGCAAGGCGCTCAAAACAGCCGCCCGGTCGGTTTCGTTATTTATCGGGCGCCCCTGCCCTTTAAGTTTCTTAACAGAAGAATCCGAGTTCATCAGCACAATGGTTTTGTCGGCGAACGCAGCCGTTTTTTCAAGATATTTGACGTGTCCCGCGTGCAAAATGTCAAAACAGCCGTTTGTTGTCACAATCGTCTGCCCCTGCGCACGAAGCTCATCTACCAAAGCTTTTAACTCATTTTGTCGTACCAACATAAAGCCAATCCTTATTTACAAGCTTGCCGATTTGATGTTTGCGGCAGTAATCCCTTAAATCGCTCTTAACCTCCGGCGCCAAGATATACATAGCAATGATATTCGGGATAGACATCGCTATCATCATTGCGTCCGTTATATTTATGACTGATGTAATGTTCAAAACAGATCCAATAACCACGAACCCGCAGTAAATCAACTGGAAAACAAGCGAACGTTTTTTACCCTCGCCGACAAGGAAGTTCCAGCACTTTTGACAATAATACGCCCACGCTATTAGCGTGGAAAGCGCGTACAAAAGCACGATTGCGGCAAGTATCGTCGGGAAAAACGGCATCGCGGTTGAAAGCGCGGCAGATGTCATCTCGATTCCGGTCGTCTCCCCGGGGTTAACCTTGTAGACTCCCGTGATAACGATGGCAAACGCTGTCAGCGTACACATCACACCGGTCAAAAACGGTTCCAAAAGCGACACAAACCCTTGTGTGAGCGGCTCTTTTGTCTGTACCGTCGCGTAAGCAATCGGCGCGGAGCCCGTTCCGGCCTCGTTGCACTGAACCGACCGGCGCAACCCCATAATCACCCCCCCAAACCCCCCGCCATAAACCGCGTCCGGTGAAAACGCCTGGTGCAAAATAACATAGGTCGCGTGCGGCACCGCTTTGATGTTTAAAATTATTATGAAAAGCGCAGAAAATACGTAAACAAATATTTTTAGCGGTACAATTTTTTCGGTAACTTTGACTATGCTTTTTATCCCGCCGATCACGATGAGCCCGACAAGAATCGCCATCAACACGCCGATAACCCAGCCGTAATCACCCGCCGGCCCGTCAATTCCGCCTGCAACGTTTAAAAACTGATGGGTTGCCTGGTTGATTTGCACCATGTTCCCGCCGGTAATCCCGCCGCCGATACACAGCACCGCGAACACAACAGCCAGCGGCTGCCCGAGCCAGCGCATCTTTTTGCGCGTCAACCCGTGTGCCATATAATGCATCGGGCCGCCCGAAATTGAACCGTCAGGGTTAAACCGCCGGTATTTCACGGCCAGCGCCGCCTCAACGAATTTCAACGACATACCGAGTATTGAACCTATCACAATCCAGAACGCAGCGCCCGGCCCGCCAAGCGAAATCGCAATCGCAACGCCCGCGATGCTTCCCAGCCCAATTGTACCAGAAAGTGCCGTCATTAGGGCCTGAAAAGACGAAACCTCTCCGTCATCGTTCGCATTTGCCGGCTTTATCAAGGTATCAATAGCGTGCTTGAACCCCCAAATCGCAATCCCGCGCAGGTAAAATGTGAAAAATAACCCCGCAAACAATATCCAAAAAATTATCAACGGTACCTCGTTGTTAAATATTTGTACCGGGTAAAATATTAAATCAGCTATCTTATCCGCAACAGGGGCCAAGTGGTCGTTCATAAAAGTATTAACAGTCATATTAAGATTGTAGCAGAAACATGAGATATTTTCATAAATTTATGTTACAATAATGGCAGAGTGAATTAAGATTCAAAGGACCGTTGTAATATGATGAGCCGAACAAAAAAACTCTCGATAGCGTTTTACTGGCACATGCACCAGCCGGTCTATCAGCTGGAGCCGACAGGCGACTACCTGATGCCGTGGGTCAGGCTGCACGCGGTCAAAGATTACCTTGATATGCTCACAATTCTTGACAGGCACCCGGGTATAAAACTCAATTTTAACTTTGTTCCCGTGCTGCTGGATTCGTTGATTGATTACGGCGAAAAGGGGATGCACGATTTGCATTCGCGCTTTACCGTCTGCGAAACGCTTGATGAGGACGACAAAACTTTTATTCTGAATAACTTCTTTGACTCGAATTACGAAACAATGATAGCGCCCAGCCCCGCCTACAGCGCGCTTTACGAGAAAAGAGGAAAGTTTACCGAGCAGGATTATTTTGATTTGATGGCGCTTTTCAACCTTGCCTGGACCGATCCGGTTTATCAGCAAGAGTACCCGGAGCTCAAAGCGCTTGTCCAAAAACAGCGTGGTTACACGTTTGAGGACAGAAAAAAAATTATAGACATCCACCGCGATATAATAAGAAAAATAATCCCGGCGTACAAAAAATTTGTTGCGGAAAACAAAATAGAAATCACCGCAAGCCCGTATTATCACCCGATTTTGCCTGTATTGATTAACAAAGGATGGCAAGACGACGCTCGCGCCCAGATTAAAAAAGGGCTTGACAGGGTTGAAGAAATCCTTGGCAAGCGTCCGCAGGGGATGTGGTGTTCCGAGCAGTCAATCAGCCCGGAAACGCTTGCCCTGTTGAAAGAACAAGGTGTCAAATGGACGGTGGGCGATGAGGGGATTTTGTCATCGTCAATTAATTTTGAGTTTGTGCGCGATTTTCAAGGGTATATGGAAGACCCTTACCGGCTTTTGAAAACGTACCGTTACAACGATGTCAATATCGTTTTTCGTAACGCGACGCACGCGAACCTGATTAGTTTTGAGTATTACAAGGACCCGCAAAGCGCGGCCGCGAACAATTTGTACGACAGGATTAAGACAATCCAGAGCAAGCTGCTTTCATCACCTGATTCAAACCACCTTTTGACCATCGCGATGGATGGCGAAAACTGCTGGGAGTTCTACCAAAACGACGGTGCGCAGTTTTTGGACAAACTCTATGAGCTTATAGAAAATGACGAATCGCTCGAGACGGTTTTGTTGAGCGATTATATCGCCGCCGATACGCCGAAAAAATTGAACAAGCTGGCGGCGGGTTCGTGGATTAACCGTAATTTTAAACTGTGGATAGATGAGCCGGTGAAGGATTTGGCGTGGGATTATTTGGAGCGGGTCAAGTCGGATTTGGCCGCAGAGGATAACAGGCTGGCGCAGCGCGAGGTCTACATCGCGGAGGGCTCGGATTGGTTCTGGTGGTACGGCAAGCCAAACGACTCCGGCAAAGATGCGCTGTTTGACTACATCTTCCGCGAGCATTTGAAAAATGTTTACATGTATTCAGGGCTGGAAGCACCGGAGTTTCTTGACCAGCCGATTAAATAAAGTTAGATGAACCGCGCGATTTGCTCGATTGATTTGCGGCCTTTCGGGCGGACGGTACCGTCAGCCGGGTAGCCCAGCGCGATTACTGTCGCGAAGCGTTTTTCTGCCGGGATATCCAAAAGTCTGCGCAGCTCCTCGCGGTCAAAAAGGCCGAGAATACAGGTTCCGAGCCCCTGGTCTTCTGCTGCATAGCAGATACTCATTGCGGCTGCGCCAAGGTCGTTTTGTGCAAAATGCTGGCTGTCAAAAAGCCCTCTGATTTTTGGCATCAGCACGGCGTGTTCTTCAAGTATGACAATGAACGCCTTTGCCGCTGCAATATAAGCGTTTGCTCCAAACTGCATGGTCGCCTGTGCGACGGCAGCAGCCTTTTCAGGATTATCAACAACCACAAAGCTCCACGGCTGGCTGTTGCACGCAGACGGCGTGAGCCTGGCGGCCTCAATGCAGTTAACAAGTTTTTCTCTTTCCACCGGCATGGACGCAAAATCACGGCAGCTCTGGCGTTTTTTACAAAGTTCTAAAAAGTTCATAATGTACCTCCCGAGAATAAGTGTAACACAAAATTTGTGGTATACTATTATACATGGTACTCAGGCAAAAAAGAATGGATATGGAGAAGGAAAAACGTGTGCGAAAGTTCGACAGCGTATTGTCCGTAATCCACATGATTTTTATCTTGTTTGTTGTGGGGTTGTTGGTTTACCTGTTTTTTATTCAGGTTGTTGATATAAAAAACTACCGTGCCCGTGCAAAAAACCAGCGTGTGGGCCGCGTTTTTTCTATGAGAGGTGATATTTTTGACAGGAATGGGATAAAACTTGCCACCGACAAGGTTTTTTCGGATATCTATGCGCACCCGGCGGATTATGATAAAACACCGGAGGAGCTTGCGCGCATACTTGCGCCGATTTTGAAGGTGCCGCAAAAATCACTGCTTGAAAAACTCAAAAAAAATAACTCCGTAATCACGCTGGCCAAAGATGTTGATAAAAATATTACGCGCGATGTCAGAAAACTGGGGCTGCGCGAAATTAGTTTCGGCAGAAAAAATATCCGCGAGTATCCGCAGGGGCTTTTGGCGGCGCATGTTTTGGGGTTCTACAATTTTGATGCGGACATCGCGTCAGGCGTGGAGTTCACCGCAAAAGACAGATTGGAGCAGGTAAACAATTCCGCAAGCTACCAAAAAACCCGTGACGGCAAGATTATCTACGATTTTGGCACCGATCCTGTTGCAACAACAATCAACCCGAAAGGCCAGAACATCACGCTGACAATTGATGCGGCGATTCAGCACGTGTGCGAAAAAGAGCTTACCAAGATGGTCAAAGACCGCGATGCGCTGCGCGGTACGGTTATCGTGATGAACCCGCGCACCGGCGAAATCCTTGCCTATGCCGTTGCACCAACCTATGACCCGAATAATTTTAAAAAAGCCAACCCGATGCACCTTAAAAACTGGACATTGACAGATGTTTTTCCGCCGGGGTCAACATTCAAGATTATCACGCTGGCCAGCGCGTTTGAGCTGGGCAAGATAGACGAAAACACAAAGGTGCTTGACACCGGCAAGATGAAGGTCGGTGATTGGGAAATCCAGAACTACGATTACGAGTCGCGGCCGTATCCGGGCGAGATTACGCTGCAATATTTGCTGGAACACTCAAGCAACATTGGCTCGGTTAAGGTTGCCGAAACAATGAGCTCAAAAGAGTTTTATGATATGCTCAAAAAATTCGGGTTCGGGACAAAATCGGGGATTGATTTGCCGGGTGAATCATCAGGGCTTTTGCCTGCCGTGCAAAATTGGGACAAAAGTATGCACGCGAGTATGTCGTACGGGTACGGAACATCAATTTCTACGATGCAGTTTGTGTCGGCGGTTTCTGCGCTTGCAAACGGCGGGGTGCGCGTGACGCCGCATATCATCAAGTATGGTGAGGATGAGGCCAAAAAGAAAATCAAGCGCGTCCAGGTTATATCGCCCGAGACTGCAAGGCGTGTGACAAAACTGCTCGCTGACAGTGTCAACAACGGTAAATCAAACCTGAAACTGCCAAGCTACAATGTCGCGGCAAAAACCGGTACATCGCGCAAACCAAAAGAGAACGGCAAGGGTTACACCGACGAGCTTTACACCTCAACAATCGGGTATTTTCCGGCAAGTGACCCGCAGATTTTGATATTTGTAATGATAGACAGAGCTCGCGGCGGCGGTGTTTGGGGTAACACCATCGCAGGTCCGGTTTTCTACGAGGTCGCAACGCAGACCGCGCGGATTTTGAACCTGAAACCCGATAAAGAGCCCGAACCGGCGCCCAAAAAACCTGCACCAAAGAAAAGGAGTTAGCGAATGAAACTTGATGAATTGATTGAATACATTGAATACAAGGACCTGGTCAACTTTAAAAGCGTTGATATAACAGGGATTTCGTATAACTCGCAGACAACTAAGTCGGGCGACATATTTATTTGTCTGGTCGGTGAGCACACGGACGGTCACAAGTTTGCGCAGCAGGCGATTGATAACGGCGCGGGTGCGCTGCTTGTGGAGCGCACGCTGGGCGAATATGATGTACCGCAAATAGTTGTGGACGACACACGCCGCAAGATTGCCGATATAGCAGACAGGTTTTATTCAAGGCCGTCTATGGGGTTGAACCTGCTCGGGATTACAGGCACCAACGGCAAAACAACCGTGACGCACTTAATCCAAAAAATTCTTGAAGAAAATAATAAAAAATGTGCACTAATCGGGACGCTGGGTTACAAATTATCATCAACCAGCGAGTACCGAAACACGCAGCACACAACCCCGCAAGCGCCGGAGCTGCAAGCGATGCTGCGGATGATAAAAGACGTTGAAAAAATTGAAAATGTTGTGATGGAGGTTAGTTCGCACGCGCTTGAACAAAACCGTGTGGGCGGCTGCCGCTTTAACGGCGCGGTTTTGACCAACCTTACACAAGACCACCTTGACTACCACGTGACGATGGACAAATATTTTGATGCGAAGGC
>QMCD01000235.1_pt1 | contig 60390 bp, 51 predicted proteins | sample 1821841 | NCBI WGS metagenome assembly QMCD01 (sample SAMN01991225, study PRJNA193472) | Termite gut metagenome, whole genome shotgun sequencing project. | isolation source: worker | host: Macrotermes natalensis
TATCTTCATAATGATACCATAACAATTAAACGCCTGACAGATTATAGTGTGAATGTTTTGGAGAGGGAAGGGGTATCCTTTACGATGGAACAGAATATCCCGAACCCTGCTAAGGATAAAACAATAATCAATTACAGTATTCCGCAGGATGGAGAAATACTGTTTCAATTGTATAGCATCAGCGGACAATTATTGTATACTCAAACTCAGGAAAGAATTTCGGGTAAATATCAATTGGAATTGGATATTACCAACTATGCGTCGGGAGTTTATTTTTACACTATAGAATACCATGGACAACGCATAAGCAAACGAATGAGTATTGCACGTTAAAAAATCTTTTCATAATTCATTTGGGCTGCCTCCCTAGCAGCCTTTTTTTATTCACCCTTTTCCAGAGCACAGCTATACAAAATAAAAGATGACAGGCAAACAGTCTTCCGGAAAAACCAAATCAGTCAGCGGTAATCTTGCACCGCTTAGTGCAAGCTTCAAGATGATCTGCAGCGAGCTTGCTACCAGTGTAGCAAAAGCCCCAAACATTTACAGGTTGTTCCGGTTATAGCGGCAATTTGTCTAAACTTGTCCACTGAGCATTATTTCTGTCTTGTGTGGAAAACATGCACAGTCGGTTGCTTTTCATATCCATGACAAAATACTTCTTTAATTTGTTGATGAAAAGCATATTGTCAAATGATGAAACCCAACTCTCTGACAATACATAGCGGAATTTAAGGCGTTGATTTTCTACTGCCTGCTGTAGCATCGAACGCATCAGCTCATTTTTGCTTGCCGCACTTTGACGCTTTTCCTTGCGCGTTTTTATATCGCAAAAACAGTCTGTTTTTTTAACGCATTCAAAGGCTATTGCTATGTCTAAGGGTTCTAATGAATCCTGAGATTGAATATGATAAAATGCGGTCAGTAAGTTAATCCCATTCTCATGGAGACTTTTACTATGATTCCAATGCCAACAAATAATCTCGTTTTCGTCTCTATAAGGCTTACTGATAATCGTGTCATCAAAAATCAGGCAGGCCTCTTGGCTTTCGTGACGGCGAACATCAGACTTTACCTCTTGCCACAACTCCTTTGAACTATACTCCTTACCGGAAAACATGCGGGTTATTTTATCAGGAGAGATACTGCCATCTAACAAATTAGACAAACCTGTGGCTGTTACTTGACCGAAACTGCTCAACAAATAATCGGTATATAAATCCATTTCTTTTTGCATGTCGCAAAGGTAATTCTTTTTGGAGTATAGGCTATTTACTCTAAGGGGTGCGTAACGTGAGATACTTATTTCAGATAATATTCTTTAAAGAATTCGTCGTAAAGGTTGCGTTTATCTTTCTGGCGGAAGAAAGTTGTATAGTTTTCATCGGAAATAACATATATTTTAGTGCTTGGAGTTTTCTGAAGATATTCCACATATTTCTTGTCTGACTTCAAGACGTTATAATAATCCATAGCTTTGCTCTTATTGTCAAAGCGGGAAATTGTAATCATTTGCACTTCATTACTGTTATCTATATAAAAGCTGGAAATATCAAATTGTTGAAACCTGAAAAATTCGTTATTGAAGTTATTTAAATGTCCTTTCAAATCGTTTATCTTTACTTCTTTGATATTAGCAAGAATAATTACAAAATGAAAACGACTCGCATCATACGTATATGCAGGACCTTCTTTCACTTGTTGTACTTGTCCTGTAGCAGTATCAATAATTGTTTGTGTTGTTTGGGATTGCAGACGTTTTAATCCTTCCAATATGCCTGTAGCAGCGGTGTCAATAGCAGTCCCTGCATAATTTTTTGTTATATCTGTTAATAATGCCCGCAATGTATCATTCCCATATAGTTTTCCTATTGAAATAGCTTTTAAATAATCGAATTTAGGAGCAAGTACCGGAGTAGGATATTTTTCCAAACCTGTATTAGCTAACAGAATCGTATTGGCATAATCCTCTTCCGTGAAAGCATTATAAACAGAGATATAAAAATTTTCTCCTTCTTTGCTCTTTAATGCTACTTCCTTATAATAATTAGGATCCTGAATTATTTTCGCATAATTAGAATTAGGGAATTGCTGCAAAATGATATTCTTGTAATATTCGCTTTTTACATCATCTTTCAGATAAATATATGTTTCATAAAGTTGAAAACAAATCGGGGCTTTCAGTTTATGGTCGGGAAAACGTATTAGAAATTCTTCCCATTGCTTAACGGCTTTGGGATAATCGTACAAATCATCACTGTAAATTATTCCTGAATTATATAGCCCTGTTGCAATCAACTCATTGGAAGCCTGCATTTGTTCTTCAGTGAAGGGGACATCCTGCAAATAATAGCTTCTATTTTGAGGATTGGTAATTCTGCCTTTTGAAGATGATTCCTGCTGTGTTGAAGTGTTTTCATTGTCGCTGTTTTCATCTTCCAAATTCTGCGTAGTATCATCGGTGATATTATCCGCGAATAAATCAGCCACTTCAATATCGTTTAAGAACCAATAGTCTTCCAAAGACCGACTTCCCCAGCGTTTACGAAATTCCTGTTGTCCCAACCGAACTTGTGTCGGATTGTAGAAAATCCACGTCCCTCCTGAACCCGAAGCCGATTGTCTATCTCTGGATTTCTTGGAAGTTTCCATCATTCTTGCTTTTTCTTCTTCATCAGCAATACGTGCGGCTTCCCGTTCATTATACTCAACAATCAATTTATCAATATACACATTGCGTTCTTCTTCGCTCATTATAGCCATTCGCTGAAGACTGTCTTGCGTTTGTACATACATTAAATTCTCAACCAGCCTTTTCAGTATTTCAGCTCTTTCTTTTATTTCAGCATAATCCGGAAATGTCTGGGGAATAATATTAACTACGGTATCGTAATATTTTTGAGATTCTATAAATTGATTTCTATCGAAGTACAGTTCTGCCAATTGCAAAGCAGATACTGTTTTCTGATACTGATTGCTAATACTCCAATATACAGATGCTTCCAAATTGCTGATGGCAGATTCTACTTCTTCATCCATCAAATCCAATTGGGCAAAAGCATAGAAAATCTGGTCTTTATAATGCTCGTTTATATCATCTTTCAATAGCTTTTTTAAGCGTTCCCTTGCCAATGCCTTGCTTTTTTCATCGTTGGCTCCGCATAATGCAAGGTTAAGCGTTGCATTAAAATCCATTTCATAGGTAGGATTCTTTTTCAATACTTTAGCATATTGTTCGGCTGCATCCCGTTTCTGACCCAACTCTTGATATGTCTGTCCCAAAATAAAATGGACACGTGTCTTGAACTCTTTTTTTAAGCGTTTATGTTTCAACAGCTCCGACAAATAAACGGTTGTCATTTCATAATCTTTTTGCTTGAGCAGAAATTCCGCATAGGTAGCTTCCCAATGTTGCCTGTGTTTTTTGTCTTTGCTTTCCGAAACCGGAATTTTACCCTCTTCAAGGCAAACTTCCGCTTCATCCATTCTGCCCATTATCAGACATGTTCTTGCTTTCCATGTGAATGCATCTGGCCAAACATTACCGTTTTTATGTGTATTGACAACATAATCAAAAACACTCAAAGCATCCGGAAAATCCTGTCGCTGGTAATAGGCTTTTCCCATTAATAAATAGGCATCATCAATAGGCTTGCAATGCTCAACTCCTTTGATATACATGGAATGTTTTTTTATAGCTTTTGAAGCCTTTTCTATGCTTCTGTCCAACTGAGGAGCGGTCTGTAAAGCAACTGTTTTTGGCGGAAGTGGAAAAACAGGTAAAATACTTGTGTAATTATCTACTACAGCAACATCTAAGATTTCAACAGCTTCCTTATAACTTTCTGTTCCATTAAATAAAATATTAAACCGTGCCGTTGTCCCGTGATACACTCTGTAGAAAAGCGTATTCTTTTTTGTTGTGCAGGAACTAATCAAGCATAGCAAAGCAATACTCAAACCAATAAAGAGAAAAGATATGTTTCTATTTTTCAAAATATTCTTACCTAATAAAATTCTACATCTTAAACAAGAATACAACGGATTTGGACTGTTTTTATTTTATACCATAGGAAACTGGAAATATCAAAAATCACTTCTATGTTAAACGATTTTCCAATTCTATCCGAAAGTTTATAATCAGTGGTGACACTCTTTATAGTGGTGTTACAAAAGCATGTCATTAGACTTCTTTGAAAAATAAATTTACTCTGTGTTTGTTTTCCGGCAAGCATATTCTTTCCAAACTAAGGGAAGACACCTTGTGAGTCCAATCACAAACACACCTTGTGAACATAAGTAAAGGCATCTCCGCCTATATTTTCCGAAGAAGTCTATTGATACATTTTCACTATAGTTCCATTTTCAGCAAAACAAATAAATTATATCTTTGCAAATTATATGTTTTTTGTTATCAAATCAATTACGATATATATAATGAAAAAAAAATTAACTTTTATCTTGTTTCTGTTGTCTTTTTCGCTTGCATATAGCCAATCGTCCATTGGTGACAATCCGTATTTTTATATGCTGGCAACAAAAAGTCAGGAAATGAAAAACGGAAAAGTAGATTTTATTGAATACAAAAAGATAAAAGGCATAAAAAAACCAATAATCACTTATTATTCATTAATTTTCGCTAAAGACATTTCTTACAAAACCGTAAATAAAAAAATCAATATTCATTTTTTTAACGAGCAAGACTCCATTTTGTATTTAGTTGATGATGACGCTTCTTATTTGATAGATTATAAAAAGAAGGAAGTTCTTATTAATGAAAAAGATGAAATGATTTTTCTGATGCGAAAAAATTATCCGTTTGCCAATTTTTATTCCAATCAAGCCGGAGGCGATTTATTATTAATAGGACGAATCAGGGATTCTATAAAAACCGATTTCTCAACTGTGGTTTCTTTTGTTCAACAGAAGATTTTCACCGAATTGTATAATCTTCGCTCTAAAACTTCTATTTCGGATGAGAGGTTATTTTGTTATGATAGATATGAATTTCGTAATACGGACACACTTATGATTCAATATGTTTCAAGAATAAGTAATCCTTATAATTATGAAAAAGGAACAATTGTTGAAATTGAAACAAAATTACTTTATGCTGTTTTGGACGATATAGAATATGAAAAACCACATTATTATAATTACGAGGAATTTTGCAATGATGATTTTCATTTTTATGATAAACGGAAATCTTTGGTAGTTGATGATTATATTTATCATAATGAAAATCTTGAAAGAGATGATAAAGCAGCATTACAATCATTAATTGCTGAAAGTAAAGAGGGTGATATTTATTCATCCAATTTTCTTGAATTAGAAAATGGAATGATGTCGTTATATATGCGGGTAAAGGAAGGGCAACAACAGATAGCTGCTCAAAAAAAAGAATGGCAAGAAATTGCAGACAATCGCATCCTTAACCTGAATCTTTATACTTTGCCGACAAAATATATTGAGTCTATTTCATATTGTGATATGGAGATGATAAATATTCCGTTTACAGTTCCTTTAATAACAGTAGAAATTATTGAAGATAAATATTTGGTTGAAATCCAAGAGGAGAATATGATCGTTGATGAAGCTAATTTTCCAAGTGAAAATGTTAACGATATAGTAACAGATACTATTGCTTTGTTAACTGAAATTAAATTTGAGGATTTTTTATTGGAAGAATTTGTAGAAGAGGCTCTTGTCGATCCTATTGAAGAAATCTTTGTTGAGGAAACTTTTATTGAAGATGAAATTGCTGACTTAATTCTTTTGGATACAGAAATTGAAAATATAGTTTTCGAGGAGATTCCCACAGAAGAAATTAAAAAAGAAGAAATTATTGATACTGTTATCTTGGAGTCATTGGCAAGCATTGATATTATTGAGGTGAATTTTGATACATTAAAGAAAGAAGATGAAATTCATATTGAGACAATAGCTTTGACAACTTTTTCGGATGAAGTGACTGAAGACACATTGGATATAGCAGAAAACATGGAAATTGCTTCAACTTTATTGGAAATTCCTATAGTTGTGGAAGAGGTAAAAGTTGAGCTTATATTCTCAGAACCTTCATCCGAAAAAGACTCAATAATAGAAGTGTTGGAAAATGAACCTATATATTATATTGTGCTCAATTATTTCAAAGATATAGAAAATGCAAGAGCTTTCTTTAATGATAAAAATAAATCATATAATAACTTAATGCATCTTGGGAAAGACCTGTCCTCCGGTACATTCATGGTGGGAATTGGTCCATACCAAACAGAAGATGAAGTTCAAAACAGGGTGGAGAATTTGCGAATAAATGGAGTGAGAGGGTGGATATTAATACAATGAAACGATTATTTATCGCTTTTGATTTTAATTTAGATAAAGACTTTTTGGAATTTTATTCCGATGTGCGTTCTGTTTTTACCAAATTAGATAAGTTTAATATGGTAAAGCCCGAATTAATACATATTACATTACAGTTTTTAGGAGAAACAAAGGAAGAACAAATAGACCCTATTATCCTCAGAATGCAAAATATAACAAAAGATATTTCGGTATTTAATGTAAAAACAGAGAAACTTGGAATTTTTGGCAGTCGATATCAGCCGCGTGTGCTGTGGCTGGGAATAGAGAAAATAAATGTGTTGGAACAACTACATAAGCAATTAAATAAAGAAATGCGTAAAATAGGATTTAAGCCCGATTTCGGGAATTTTGTTCCGCATCTTACATTGGCACGAATCAATAAAATAAATGATAAACACTATTTTTGGAAGAAGATAGAATCCTTATCACAAGATTTTTCATGGCAAATACAAGTAAATAAAATCATTCTTTATGAAAGCATTTTGCATGAACATATCCCTGTTTACCGGAAAATAGCAGAAACTTTATTGCTAAAATAAAGAGACTTTTATGATATGAAAATAAAGAATTTAGTAGTCCTTACGGGAGCAGGCATCAGTGCGGAAAGCGGAATTAATACATTCCGGGATTCCGGTGGATTGTGGGAACAATATGAAGTGGAAGATGTTGCCACTCCTCAAGCGTGGGAACGAGATAAAGCATTGGTCACCGACTTTTATAATCAACGCCGGAAACAATTATTGGAAGTTGAACCCAATTTTGGACATCTTGGCTTGGCAGAATTGGAAAAAGAATTTAATGTCTTTATTATTACTCAAAATGTGGATAATTTGCATGAGCGTGCAGGCAGCTCTTCGGTTTTACATCTGCATGGAGAATTGACAAAAGTCCGTTCAGAACGGTACGAAGAACTTGTTTACGAACTTCCATCCGAAAAATACGAAGTAAAAATCGGCGATTTATGTCAAAAAGGGTATCAGTTGCGTCCGCATATTGTATGGTTTGGGGAAGCGGTTCCTATGATGGATAAAGCGATTGAAATAACGGAAAAAGCTGATATTTTGATTGTGGTTGGAACATCGCTTAATGTTTATCCTGCTGCCGGATTGTTATATTATGCTCCGGCGGATATTCCGGTTTATCTGATTGACCCCAATGATGTCTCAATAAATCGAAAAAATGTCAAAGTAATTAAAAAAGGAGCTTCGGAAGGAATGAGGGAATTAATGGAGATTTTGAGGGAAGCCGCACAGATGACTTAGATGTACGATATATTTTCTGATAGAATATTTTTTCAATACTCGTTCTTCACTATGTAAAATCATTTGCAAATCTTTTTATTGGGTCTATTCAACAAAAAGGTTCACATTTGTACCTAAAAGGTGTAATGTTTTACCTCCAAAGTGAAAAAAAATACCATCGAAGCATCAAAAAGTACTTCGGTGGTATTAAAAAATGGGTATAGGGAAGCTATTCCTCTTTTTTTCTGCCCGTGTGACTGGGAAAACAGGTCTGTAGTTCGTTGTAAATAACGTTAGTTTGGGTTTTACTTGTTTGATTAGGAGAAGTTACGTAAGTTAAAATGAATCGTCCCGAATAGACCCCCAAACTGCGAATCTTTAGGAGTCAAGTGCGAGTCTTTAGGAGTCAAGTGTGAATGTTTAGAAGCCAACTGCGAGTCTTTAGGAGCCAAGTGTGAATGCTTAGAAGCCGACTGCGAGTCTTTAGGAGTCAAGTGCGAACGCTTAGAAGTCAACTGCGAGTCTTTAGGAGCCAAGTGTGAATGCTTAGAAGCCAACTGCGAATCTTTAGAAGTCAACTGCGAATGTTTAGAAGCCAACTGCGAGTCTTTAGGAATCAACTGCGAATGCTTAGAAGCCAACTGCGAGTCTTTAGGAATCAACTGCGAATGCTTAGAAGCCAAGTGCGAGTCTTTAGGAGTCAAGTGTGAATATTTAGAAGCCAACTGCGAGTCTTTAGGAGCCAAGTGTGAATGCTTAGAAGCTAACTACGAGTCTTTAGGAGCCAAGTGTGAATGCTTAGAGGCCGACTGCGAGTCTTTAGGAGTCAAGTGCGAACGCTTAGAAGCCAACTGCGAGTCCTCGTTTCCTTGAGGCTGTACCAAAAATAAACATCGACGTTCGGACGATGGCTCTTTGCCTCGTCCGTCCTATCCAAACAGGTTCTACCTGTAAAAATAAAACAGGCTCTGCCTGTCGGAATAAAACGACAAAGGTAGAACCTTTGCGGTACGAGGGAAATGATAAGCAATCACAGCTTAGTGCACTTTTTGTTTAAACACCTGCTTGTTAATCTTCATTTGATCCCGAACTCACTTAAGCCTATTAAATTATTTTTGTCTTTTATTCAATTGTATTTCAAAATTTAGTACTTTTGCAAATTAAGAAAATAGATGAGATAAAAAATTAAAGAGAAATCAGTTATGTATTTAACACCTGAAGTAAAGAAAGATATTTTTAAACAATATGGAAAATCGGAATTCGATACAGGTTCTATCGAAGGACAAATAGCATTGTTTACTTACCGTATTCTTCATTTAACCGAACACAGAAAACAAAATCATAATGATTTGAGTACAGAACGTTCCCTGGTTCGTTTGGTAGGAAAAAGAAGAAAATTATTGGATTATCTAAAAAGAGTAGATATTGAAAGATACAGAGCTATTATCAAAGCACTTAATCTTAGAAAATAATTTTATTTATAAAACACAAAAAAGGCAAGTTGCTTGCCTTTTTTGTGTTTTATATTACTATAATCCAATAATGATATGATAGTTACAAAAAGTTTTGATATAGGTGATGGAAGGACCATTACCATAGAAACCGGAAAATTGGCAAAACAAGCCGATGGCTCCGTAGTAGTAAAAATGGGTGATACCATGTTGTTGGCAACTGTTTGCAGTAGAAAAGAAGCTGCAGAAAACGTGGATTTCATGCCCCTGTCCGTAGAATACCAGGAAAAATATGCTGCTGTAGGGCGATTCCCCGGTGGATTTTTTAAACGCGAAGCACGTCCTTCCAATTATGAAATATTGATTGCCCGCCTGGTTGACCGCGCATTGCGCCCGCTCTTTCCGGAAGATTATCACGCGGAAACGCAAGTATTGGTAACATTGATTTCAGGAGATAGAAACACATTGCCTGATGCATTGGCCGGATTGGCAGCATCGGCAGCTTTGGCAGTTTCGGATATTCCTTTCCATGGACCGATTTCAGAAGTTCGTGTTGCACGAATTGACGGACAATTTAAAGTAAATCCTTCCGTAACAGATATTGAGAATGCTGATATTGATATTATCGTTGCAGCTTCGATGGATAATATTATGATGGTGGAAGGCGAAATGAGCGAAGTGCAGGAAGCCGATTTGCTGGAAGCTTTGAAAGTAGCTCATGCGGCTATCAAGATACAATGTCAGGCACAATTGGAATTGGCTGCTGAGGTAGAAAAAGCAAAAACCAAACGCGAATACTGTCATGAAAATAATGACGAAGAACTGCGGGAATGGGTTCGCAAGGAGAGCTTTGATAAAATAGCGGCAATTGCTAAAAATCCCACAGCAAAACATGAGCGCAGTGATGCTTTTGAGCAAATAAAAAAATCATTAATTGAGCGTATTTCGGAAGAAGAACGGGAAGAAAAAGAACCTTTGATCTCCCGTTATTACCATGATGTGGAGTGGGAAGCTGTTCGTAATGTTGTGTTGGATACCAGACAGCGTTTGGATGGAAGGAAATTGGATGAAATTCGTCCGATTTGGTGTGAGACCGATTATTTACCTTCGGCTCACGGTTCGGCAATTTTTACCCGTGGAGAAACACAATCATTAACCACTTGTACATTAGGAACAAAATTGGATGAGCAAATTATAGACGGTGCCATTATTGAAGGAACAAGCAATTTCTTGTTACATTATAATTTCCCTCCATTTTCCACCGGAGAAGTAAAACCAATCCGTGGAACAGGAAGACGGGAAATCGGACATGGAAATTTGGCACTCAGAGCATTGAAGCCCATACTTCCAACAGGAGAAGATAATCCTTATACAATTCGTATTGTTTCCGATATTTTGGAATCGAACGGTTCTTCTTCCATGGCGACCGTATGTGCCGGAACAATGTCGTTAATGGACGCGGGTGTAAAAATCAAAAAACCTGTTTCAGGCATTGCAATGGGAATGATTAGCGATGAAGAAACAGGAAAATATGCTATTCTTTCCGATATTTTAGGTGACGAAGACCATTTAGGAGACATGGACTTTAAAGTTACAGGTACGGTTGACGGAATTACAGCTTGCCAGATGGATATTAAAGTAAAAGGACTTTCTTATGATGTTTTGGCAGAAGCTTTGGAGCAGGCACGTAGAGGACGTTTGCATATCTTAGGCGAAATGATGAAGACTATTTCTGTTCCAAGAGAAGATTACAAATCGTTTGTTCCTCGAATTGTAAAAATGACAATTCCAAGAGAGTCGATTGGTGCAGTGATAGGACCCGGAGGAAAAATCATTCAGGAAATGCAACGGGAAACCAATACTATTATTAATATTACTGAAGAGGGAGATTTCGGAGTTATTGATATTGCTTCATCCGATAAGGCTTCAATTGATGCTGCAATTGCAAAAATAAAAGGTATTGTTGCCGTTCCTGAAGTAGGTGAAATTTATCACGGGACAGTAAAGAGTATTCTTGCTTTCGGTGCTTTTGTCGAAATATTACCGGGAAAAGACGGTTTGTTACATATTTCTGAAATTGACCACAAACGAATAAACAATGTGGAAGATGTATTGAAAGTTGGAGACAAAATTGATGTCAAATTGCTGGAAATAGATAAAAAAACAGGAAAACTGAAGTTATCTCACAAAGCTTTACTGCCAAAACCGGAACGTCAGGAAAAGAAAGAAGACAAACAATAATTTGAATATTTTGCGGAAAATTTCTCGAAAAAGTTCGATTAATCAATTATTTCTGCTATATTTGCAAACTTAAATTAAAAGTAAACTATTTTTATAAAAGATTAATTATTAAACTAATAAGAAAATGCGTAATAAAGGATTTATCTTGTTTTTTGCAATAACATTTGCATTAGTGTGTATTTATTCATTATCATTTACCATGTGTACTCGCAGGGTAGAAAATAAAGCAAAAGAATATGCACAAAATGACCCTACAAAAGCAGAGTTGATAGAAAAAGCCAATGGTGATGCTTTTATGGAAACTTATTTGTTGGATTCTTCTTATAAGGCAAGAGAAAATGATTATTTATCCGTAATGGGTGATTCTGTTGTTTACAATTTGCTGGTTGCTAAATGGACATACAGAGAATGTAAAGAATTGGAAATAAATTTAGGTCTTGACCTCAAAGGTGGGATGAATGTGATGCTGGAAGTATCTGTTCCCGATATTATGAGGGCTTTGGCAGGAAATGGAGCAAAAGATTCTCTGTTTGTTAAGGCAATGGATCGTGCAGTTGTAAAGCAAAAAACATCACAAACTGATTTTGTTACACTTTTTGACCAGTCTTTTAAGGAAGTAGCTCCGGAAAATGCGCGTCTGGCAACAATTTTCCGTAATTTGCCTTTGAAAGAAGGAAAAAATTCCAATGCAGATGTTATTAAAGCAATAAATGAAGAAGTGAATGCTGCTTTGGAGAACACATTTCGCGTTCTACGTACCCGTATTGATCGTTTTGGTGTTGCACAACCTAACATTCAACAGTTGTCTCAATCCGGACGTATTATGATTGAACTTCCCGGAGTGAAAGAACCTGAACGTGTTCGCCGTTTATTGCAAGGAACCGCAAACCTTGAATTTTGGGAAACGTATGAATTTGGAGAGTTGAGACAAATTTTTGTTGATGTAAATAGTCGCATAGCTGAATATAATAAAACACAAGAGGACGAAAATGACACTATATCTGTTTCTGAAGAAAATACAGAAATCGAAACTATTGCGGCTGATACGACCCAGATAGACGGATTGCCTGAAGTTGATAATAATGATTCTCTTGAAGGACAAATGACAGAAGAAGAATGGATAGCGGAAAATCCTTTATTTTCTAAACTTCAACCAAGCGAACAAATGAGGGAAGATGGAAAATACGGACCGCTCGTAGGATATTGTCAAGGAAAAGATACTGCGGAGATTAACCGCATGTTAAATCTGGATATTGTTAAAAATATGCTTCCGCAAAATTTAGTGTTAGCTTTCCACGCTAAAACAGGAAAAGATAAATCTAATATTTACCAGTTGATAGCACTTCGATCTGTTGGTGAACAAGGTGCTGTATTGGACGGAAGTGTAATTGCTGATGCCAGCCAGGATTTTAACGAAAGAGCCGGTAATGAAATCAGCATGAGTATGAATCCGGAAGGAGCTAAATTATGGAAGAAAATCACAGAAAACAATCTGGGCAACAGCATTGCCATTGTTCTTGACAATCTGGTATATTCTTATCCAACAGTTAACAGTGTTATTCCTAATGGACGTTCTTCCATTAGCGGGGCATTTACTTTGGAAGAGGCAAAAGATTTGGCAAACTTATTAAAAGCAGGTAAATTGCCTGCTCCGGCAATCATTGTTTCCGAAGAAATAGTAGGACCTACTTTAGGAAAAGAATCTATCAGTTCCAGTATGCTTTCATTTTTGATAGCATTCATTTTGGTACTGTTCTATATGTTCTTTTTCTATAATAGAGCAGGACTTGTTGCCGGTGTAGCCTTGATTGTAAATGTATTGTTTATATTTGGAACATTAGCTTCATTAGGAGCTGTCCTTACTCTTCCGGGTATAGCGGGGATTGTCCTTACCTTAGGGATGGCAGTGGATGCCAATGTGATTATTTATGAGCGTACCAAAGAAGAACTTCGAGCAGGAAAAGCTTTGCGATTGGCAATTGCAGATGGATATAAGAATGCCTATTCGGCAATTGTAGATGGACAGGTTACAACAATTATTACTGGTATCATTCTTTATATTTTCGGTTCGGGACCTGTACAGGGGTTTGCAACCACATTGGTAATTGGTATCCTTACTTCTTTGTTTACTTCTATTTTTATTGCCCGGATGATTTTCAATTGGGGATTGGATAAGAACTTGACTGTTAATTTTGGAAATAAATTAACGATAAATGCTTTTGCCAATACAAAGATTGATTTCCTCTCCAAGCGGAAAGTGTTTTATGTGATTTCCGGAGCAATCATATTAATAGGAATAATATCTTTGGCAACAAAAGGATTGGATTTGGGTATTGATTTTGCAGGAGGACGCAGTTATACTGTTCGTTTTGACAAGCCCGTTAAAACAAATGACATACGTGAAGCATTAACTCCTATCTTTGACGATGTTGCACCGGAAGTAAAAACATTTGGATCGGACAATCAGATTAAAATTACCACTAAATGGAGAGTTGATGAAGATAATATAGTAGTAGACTCTATTGCCGAAGCAAAATTATACGAAGGATTGAACCCATTCTTTGGCTCAGAGGTTACTAAAGCAGATTTTAGTGTAGAAAATCAGAATGTAGGCTTGATTAGTTCGCAAAAAGTAGGAGCAACCGTTTCGAGAGATATTACACGTGGTGCATTCTTAGCGGTATTCTTCTCATTGATTGCTATTTTTATTTATATTGCTTTACGTTTCCGCAATTGGCAATATGGATTGGGAGGTGTTCTTTCTCTGGCTAATGTTGCTTTGTTTACATTAGGAATATTCTCTTTATTTTCAGGTATGCTTCCTTTTTCTATGGAAGCCGACCAATCATTGATTGCTGCAATTTTGACTATTATTGGTTATGCAATCAATGATAGTGTGGTTATTTTTGACCGTATCCGTGAAAATCGCCAACTGCATCCTAAACGGGATTTGAAGGAAACTATTAATAGCTCTCTTAACTCTACATTAGGTAGAACTATTAATACAACCATGTCAACTTTGGTGGTAGTTTTGGCAATCTTCCTTTTTGGAGGAACGGTTATTCGCGGATTTGTTTTTGCTTTATTGATAGGTATTGCTTACGGTGCATATTCTTCAATATGTATAGGAGCTTCTCTTGTATATGATACAAGCAAAAACAAACATCAAAAAGAATTAACAAAATCGCAGAAATAATATTTTGAATAAGTAATTTGAAAGCAGTTTTTGGGTAACTCAAAACTGCTTTTTTAATATATTCAATTATAATAAATCTCTCCGAAAAAGAATACAAGTACCGTTCGATTTTAAGAATTATTGATTATTAGACCTCTTCAAATGCAGATTTTCTGGATTGCTCTGTACTTCGCAATTATAATATATAAAAATAATGTAACTTTGCATATTAATTTATAAAATATTATTTGTAACAAAAAACATGAAAATTGCTGCAATTGTTCCCATTAAGTTAAATAATGAGAGACTGCCTAATAAAAACACTAAATTATTGGGAAATATGCCTTTGATACAATATATTTTAGGCACTTTATTGCAAATAGATGAATTGGATGATATTTTTGTATATTGTAGTAATGAATCAATTATATCATATCTTCCGAACGGAATCAAATTCCTTAGACGAGATCCTACTTTAGATTTACCCACTTCCAACTTTAATCAAATTTTTGATTCTTTTATGTCTATCATTGATTCTGATATTTACCTTTATGCCCATGCTACAGCTCCTTTTATTACTACAGAAACAATACATGATTGTATAAATCAAGTCAAGAATGGAAGTTATGATTCTGCTTTTACTGCTGTCAAAATTCAAGATTATTTATGGGCTGATAACAAACCATTGAATTTTGACGCAACAAATTTGCCTAGAAGTCAAGATTTACCTTTAATATATAAAGAAACTTCTGGAATATATGTTTTTACAAAAAAACAATATCTGCAAACACATAGAAGAATAGGGAATAAGCCGTATATAAAAGAAATATCGTATAAAGAAGCAGTAGATATTAATACTGCTGAAGATTTTGAATTATCTCGGATAATTATTAAAAATTCATAATTATGTCAAAATATAATTTATTAGATTGCACATTACGCGATGGTGGTTATATCGTCAATTGGGAATTCCTTGATGAAGATATTAAGGCATTAACAAAAGGATTGGTTGATGCCAATTTTGATTATGTAGAAGTAGGCTATTTGAATAATCGTCCCTACACTCCAAATAATGCTATATTCAATAATATTGAACAAATAAGTTCTTTTATCCCATCAGATAGGAAAAAATCAATAATATTGGCAATGGCAGATGTGGCACAATTTACACCTAATGACTTAACTCCTTATACCGGAAATTCTATTGAGGGAATACGGGTTGTTTTTTATAAACGTCAGATTAAAGAGGCGATGGAAATGTGCAAAGCCATAAAAGAAAATGGCTATAAATTGTTAGTTCAACCGATGGTCACTATTGATTATTCTATGGATGAATATTCAATGCTTTCACAAGAAATTGCCCAATTTGATCCTTATGCGGTTGCAATTGTGGATAGTTTTGGCTATATGGTAAAAAATGATTTCCGCCAGTACTATAGAATTTTAGATAATACTTTGCCGACAGATACGAGAATAGGATTTCATTCACACAACAATATGCAATTAGCTTTTATCACAGCCCAAGATATTTTAGATTATGAAACCACACGAAATTTAATAATAGACTCATCATTATTGGGAATGGGGCGCGGTGCCGGCAATCTAAATACCGAATTAATTGCTAATTATTACAATATGACATTAGGATACAAATATGATATATCATTAATTCTTAATTTAATAAGCAAATATATCATGCCGATTTCCCAAACTAAAACATGGGGCTATTCTCCTTATTTGTTTTTAACTGGATTTTATCATTGTCATCCAAACTTTGCAACATATTTGCTTGAAAAGCATAGCATCAGCGTAGCTGATTTTGAAAAATTCATTCAGCTTATTCCTCTTGACATGTTTACGAAATGTACAAAGGCATACGTGGAGGAATTATATCAAAAATTTATTACAACCAATTAAACCTATATAATTATGGATTTTTCTAATGATAAATGTATTATTTGTTCTTCGAAAGGATTAACATTTTTGAATAATCTTAGAGATGATGATACTCATTTTGCCGTAGAATGCCATTCCTGCGGACATGTACAAATTGCTCCTATGCCAACGATTGAAGAAGATGAAGAATTCTATCAAAGCAATGAAATGAATAGAAGATTAATTTCTAAAGATATACTAGAGGACAAACAGATGATGCTCAAGTATGAAATTTGGGCAGATATACAACGCGATATTATTATAAATAAATTTCCTCATAAAAATTTAAAAATCCTTGAAATAGGTAGCGGATATGGCTGGTTTGTTGAGAAAATGAGGAAAGCCGGCTATGATACTGATGGAATAGAGTTAAGTAAAGAGAAACGAGAAATGGCAGAAAGTTTCTTAAACGTGGAGTTATTCTCTTATAATTTACTGGAAAAAGAATTGCCAAATAAAATGATTCAAAAATATGATTTGATTTGCATGTTTCATGTATTAGAGCATATACTTAATCCTCATATTTTCATAAAAAAGGCATTAGAAGCATTAAAGCACAATGGCACATTATTTATTATTGTACCGAATTTTTTCGATCATTTAAAACAATATTCTGAAAATTATAATAATTTTTCATATTTTAGATCGCATCTTTCATATTTTAAACCAACAACACTTGAAAATTTACTTGGATTGTGTGGCTTAAAAGATATTACATGTAAAGGCACACAGTTGTATAGCTTAGAAAATGCGATTCATTGGCTTCGGAATGGGACTCCGTATTTGGAAAATTGTCAAATAGAAATGCCCACAGGTTTGGAATGGATTGGCACTTATTATAAGAAAGAGCTAGAACGTCAGCTTATTTCAGATGGTCTTATTGCAATTGGAAGAAAAGGAGATTAAATATGCTATACAAAAAAAAACAAATTTCCCGTGTTTGCATTGTAGATACAGTATATACGTTGCTTTTCTATTATTTGAATTGTTCTATAGATGAATTTAACAATACATTTTTTTTTGTTAGCAAAGGCTTGCCTAATTCTATAATAAAAAAACTTCCAAAATATCATTTTTTCAAAAAGAAAAAAAACTTTCTTAGTCGATTTCTATTTCGTCTTGGCTTACGCTTTTTTTCTCGTTTCCGTTGGTCTTTCCTACGTAAAAAGCCAATTTATGGATCTGATCACTTGACTTTTTCGGCAGGTATTATTGGTAACAGAAAATATATACTGTTAGAAGATGGTCCTTTCATCGCATCTTATTATTTCAATTATTCCTTTTATCAAAAAAAAATCAAGCAAAGAGGATCAAAAACAAAGAACTTCTTTGTAGACATTCTTTTTGGACCAACTTTCCTTAGACCATTTGGAGAAAATGATCAATGCAAAAAAATTATATTCTCAAATAATGATACTCATTCTGCTTTAATTGGAAAAGATATATGTATAAATTCTTTTGAACAATTATGGGACGATGCTTCGACAGAAAAAAAAGAGAAAATATTAGAGTTATTTGATATTAATAACAATGATATTGATTTTCTGTCGACAAAGCCTATCATTATTTTCACTCAAACTTTCTTTATAGATAATACTTTATCAGAGGATGAACAAGTGAGGATATATGGTAAAATCATAAATCAATATCCGGAAGAGCAAATCCTTTTAAAAGTTCATCCCCGAGATCCTATTGATTATTCGTTTTATTTCCCAGATATTGCCATATTTAAAAAAATCTTACCTATGCAATTATTAAATCTGTTGGGAGTAAAATTTAAGAAAGCAGTAACGGTTAGCTCATCTTCTGTCCTTTCTTTTCCATACGAAATAGAGATTGATTGGATTGGGACAAAAATCCACCCTAAATTGGAGGCTGCAATAGGAGATATTCAATTGTCAGATATTAAAAAGAATGGATACTCGCAATTGTAAAAGTCACTTAATTCGTTAGATATTTACTTATTTTCTTATTTAACGTGAGTTCGGGATTAATGGTGCAAGGGTAAAGTGGTAAAATGGTGCAAGGGTGTTTGTTCAGAGCGTTCTGGCGAGGCACGAAGCCATCCAGAATAGGAAGACTTGCTCTTGAGTATTACTGATGCTGTTTCTTGGTGTCATTACTTTTATATTCTCTATACTTGTTATTTATCGCTTTGGATCCTGGATTGCCACGTCGTTCGTGCCTCACTACTCGCAAGGACGCTCTGAACGAACGAAGTAGCGTCGTCCTGGCGAGGCACGAAGCACCCAAGCCACGAAGTGCAGCGAGAGCATCGAAACTTTAGTTGAGATAATCCAGAAGAAAGGAGATAGTTTATTTTCTGAAGATGTCTAATATAAAATAACCCGAATTGTAAATTATTGCTTAACGATGGTAGCAAGCAGAATTTTTTTCCCCAGTTTGCTAAAGTTTAGCAGACGGATTTTTTTTTCACGCTTGCTAAAATTTAGCAAATAAGAATCGGAGCAATTTCTCACTTGCTAAAGTTTAGCAAATAAGAACCGGAGTAATTTCCCGCTTGCAAAAGTTTAGCAAACAGGAACCGGAGCAATTTCTTACTTGCTAAAGTTTAGCAAACAGGAACCGGAATAATTTCTCATTTGCAAAAATTCAGCAAACAGGAACCGGAACAATTTCCCGCTTGCTAAAGCTTAGCAGATAAAAAACAAAATAATTTCTTATTTACTGTAGCCAAGTGAATGAATTTTTTTTGTTTCTTTGTAAAATATAATTATTACTCATTTAAAAATAAAAATAGCATGATTCGTATTGTAAGATTTAATTTTTTAGGATTGTGGAACAGTGAATATCCCTTAGTCGTTAGCCGAATTATAGACATGGTGGCAGTGCATAAACCCAAAGAACTGTATTTGGGAAACAGTTTTGACCGTTTGGCGGCATTCCGTCCGCAACTGGACAAAATCGAAGTACAGGAAAAATTTGACAAGGACAGTGTCGCTTTAAGCGAACTTGACCAGCAGCGAGACACGCTCTTCAACGTTATCCATGCAGTGGCAAAGGCATTCGCCCGAACGCCCATAGCCGAAATCAGCAAGCATGCAAGCAGCATTATGACGATTTTGAAAAAACACGGAAATGATATTGCCTCAGCCAATTATACTGCCGAAACAGAACGTATTAATGATTTGATAGCAGACATGAAAGCACAGCCCGAAGTGCTCAAATCGCTCGAAAGCCTGTCATTACTGCCGCTTTTTGAACAAATGGGCAAGTTCAACACAGAGTTTGACAAGCTGTTTATGCAGCGGAACCAGCGTCAGGCGGAAACCGAAAGAGTGGATGTGCGTGCAATCCGCATTGAATGCGACAAAGTTATTACGCTGCTTTGGAATGCTATTGAATTTTGCTGCAATGAGTATGGTGAAGAAAAATATCTTCCGCTGATTAAAGAGATTAATAATTTCAACTCATATTATAAACAGCAGCTTGCTGCCCGTTCTGCCCGTAGAAAAGCAAAAAAAGACCTTTCCGCAGAAGAACCCATAGAGCTGATATAGCATAACGTAAAGTTCGGGGTCATATAAAGGAGGTTAAATAAAAGCTGATTCTGAAAAATTAAAAAGAAATGTAATCTTAACTGAAAACACAGATTTTTCGCTTTTCGAAAAATCTGTGTTTAGGAAAGAAATAAAAGACACTAAAGGTACAGGAATAGCTTATTTTATATTTCATTTAAATAACGACAATTACAAACACATCATAAACATACTATTTGTGAAAGAAAAACAATTCAATGTGCCTATTTTAATGGTATTATTTAACAGGATAGATACCTTGCAAGTACTTTTTAATCAGGTTAGGCAACAGAAGCCAAGATATTTGTATCTCTATGCCGACGGTCCAAGATTAAATGTATCGGGAGAAAAAGAAAAATGTGAGCAGGCAAGAAGTATTATCAATCAAATAGACTGGGATTGTGAAATTATAACTAATTTTCAAAAAGACAACAGTGGAAGTGCAGCAATTTCGGTTAGCCATGCAATATCCTGGTTTTTTCAACATGTTGACTATGGAATAATATTTGAACATGATACAATTCCTCATTCGGATTATTTTGCATTTTGTGAAGAACTGCTTGAAAAATATAAAGATGATGAAAGAATATCCATGATTAATGGAGTGAATTTCCAGTATGGCATAACAAGAGGAGATGGCTCCTACTATTTTTCCGGTATGTTAACTTCTACTTGGGGCTTTGCTACCTGGAGGAGATTTTGGAAGCATTATGATCTTTTTCTGGAAAACTATCCTTATGATCTTCTACAATCAAGATCTTTTTCTTCGCACTGGCGGCCGTCACAGGTTGTTGTCCCATCTCTTCCACTACGGGCAATGTTTCTATGGAAGCCGGAGAATCCGACATATCAAAGTGGTTTTACATCATACAAACTACATGGACTTGCTATCATTCCCAATGTCAATATGATTAAAAATATAGGGGGAGGTCCAGAGGCTACTAATTATAAAGATGTCAATAATTTTAGATTAAATAGAGAGACTTATCCCATCCTCCCAATAAAGCATCCTTCAAAGGTGGAAAGAAATATTGACGCTGAAAATTACCAATTCAAAAAGGTAGAATTGCGACCGACAATGTTTTTACCAAAAATCAATAAATCAATACGATTAAATTTAAATTCATCTGTTATTTTTTTGTTATGGTCTTTATGGAGATGGACTAGACGTAATTTTATAAAAAAGAAAATACCAAATTTATCAGTGGTAAAATAATTACAGGAGATTGTAACGTGGAGTTTTGAGACCTTTTATTAACGTGAATTCGGGGTCAAATGATACAAGGAGGAAATTTTGATTATTTGGTTATTTGTACTATAGTTTTAGTCGAACCTCTTGTAAAAACCTTTGTGTTACTTCTTCACCATTGTACCATTTCACCATTGTACCTTTATAACTTCCTGTAACTTCTCTAACTTCCATATTATTTCACTATTAAGCTATAAACTGTAAACAGCTTCTTTTGATCCCGAACTCACGTTATTATAATTGAATCTGCCTTCGCAAATTTAGTGTGTAAAAATGATACGGAAAAATTGTATTTTTGCAGGAAATAAAATTTATACCTTATTGAAAGGATAAATTCATAAATTATCACTATAATAAATTCTTAAAAATTTGGATAATTTTCAATCACATTCTTATTACATGCAGCGTGCGTTGGAATTGGCAAAGCATGGGCAATTGCATGTTTCCCCCAATCCTATGGTGGGTTGTGTGATTGTCTATCAAGGAAAAATTATCGGCGAAGGATACCATACCGCTTACGGCAAACCACATGCTGAAGTTAATGCAATTGCTTCGGTCAACAATAAAGACTTACTTAAAAAAAGTACGTTGTATGTGACATTAGAGCCGTGTTCACATTTCGGAAAGACTCCTCCCTGTGCCGATTTGATTGTTGAAAGTAAAATCCCCCATATAGTTGTTGCCGTTTTAGACCCAAATCCTAAAGTTCAGGGACAAGGAATTGAAAAACTGAAAAAAGCAGGTTGCAGAGTAGAAACCGGAATACTTGAAAAAGAAGCCAGAGAATTGAATAAGCGTTTCTTTTGTTTCCACGAACAGAAACGTCCTTTTATTATCCTGAAATGGGCACAGACTTTGGACGGTTTTTTGGACTGTAACGAACGAGGATATAAAAATCGAAAGAAATATTGGATAACAAATGATTATCTTCGATATAAAGTTCATCAATGGAGAGCAGAAGAAGATGCTATTTTTGTGGGAGCCAATACAATTCTCCATGACAATCCGCAATTGAATGTCCGTTATTTTGTGGAAAAAAATCCGGTTCGAGTTACGTTCTTTTCAAGGAATATTGGGAATGAGTTTCACATATTTGATAATTCTCAAATGTCTATTATTTTTAATTTGGACAAAGAGGAACAAAGGAAAAATACTTATTTTTATAAATTAACTGATAAAAATAATGTTTGGCAGGAAATAATGTCGAAACTGTATGAATTAAAAATACAATCTTTGCTTGTGGAAGGCGGGCAAAATACATTGCAGCAACTTATTGACTTAAATCTTTGGGATGAAGCACGTGTTTTGATAGGAAATACATGTTTTGGATCGGGATTGAAAGCGCCTTGTTTCCCATTCATTGCTGAGAAAATAGAAAATGTTTGCACAGACAAAATAGTGTGGTATAAGAATATAGAAGAATAATGGCAAAAAAATATTATGTTGTCTGGAACGGATACAAAACCGGAGTATTTGATTCTTGGGACGAATGCAAAAAGCAAGTAGAAGGATTTCCATCTCCGAAATACAAGTCATTTCCAAATCTGGAAATGGCAAAAATCGCCTTTGAAAAAGGAAGCGAAGAATATCTTGTCAAAAGAGATCACCCTATTAAAATGATCATGGATGGATTATATGGTTCTCCTGTAGTTCCAAGTATTTCCGTTGATGGAGCCTGTAGTGGCAAAACACGCTTGGCAGAATATCAAGGCGTAGATACTGAAACCGGAACCGTGCTCTTTAAAAAGGGTCCTTTTATGGACGGGACCAATAATATTATGGAATTTCTGGCTTTAGTGCATGCTTTGGCATTGTGTAAACAACAGGATATTGAAGTTCCGATTTATTCTGACAGCGTGAACGCAATGAAATGGGTTAAAGCAAAAAAAGCCGGAACCAAATTGGAAAAGACTGCACACAATCAGGTCTTGTTTGATTTGATTTCCCGTGCCGAAAAATGGTTATCTGCAAATACATATAAAAACGAAATCCTCAAATGGCAAACGCAGGCTTGGGGAGAAGTTCCGGCAGATTTTGGAAGGAAATAAATACAGGATTGTTTCCTTACTTATAGTAAATGAGGGAATGAGTAAATAAGGCATTGGCGAGGAAGCACAAATGAAATTTAATTCGGAAAAGCTTCTACCTTGGTCGTTTTATCTTGACTGGCTTTACCTGTTTTCTTTTACAGATAAAACCAGCTTGGATAGAACGGACGAGGAATTAGCATTTTCAGTCGTCATTGCAGATTTGTAACGATAGTCGTTACAGTGTTATAACGGCAATCATTACAGTAATATAACGACAGTCGTTACAGCTCGGTAACGATGGTCGTTACAAGTCTTATAAAACAACCAATGATTTATCATAGTCCGGGACACGTTTTTCTTTTAACAATACATTGCTGTTGGAGTATCGTGTACAATCCGCAGGGTATAGTTTCTCTGAGCATTCTTGCAATGACGAAAACCGCCCCTAAATCTCCTAAAGGGGACTTTTCCTCAGTGGGCTATTGTTAGTATTTAGCTCTCAATTCCGGATGGCTTCGTTCCTCGCCATGACGAAGTGCATTTGTTATTGTTCTGCCTGCTTGTCCATCCGTCTACTCGTTCACCTGTTCACTTATTCCCTTTACCATGGTCTTGCCGGATTTTTCTCTATATAATTAATATAGGATTTATTCAAGACTTTGAAACCGCCCGGCGTGGGATAATTTCCTGTAAAATACCAGTCTCCCGTATGATTCGGACAGGCTTTATGCAGATTTTCAATGCTGTTATAAACTATTTCCAGTTCGGCATGAACATCTTCCGGACGGACAAGCTCAGCTATCTTTTTAGAAATCTGTTCTGCCGTAAAAGGAGCATATATTTCCCGTACATAATTGACAATCTCTTCTTTGGGTTTGTACTCCTGATCTTTTGCTTTTTGATAGACATCCCGGATAATATGTTCCTGCTTAGTCTCTTTTAATAAAGCAATTGCCGCTTGAAAAGCAACAAATTCTCCCAGACGGCTCATATCAATTCCATAACAGTCAGGATAACGAACCTGAGGAGCTGAAGAAGCAATTACTATTTTCTTGGGACATAATCTGTCCAGCATACGGATAATACTTTCCCTGAGTGTTGTTCCACGAACGATAGAATCGTCCAAAACCACCAGATTGTCTACATTGCGATTGACAGTTCCGTAAGTTATATCATAGACATGAGCCACCAAATCGTCCCGCTGGTTGTCTTGCGTGATAAACGTTCTAAGTTTCGCATCTTTGACTGCAACCTGGTCAAAACGAGGCATAATAAGGAGAATCTTTGACAATAATTCAGGTGTGAGACAGTCTTTATTTTGTAATATCTTTTGCTTTTTCACTTCATTGCAATGGTCTCGCAATGCATCAAACATACCGTTAAAGGCTACCAAAGCCGTATTTGGAATGTATGAGAAAACCGTATTAATCAAATCATTATTAATGGATTTTAATACGCCATCCAATAGATATGCTCCCAAACGTTCACGTTCTTTGTAGATATCCTGATCGGTTCCACGGGAAAAATAAATCCGCTCAAATGAACATTGTTTGGGCTCCAAAGGCTTTTTACATTCCTTAATGGAAAATGCACCGTCCTTTTTGATAATTGCGGCATGTCCTGGAGGAAGTTCGTTGATATCTTCGGTTTGCAAATTGAATGCTGTTTGGATAGCCGGACGCTCCGAAGCAATTACAATCACTTCATCATCCTGATAATAAAATGCAGGACGGATTCCTCTTGGGTCACGCAGAACAAAAGCATCACCATGTCCCAACATGCCTGCAAAAACATATCCACCATCCCATTTTTCAGAAGCTCCTTTCAATACCTTCTGGATATCCATTTCTTTTTGTATTCTCCGGGAGATATCATATTTTGTTAGACCTTCTTCCTTGTATTTCTTATATAAATTATCATTTTCCTTATTTACGTAATTGGCAATTGTTTCCAATACGGTAATCGTATCACCTGTCTCAATGGGATGTTGTCCCAGATTGACCAAATCATCAAAGAGTTCTTCATTGTTAGTCAGGTTGAAGTTCCCACAGGCAACGATACTGCGAGACATCCAATTATTGTGGATTATAAACGGATGTACTGATTCTACGGTATTTTTTCCGAATGTTCCGTATCGCAAATGTCCTAAAAATAATTCGGAAGAAAAGCGTAAATTTTCCTTTATCCAGTCAATATCATTTAGTTTTTCAGTACATTTATCTGCAACTTCTTGAATATCGTCATATATGGGAGTGAAGCAGTCACGAATGGGTGTAGATGAATTGGAACGTGTGCGGTTAATATAACGGATTCCCGGTTTGGCATTGAATTTTATAGCAGCAATTCCTGCTCCATCCTGACCTCTGTTATGCTGTTTCTGCATTAATAAATATAATTTATTAAGTCCCCAAAACGCTGTTCCGTATTTTTCAACGTAATAATCCAGCGGTTTTAGCAAACGAAGCAATACAATACCACACTCATGTTTGATATTTTCACTCATAAAGATAATTTGTTAACGTTTTTATTTTCAGAAATATTGAATATTCTTACAAAAATCATTCCTTAATATTGTTCCTTTTCATTAGGGAAGTCTGATGACTTAATGTCGCTAATATAACGCTGCAACGCATTATTTATTTCCGTGCTTAGGTCATGATAACGACGTAAAAAACGAGGGGAAAACTGTTGGGTTATTCCCAGCATATCATGCAGTACCAAAACTTGACCATCTACGCCTCCTCCGGCACCGATTCCAATAATGGGGATATGAAGTTTTTGAGCAACTTTTTCTGCTAATGACGCAGGAATTTTCTCTAAAACTATGCTAAAGCATCCTGCTTCCTGTAACAGTAAAGCATCGCTCTGTAGTTTTTCCGCCTCTTCTTTTTCTTTTGCCCGAACGATATAAGTGCCGAATTTATTGATACTTTGCGGCATTAATCCTAAATGTCCCATAACAGGAATCCCTGCTGATAATATCCTGTCTACGGATTCTATGATTTCTTTTCCACCTTCTATTTTTACCGCGTCCGCACCCGATTCTTTCATGATGCGGATAGCAGAATGCAAGGCTTCTTTGGAGTTTCCCTGGTACGTGCCAAATGGAAGGTCAACCACAACCAATGCTTTCTCTACTCCTCTTACCACTGCCGCGGCGTGATATATCATCTGGTCAAGCGTGATAGGTAAAGTGGTTTTATAGCCTGCCATTACATTAGCGGCAGAATCTCCCACCAAAATCACTTCTATTCCTGCCATATCAAGCAATTTTGCCATGGAATAATCGTAGGCGGTAAGCATGGCTATTTTTTCGTGGTTTTCCTTCATCCGTTGAAGGATGTGTGTCGTAATTTTTCCAGCAGACTGAGCAACACTTGCGGACATTTTCTCTTTAATTTGATGTATTTATTGTGTGCAAAGGTAACACTATTTTTGGATAGTTGGTGAATGAAAAATAGTATTTGAGAAGATGTAAAAAATAACGGGAGTTCGGGAGTTCACTGGGTCTATTCAATATTTCCTGTCTCATAATCATCCGCATCACATACAGGAACAATCTTATACAATTTATCATTCCGGCGGACAGTATCATGAGTAGGAATAGAACACAAATCACCTTTTTGAGTAGATGGAACTTCTTTTAAGTCCACACGTATTTCCCGAACTCTGTCTTCATAAACACCCGTTGTGGGTCCAATGATGACATATTCGTCACCAAGGGAAAGGGAATTGCTTTCTATTTTTATTTCCGCTACATTAAGTTTGGTAAAAAAGTTGGTCACTTTGCCTATATAAACTTTCATTTTTCGTGCTTGTGAACCATAACGTTCTGTCCATTCGCCCAGCTCGCGACCCAAATAATAACCATCCCAAAATCCTCGATTATATACATTTTGAAGATCTTCCATCCATTTCTCCACTTTTTCTTGGGAATAAGTTCCCTCCAGACAGGCATCTGCTGCCTCGCGATAAGAACGAGTAACTGCTTTTACATATTCAGGTGAGCGTCCGCGACCTTCGATTTTCAATACCTTAACTCCCGCCTGTAAAATTTTGTCCAAAAACCCAATCGTACACAAATCTTTGGGGGACATAATATATTTATTATCTATAAGCAACTCAAGTTCCTTATCTTCATCTTCCACACGATATTCTCTTCTGCAAGGCTGCAAACAGGCTCCTCTGTTAGCAGAGAAATTAAAATTATCCAAACTCAAATAACATTTCCCCGAAACCGCCATACACAAAGCTCCATGTACAAAGATTTCTACCTGAACCAAATTCCCCGAAGGACCTGTAATATTTTCTCGACCAATTTGCTGAATAATTGCCCGTACTTGCTTCAACGAAAGTTCACGAGCTGTTACCATCACATCAGCATATTGGGCAAAAAACCGGACAGCTTCAATATTCGTAATATTACATTGCGTAGAAATGTGTATCTCCAACCCGATTTGTTTCCCATATTGAATAACCGCCAAATCGGAAGCAATAATGGCAGAAATTCCGCTTTCTTTGGCTATGTCAAGCAATTGATGCATGGAAGACAATTCCTCGTCATATATAATTGTATTAACAGTCAAATAAGAACGAACATGATGTTCCCTACAAATAGATGTGATCTGTTTTAAGTCATTCGTCGAGAAATTAACAGACGAACGCGAACGCATATTCATTTGTCCAACACCAAAATAAACAGAATTTGCCCCGCCTTGGATAGCAGCCATCAGCGATTCATACGAGCCAACCGGCGCCATAATCTCCACTTTATTATCGTTTTTATTTATCATTATCTATCAGAATTATTTTGAGATTGCAAGGAATCAATCCCTGTATATATTTATTTTCAACTCTTGATTCGTACTTTTAGCTATTTCTAATTTATAAAAATTGACATAATCGAAATGACGAAAAATCCCGTCAACACAAAAAAAAGAAAACCGTATCGTTTTATATGCGATAAAAACAAACAGAAAGTAATTGTATATAAAATCAATAATACATGATTCAACAAAACATTATATACCTGGAAAAACAATATATATATTGCAGATAAAAAAATAAACAACAAGAATATATAATATTTTTTCCGCTTACTTATAACTACAGAACTTGCTTTCGACCATAATTTGAAGAATGAAAACAATGCCAACAAGACGTTTCCCACAAGAAGTATTCCCGACATATAATGATTTGCAGAAAGAACATTTGCAAACTTACGAATACCACCATTTAACAATGACATTTCTTTCATTTTCTGCCATATAAACGAAAAAAAATCATCTATATAATGTGTATTATCTGTCAAATATAATATGGAAAAAAGATAAATAAAGGCAACGGAAGCTCCTACCACAGGTAAAATAAAATAGCGAAGAGAATAAATCCTGTCAAAGAGACAAGCCAGATAAATAAAGAGTAGTAAGAAAATGAAATAAAAATTAATGACAGCTAATATTCCGCACCACAAGCCATACATGAATGTCTTGGATTGAATATTATTCTCATCCAAAGCAAACAATTGAGGAAAAACACCAGCAATAATGAAAAATCCGGTTAGCATATTCCACGGATTCAGTATATGTGGGAACATAAAAATAAACAACAGATAAAACAATGCCGGAGAATAATTCCGAAGTTCAATCAGGGAAAAACGCCGCAATAAGAATACCAGAAAAATAGCATTCATTAATAAAAAAACGGAAGTAATTATTTTGGAAATAAACGGATAATCATACAAAAAAACAAATATTCCATCCAGCCAAACTTGTTGGCTTCCGGCAATGGGAACGGCTGTCCAAATTAAATACAGACAACAAAAGAATAGTGCAATTGCAAAAAACAATTGCCAGTAAACCGTTGACCGTTTTCTTTTTGTAGAATAATTCACACCTTTATTTTAATATTTACTTCTTTTCCGTTGATTTCCAATGTAGCGTTTCCTCCCATAATCAAAGCTCTATTGTCATCAATATGTCCGGCAGGAAAACCAAAACATACCGGATAACTATACTCCATGACATGTTCCAGAATAATTTCTTCTGCCGTTTTCCCAAAAGCAATACTGTTATCATTCATCTTTGTCATTCCCCCAACAATCAAAGCCGATAGATTGTCTAATTTTCCACTACGTTTCAAGCACATCATCATTCGGTCGACATGGTATAAATATTCATCCAAATCTTCGATAAAAAGAATTTTCCCATCAGGTTGAATATCCGAAACCGAAGCATTCAACGCATACAAAACCGACAGATTTCCGCCACAAAGAATCCCTTCGGCTTTTCCTTCCCTGTTCATCGGGTTTGAAGGAATAGAATAAGAAACTTCTCCCGTTTGCAAAGCAGAAAGCATCGTATCTAAAGCCTGATATTGAATAATTTTACCCTGAACATTAAGTGGCATGGTCGCATGCAAAGTCGGCAATTGTAAAGCATTATTTATATGTGCATGAAAAACCGTTATATCGCTGTATCCGCAAATCCATTTCGGATTTTTCTCAAAATTAGAAAAATCAAGCAAGTCAATAATGCGAAGCGAACCATAACCTCCTCTTGCGCACCAGATAGCTTTTACATTTTCGTCATCCAATGCCTGCTGAAAATCTTTTGCTCGCTGTTCGTCTGTTCCGGCATACTGATGAGATTGACTGAAAAGAAAATCGCCAAAATCCACCTTGAATCCTTTACCTTGTAAGTAATGAATACTGCGACCCAATTCCTCCCGAACAATTTTTCGTGCCGGTGCTATGATGCGTATGGTGTCGTTTGGTTGAAGTCGCTCCATTTAGTTGTTTATTTGGTGATGTATTAAAAAGTATGCTGTTATAACCAATCAAGAAATAAAGTGTTATTTTTGGATTATGACGATTAAAATAATCCTTTATTGCCCCAATTGCCAAAGCACAAAGATAAAGAAAAATAGCAAAAAGTCGTACAAAAAGCAAAATTATTTATGCAAAACTTGCAGTCATCAATTCATTGGTGATCACGCTTTGAATTATTGAAGTTTATGATAGAATTATACGGAGAAAAAAGAAATGCGTATTTTTTCTGGAAAAGATACGCATTTCTTACAAAAAAAATACGCATTTCTTTTCGGAAAGATGCGTATCTCTTTTTCAGGACAAGCTAAACTCTCTTAACTTCTGCTTCTTCAAAAGTCTTTAATAATATCTCCTGTTTTAATATCATTATTTAAACTCTTAGTTGTAATAACATTTATTTTTATTGATTATTTGAAATATATCAGAGACCATACAATTTACAAATATTTGTTGTTTTGATTTTATTTTGTTCATCAAATAAAAAAACAATTTCTATTCGTATGCCAAACCATCCTTTTCTATCATTTGCAGTAGAAAGAAACAATATTATACTACTGTAATCATAAAATGAATCGGAAAAATTAAGCTCCCAATACGATTTGGTAGTATCTACAATTTCCCTTTTTTGTAAAACAGAATCAAGATATATATTCATTTCTTTTAAAATCCCTTTATCAGCAAGAACTTCCTCAAAAGCATAATTTAGAAAGTCTTTTCGTATCGCTAAATCTAATTCGTTTGAATCCAGATCTTTGTAATATTTATGAAGTTGAGAATTAAAATCTTGTGGCTTGCAAAGTAGTTTCCATGTTTTATTTTCGTCAATATGCAGTTTCTCCACCTCATATTTTTGACCTTCCTCTAAAAAAGATGTCTCTATTAATGATTGATTTTCAATTACAAATTTCAACATTGAATGATATCGAACACTATCATACTCATGTTGACCGCAACAAAATGCTAACATTGAGTAAAATAAAAACAATAATAATAGTTTTTTCATAAAAGAATCCCTTTCTTTTTTTGTTAAGCTATGTCAAAACAAAACACTTTTTAGCATTCCTCTTTCACTTGTTCTATTTTACCATTCCTCCGTTAATAATATCCTTGTCAGGAGAAACAATTGCCAATTCTCCATTAGAATTTTCTGCCATAAGAATCATTCCTTGCGACATAACACCTTTTATCTCTTTAGGATGCAGGTTGACTAACATCAATACTTTTTTACCAATCAAATTTTCAGGTTCGTAATATTCGGCTATTCCGCTAATGATTGTCCGTTGATCAATTCCGGTATCTACTTTCAGTTTCAGCAATTTCTTTGTCTTAGCCACTTTCTCAGCCTCTAACACTTGACAAATCCGCAAATCCATCTTCATAAAATCATCGTATGAAACGGATTCTTTCTGTGGTTCTACCTTCATTTCATTCTGAGCATTCTGCAAATTCTCTTCTTTACTTTTTTGTAGCTTTAATAATTGTTTTGTAATAGCTTCATCTTCGATTTTCTCGAACAGCAATTCAGCGGGATTTATTTCATGCCCTTCTTTCAGTATATCAATATCGCCGGCTTCTACCCAAGACATCGGCTTGATCAACAGCATTTCATGCAATTTCCTGGCTGTAAATGGCAAAAAAGGTTCACACAGAATAGAAAGATTTGCCGCAATCTGCAATGCAATATTCAACACCGTTTCCACTCGTGCGGGATTGACTTTTATTTCTTTCCAAGGTTCATTATCCGTCAAATACTTATTGCCCAAACGCGCCAGATTCATTAATTCATTTAGCCCTTCTCTGAAATGATATTTTTCAATACTTTTTCCTATCAATTCAGGATATTTGGCTATTTGTTCCAAAGCAAAATTATCCATCTCATTAAGTCTTCCCCGTGCCGGAATTTTCCCATCAAAATATTTATGGGTCAATACAAGCGTACGATTAATGAAATTTCCAAAGATTGCCAACAGTTCGCTATTGTTTTTTGTCTGAAAATCATTCCATGTAAAATCATTATCTTTCGTTTCTGGAGCGTTGGAGGTCAACACATAGCGTAAAACATCCTGTTTGCCCGGAAAATCTTCCAGATACTCATGTAGCCATACCGCCCAATTACGGGAAGTGGAAATTTTATCATTTTCCAGATTCATAAACTCATTGGCAGGAACATTATCGGGCAAAATATAAGTCCCTTCCGCTTCCAACATCACCGGAAAAATAATACAATGGAAAACAATATTATCTTTACCAATAAAATGCACCAGTTTGGTATCCTTGCTTTTCCAATAAGGTTCCCAATCTTTTTGGGTTTGTTCCGCCCAAATTTTTGATGCCGAAATATAACCAATCGGTGCGTCAAACCATACATATAATACTTTTCCTTCCGTATTGGGAAGAGGCAATTTAACTCCCCAATCCAAATCACGGGTTACAGCACGGGGCTGTAACCCCATATCTATCCACGATTTACATTGCCCATAAACTGTTGGACGCCAATCTTCTTTATGTCCTGCTAATATCCAATCCCGTAAAAAATTTTCGTACTTGTCCAACGGTAAATACCAATGTTTGGTTTCCTTTAAAACAGGCTTGCTTCCACTCAAAGCGGATTTAGGATTAATTAATTCGGTCGGACTAAGACTCGTTCCACAGGATTCACATTGATCGCCATACGCACGTTCGTTTGAACAATGAGGACAAGTGCCTGTAATATACCGGTCTGCCAAAAATTGTTTGGCTTCTTCATCGTAATATTGTTCAGTAGTCTTTTCTATAAATTTATGTTTTTCATATAATTCCAAAAAGAAATTCGAAGCGGTTTTGTGGTGTACCGGATCGGAAGTGCGGGAATAAATATCAAAGCTGATTCCAAAATCTTCAAACGATTTTTTGATAATTGCATGGTATCTATCCACAATATTTTGAGGTGTAACTCCTTCGTTTCTCGCCTTAATTGTAATAGGAACACCATGTTCATCCGAACCGCCGATAAATAATACATCTTCTTTTGCTAAACGCAAATAACGGGCATAAATATCTGCCGGAATATATACTCCTGCCAGATGTCCAATATGAATAGGTCCATTCGCATACGGCAATGCCGATGTTACTGTATGTCTTTTATATTCGTTTTTTGTATATAACATGCTATGTTAATTTGATTATTCATTTGATATTAAAATATACATTTATCAAAACCTTAGACAGTTTTTGATCTGGTATAGAAAATTAGCAAGGTAATAACAGAATATTTCTATTTATTAAACTAATTTTATGATGGCAAAAATACAACATTTTTCAGAAATAAATACCAATAAGATGAATTTTGATGTTCGAAGCAGAGAGTCAAAAAGCAAGAAATTGTCATGGATGGAGAAAAACAGGTTCAATATAAAGATATATATTGAATTGAATAAATTCCAAAAGAAAATTATGACATAGAATATTTTTCCAATATCTCCATCACTTGTCCGGGCTTTATAGAATGGATACATTTGCAATCAACAGATTTTCGACATTGATTGCATTCTTTATCTAAGACCAAAACATGAGCATTTCCCCCAATCGGAGCCCAGCGTTCAGGATGCATGGGTTTGATAGGAGGATAGATCCCCATAGCTAATTTATTTAACATCGCGGCAATATGTAAAGGTCCTGTACTGCAAGCGACCAATGCATCAACAGAATTAATCAAAGAAATAAGCTCTTTCAAGGAAAGTTTTCCGCTCAAATCGCGAACGAAAGGATATGGTTTAACCAAGGATTCCCTAAAAAGAAGCCCTTCTTCTTCCGTTCCGGTCAATAGAATATTATATTTATCATGAGGTAATAATTCTATTAAAGCTGCATAATTATTTATTCCCCATTCGCGAGCACTTCCTTTGGATTTCGGATGTAAAATCAGGTTTATCTTATCGGATGAAATATATTTTTGTAATTCATTATTAAGAGGTGCTATCCGCTTTATTCTATAAAAAGAATTTATTTCAGCCAATGTCGGGATTTCTCCGATAGAAAAATTCGGTAAAAGTTTTATATTTAATTGCGCTTCGTGAAGATTAGATTTTTTTCGGGATAATTGTATCAGTTTATTGCAATACAACCAGTGATACCATCTATTGCGGGTTCCTGTTCGGATAGGTATTTTTGCCTTTTTTGCTATTTTAGCAATATCTTTTACCGGAAAAACATGAATAATTTCATCTGCAGAAAGATTTTGAAAAAATAATATCTGCTCTCCAAGTGATTTTTTCTTTATTTCCGACCAATCCAAAAATCCATCCACATGTTCACAAATCTCAATAACAGGCTGTGTATATCTTTGTCCCAAAAAATATATAAAAGAATTGGGATATTGCTGCTTCAACACTCCCGCCATTGGAAGAGTAAGAACAACATCTCCAATACTATCTGTCCGGCTGATAATAAATACTTTTTTATTATCTTTCATTTTGTTTGTAGAGCCGTTTTAATTTAGCATATTTCAAAAAACTTGCAAAAGCAGATATTTTACAAATAACATAACCATAATATCCATCCAAAAATCCCAGATTAATAATAAAATCACGGACAAATTTCCACCTGGGTTTAATATATAGAGAGGCAAATGAAACTTTTTTGCCTTTTTTAAACTCATCATCAGCTGCAAGTGTAGTAAATTTATCAGTTTGCCGAATATGCTCTTCTATTGAATAATAGGAATAATGATATAAATCTCCCTCTAATCGAACCAAATCAATGCTTTGAGAAAAAGATAAAGTTTCATGAATTTCACCTGTCCATCTTGCAGCATTCCGGTTAAAAAGACGGATTTTCTTGTCCGGATACCATCCGCTGTGATGAATCCATTTCCCACAATAATTTACCAAACGATTCAATTCCCCGGCTTTTCCTACAAAATCAGACTCCTTGATTCTAAGAATAGTTTCTTGAAGTTGAGGAGAAAGAGCTTCATCCGCATCAATGGAAAATATCATATCATACTCTGCCAACGAATTTGCATAATTTTTCTGCTTGGCATAACCCAACCATTCCTGCTGAAAAAAACGAACATTGTGCTTTCTGCAAATATTCTTCGTTTCATCTGTTGAAAAAGAATCCACTACCACAATTTCATCCGCTATACCCCGTAAGGAAATAAGGCAACGTTCAATATTACGTTCTTCGTTTTTTGTGATGATTACGGCAGAGATTTGCATTGGGATAAATATTAAAAATTGGGTAGTGTATCAAAAAGCAGACAACTTTTTGTCTTTTTTGTGGGGAATAGCAATTTATTATGTGCTGCAATATGCTCAACAGCCGTTTTGAGATTTGCACTAGCTGGTGCAAGTTTGCCAACAGTCATTTTGAAGGTTGCACTAATTGGTGCAAGCCTGCCAACGGTCGTTTTGAAAGTTGCACCAACTGGTGCAAGTCTGCCGACAGCCATTTTGAAAGTTGCACTAAGTGGTGCAAGTTTGCCGACAGTTGTTTTGAAGGTTGCGCCAAGTAGTACAAGTCTCCCAACAACAGTTTTGAAGGTTGCTACACTGGTAGCAAACTCCCCACTGACTGATTTAGTCTTTTCGGAAGATTGTTTGTCTGTCATTTTTTTATTTTGCACAGCTGTTTTATCATTTCCCTTTATACTTTAGTAATTGGAGTAATGAAGAATTATTTATTGTCATAATCCAAAGATAATACGATAGCCTTATTATTTTTTATTCATCCAATTCTGCCACTTGACATTTGCCATTACTTATGCACTTTCTTAATAAACTCTTCCACTTCGGGAGTTCCGCCCTGATAGACTAAATAACCGTTATAGGGTTCACGTTCGGTAATTTCATCATTAATTGGTGTAAGCATCAGTTTTTTGACTTCTTCGGGGTCGTGGGTTTGCCCCAAAGCCCAACCCAATTTGATGAACGCAACTTCAGGAAGCATATTTCCGGCAGGAATAATTCCTTTTGCCATCATATCGCGACCGGTATCATATACAAACATGTGCACATAGCCCCAAATGGTCTGTAATGTCATATATTGATGAACGCCTGCTTTGTTTGCCCGTTCGATAGCAGGATACATTTCCTTGTTTACATGTCCTAAACCTGTTCCAACCCAAACAACGCCTTTATAGCCATTATCAACGATAGCATCCAACATGTCGGGCTTCATGCCGGGATAATAATAGAGCATTGCAACCCTGTCGTCAAAAGTAGGAATGATTTTCACATCTCTATCACTTCTACGATGATTATAATCTTCTTTGATATGCTCTACACCTTTGCGGGTAATGCGTGCAACAGGTGTATCACCAATGGTACGGAATGTAGAACGGTAAGAAGAGTGCATCTTACGAACACGTGTTCCTTTGTGTAAAAGTCCGTATTCGTCGGAAGTAGGGCCGAACATGCAAACCAGTACTTCAGCAATATCACCATGTCCGGCAGCTGTCATGGCGTGCATCAGATTTAAAGCCGCATCCGAACTCGGACGGTCAGAAGAACGCTGCGAACCCACCAATACCACCGGAACAGGTAAATTCTGACACATAAACGTCAAAGCCGCTCCTGTATGATGCAACGTATCTGTTCCATGACCGATTACAATTCCTTCAATTCCATTTTCGATTTCCTTTCCAATCTGCTTTGCCAAAGCGACATATTGAGTAGGACCCATATTTTCCGAAAAAACGGCAAATATTTTTTCCGTATCCAAATTACAGATTTCCGCCAATTCGGGAACAGCTCCGTATAGTTCTCCCGGAGAAAAAGCCGGAATCACTGCCCCTGTCCGGTAATCCAAACGCGAAGCAATCGTTCCTCCTGTGCCTAACAACTTCACATGAGGCAATCCTTCGGTATAAGGAAACGCCTTTTCAGGAACTTTGTAATTGGCTTTTTTATAGCCTGTTTCTTTCATATCGGTAATGGTATTTATATCAATTCCCACATTATATCCTGTTGCAATTTTCAACACAATATGAAAATGATCATCGTTTTCAGCACGCGGAAGTACTGTTCCTGTAAAATTTCCCCGTGTGGTTTCTATTTCTGCCGTTCCCCATACACGGACATTGTATTTCTTTAAAGTGCCAAGGGCTTCCCCTTTATATCCCTGAAAAAAGTCTTCGCTCATGTTTTATAATTTTATGCTATTTATTAATTTCTAAATCTTTATTAACCACTCAAAGAAACGGTTATCATTATTATTCTATTTCCTTTATCATATCTTTTGCATTCAACTGGCTAACTACATTTTGCTTCGTTTGTTCTTCTAATTCTTTTCGAGCGGCATGGGCAACTTTTCCGCCTCGTTGTGCTATTTTCTTGCTTTGTTCAAATGATTTTGGTTGATCTTTGTGTGAGATTTCTGTTGTGGAAGCCTCTGCAAGCATATTTAGTACCAATTCGAGGTTTGTCATATTATCTCGCAAACTTTCCGTCTTAAGTCCTTTGTACTGTTTATATTGTTTGGTAGTAAGTCCAGACCAGCTTTGGGTAATAATATCAGTTAAAACAGCATATTCCTGTCCTTTTTTGATTCCTCTACGTTCCCATTCATCGGTAAGTTCCTTTCGTATTTCGATTGATTTAAGACGTTGATTAATCCAACTTTCAGAATATCCCTTTCGATGATAATATTCCATCAGCCGCTCAATACCTAATTCGGGGTCATCTATTTCTTCGAGGCGCTCCCTGCCGAGCTGAGCAAGCCACAATTTAAAAGGCTCTGCTTTAGGAGAAGGAATGGACTGAATAAGCCGGAAAAGTTGTTCTACGTCAGCAACATCGGTTAATCGCATTTTGCCGTCAGCCGCAAGCATTTTCAAACTGTGACAATTTGTCACGGTTTCATTTCCTTCGGCTTTTAATCGCTGTTTTAGTTTACGCCAATAAGCAGCAGGGTCTATACTTCTTGTCAATATTTCAATTACATCTATAATAGAGATATACCATTTTTCTTTACCTGAATCCCAAATGGAACGAACTTGCCTGTTTTCAAATACTTGTAAAGATTCTTTTTTTGTCATGCTGATTGGTTTTAACTATTCATTATTCCCCTTTTTTGTTTTTTACTATTATTTGTATTGCATCGCTTTCATTTCTTAAAACATGAATTAAGTTGCTTATTTGAATTCTGTGGCGATATTTACATATTAGGCTTTTTCCTCTTTACTTTGTAATTTGCAAGTTCACTTTTATTGGGTTTACCTTTCGGATATTTTATGAATACACTATCTCCTTCCTTAAATCTTTTTCTTCCATAAATTTGATATAATCCTGGAGTTTTAATACTTCCCTTATAAAGGCTGTCGCTATATTCAAATTCATAAAAAATATTCAGTTTATAATATCCTTGTCCCCAATGAACAAATTTTGTTTCGTAGACATGTGCAGTAGAATATTCATATTCTCTCTTGCAACTAACACTTAATAAAAGAAAGACAATAATGCAAATGTTTTTTCTTAATATCATAAAAATGAATTTATCTCCTTCGCCAATTCTCTCAAGTCAATATTTCCTTCACTTACTGTGCGAAGTTGTCCCATAATTGAATTAACTTTGTCTTCCTTGCTAGTGTCTTTGCGTGCAGGAGAAAATTTATCTTCCAAGACTTTTATCTTGCTAATAATTTCTTCTTTTGAAATCTTTTTGAATTTTAATGTAGTAAGAATAGATTCAAAATCCAATTCAGGATGAGCAAATAATAGCTTTGCAATAGAAGGAACAATTGCCAAATCAATCTGTTTTGCTTTCAACAAAGCAAACATTTCATATAAACGATTGATATTAAAAGGAATTTCTTTATGTTGTCCATGTAAATGCTTCAATTGTTGCCCAAAGAAAACACCCACCAGTTTTGGATTTATGTCTAATTCCTTGATGATTTTTTTCATCAACGGATAATAATTCTTGGATAAAAGATATTTAAACGTATCTTCCGGCACTCCCCATAATGCCAATTGATTATATCTTTCGGAAAGGTCTTCAGGAACATTTTTACGTAATTTTTCAATATGTTCTTCATCCAACGGAATCGGTACGGAGTCAGTATCAGGATACATACGGTCAGCACCCGGCAAAACACGTTCAAAGATAGTGGTTCCATTCTCAAAACTCTTACGTGTTTCTTGTGGAACGCCCGTAAATGCCATCAATGCCCGTTCTTCAATTACATCCAATGCAGTAGGAATATCTTCCTTTGGTCCCCAAAAAATAATTTGAGCATCCTTATCGCTTGCTTTAAGCAAATTTTTTACTTTATCCCAAATCTTCTGTTCAAATACGGGTTCAAAGTCTTCCGAAGAAGTCATATTGGGTTTTTCAATGCAGGCAATTACTTTCAAACGATTGATAAATTCATCATAGAAAGCTTTCCCCGGTTGTGTAAAATGTGAAAGCAAATTTTTGAAATGTGGAAGATTAACGGCATATAACTTCTTATGAGCCATTGCCTTTTGAAGCTCGTCTGACGAAATCGGAAAATCATTCGTGTTCAATTCCATAGAAATCATTTTCCAATTTTCTTTCTTGCAGCGTTTTAATAATTCTTCTCGAATATGTAATAATGCCCACTGACGAAAGGCTTCGTTATGAGATAATTCAGGAATCCATTTAGTATGGGCAACTCCTTTAATTTCTACACGGGTACCACCTTTACAGCTGACATTTACGTCTTCCCGTCCGGCACCAATTCCTGTACGAACCTTACCTGTACTACGATTTAAAAAACGAATATGGTCGCAAGCTTCTTTCAATTCTTGAGGATTCATCAATTCAGGAGCAGTAACCGTCTCAATTAAAGGCATTCCTAATCTGTCTGTACGATAAACACGCACATGACCAATATCCGAAACTTCCCGGCAAGAATCTTCTTCTATGCTTAACTGTATCAGATTGACCTTTCTTCCGCTCTTCAAGGTAATCTCTCCATTAATTCCAATAATAGCTGTCCGCTGAAAACCTGTAGGGATAGAACCATCCAAATATTGTTTACGGGTAATATGCACCTCGCCCACGATATTCAACTTCGACAGTAACGAAATTTCAATCGAAATATCCAGTGCTTCCCTGTCAATCGGGAAGGGAGGCGTATCATCCACATCATACGTACAAGCTGTCTTGTTTGCGATACGATAAATAATTTCCTTTTTGGTTTTAAATTCCATTAAAGCCGTTCCGTCATACTCGCCCAGCTCGGAAAGTGTCGGACGCATGTGACGCACCAATTCGGCATCATACTCATCGGGTTTCTGGAAAAATCCCGCAGGACAATTACAAAATAATTTCCTTTTTGTCAATAACTGTTGATGAACTTCAAGTCCCGACATAAAGCCTATACGGTCATAATCAGCTTGGGTCGCTTCTCTGCGATTAACATAACCAATAGCTTTTTTGGTTGATTCGTAGTTTTGTAAAGAATTATTATCGTTCACGTATTGGATATTTTAAATTGATTATTAATGATTTAAACAAGAAAATGCCTTTCTCGTTTGAGAATTCAAAGGTAATAAAAAAATAATTAAAAAGCAATAAAGAAAAATCAGATCTTTCTAAAAAATACGTTATTCTGCCAACAATTTTATTAAATATGGAGCTTCTTGAGGAGCATTCGAATTTATCAGTTCATTTTCATTATTGACAATAATTGATATAGGTATTCCAAATTGAAAATCTCCCCCAGTAATTAGTTTTTGATTATCCTTCCCAAAATTTGTATTGAGAAATTTTTTGATACGATATCTATCTAATGGAGCTACTCCACTTCCCGGATTTTCCATATAATAACTCTGTATTCCGGATAATTCGGATAAAACTTTTATGGTCGAATCCTGATTGGCAGAAGCACATAATAAGATAATGTTTGCATTTATAGATAGTTTCTCTAAAGAATCTGCTAAATTTTTATACGTATTTTCCAAAACATAATGAGAGGCTCCACACCATGATGTCCAGAAAAACAGTAACGTTTTTGGTTTCTCTTTTACAATCATCTGCAATTTTTCGCTTGAGAGTGTCAGCCCGTCATTCGTCTTTACACCTGAGCAGGAGAAGAATAAAATGGAAGCAGTAATAATAAGAGCTAATATACTTTTTTTCTTCATTAAAAAAAACACTTTGTGAAACTTTGAGTTATTAAATACAATTGTTTGTTTTTCTGAAAACAACATTCCAATCAAAAATTCAGGTAGAATCATCATAACTATAAATATAAAAATTAAACAAAGATAATGTAAAAAATTAACATATCAATATATTAAACGAATTCTTATTTATATCACTTTACCGTAAAATACAGAAAATAGGGCATTACTATGCTTACTATAAATTCCAGAAATAGTATTTGTTTAATTTATTATCAATATATAATATGAAATATGTTTTATCAGAATTTATTAATCTAATTCCCCCCAAGGTCTTTACTTTACCATTACAAGATAAAGACTTTGTCTTCGTGAGATAAAATACTTGCGTTCGTAAGATAAAGTACTTGCGTCTGCGAGATAAAGTACTCGTAATCGCGAGATAAAGTACTTTTTTAGACTGTCTATAATTGCATGATTTCCATATCTTTGAAAATAGCTTTCTGTAGAGCTTCTTCAGTTCCTTTGTTAAAAAGAAAGCGTATATTTATACATTATATTATTGTTAACGAAGATTTACAGCCCCAAACACAGACAATATGCATCGAAAAAATAATTCCCGTCTCTTTCCTTTTTCACATTTCCAACAGCAGGAAAGGCAATATGCATTCCGGCAACGGGAATATTATTTGCAGAAACATAGTCAAATATCTTTTTGCGGGAGGCTATAGCCTGCTGGGGATCGGTATCGTAAGTAACGGCAATTTCAGGATGAGGCATTTGAATTGCCATAGCATGAGTCAAGTCTCCCCATACCAGCATTTTTGAATTACCCGCGTCAATCATAAAAGCCGTATGACCTGGCGTATGTCCATAAGCAGCAATTGCACGAAAACCGAAGAACAATTCAATGCCCCCTGTTTCTATTTCCGAGGGCGTAAACAAATGCAATCTATCCCTGTATGCCTCTATTACCGCACGAGCCTGAGTACCTCCTCCGCGAACCTTATCACCCATCCAGTAATTATATTCTGCCTGTGCAATATATATTTCCGCATTAGGAAACATCGCCTTTCCTTCTTTCAGCAAGCCTCCTATGTGATCTCCGTGCATGTGGGTGATTAAAATGACATCCACCTGTTGAGCGGTAACATTGCGGGATTGCATATTGTCAAAAAGTTTTCTCCCATGACCGGCATCTATCAATATCGTCTTATCGGCAGTTTTTACCAGAAAAGCATTGGTTGCAGTCGGATATGTTCCATCCGGCGCATACGTTTGTATCACCTCGGGAGATGCATCAATTAAAACTTTAGGATTTCCTTCCTGCTGTCCTTCCGAAAGAGTAGTGATTTCATAACCACCAACGGAAAAGGTAATTACATCTTCCTCGCTTTGCTGTTGTTCTTGTGCTTTCATATCTGTTGAAGAAAAAAGAATAAATACGATTCCAAATAAAAGAAAGTTTTTCATATCATAAATAATTTTAAAATGAATATGCAAAGGTATATTTTTTATGTTAGCTAATCCCACTCATCGAAGAAGCTTATAATCGGTTTACTTTTCATTTTCCTGTATCGCAGAAAAATCTAATTTCTTTTTATTACTTTTGTATGAAATGTATGTCTTATTACGTTAATTAACACATATATTTTCTTATTACGATTTAACTAAAATTAACTAATGAAAAAAGTAATAGTATTATCTTCTTGCTTTTTGTTTTTCTCGTTTGTGATGCAAGCTCAAACCGTTAAACAATTCTCTTCCGATCCCGGACTTACAGTTAAAGAAATAAACGATTTTTTTGAGTCGGCAAGTAAAGCCCATAAAGAAACCGTTGAGCAGGTTGTTAAAGACTTTCCCCTGTTTTGGACTACTATTTCCGATCAGGAACAACTCGGCTTTATTGACATTGCCAATACAATGCTGAAGCGGAAAATGAACCCTGTCCCGCATTTCAGCGATTTTATAAAGACTTACAAAGCATTGGCAGAATCGAATCAGTCCAGCAAAAGCTATAACGCTTTTATCCGCAGTCTAAAATATTGTGTAGAAAATAATACGATTAATCAATATCTCAATGTGTTGGAGACATACCGAAGTATTATGCAAGACAATGTTTTCAATACTTATACGGCTAATACAAGCTGGAGATTCAGGGAGGCATCTTCTTATTATTTCGATTTTGATACAGTGCCCAAAGTTATTTTTCCGAAGTTACATATTGTTGCTGAAAATGGCAAAGACAGTGTTAGCATAAAAAACACTTCGGGATATTTTGTGCCGACAAGTTCAACCTTTGTGGGTAAAAAAGGAACAATCGACTGGCAAAAGGCAGGCAGTAGCGACGTTTATGCTTCTTTTGAACAATATACTATTTCAACGCGTTCGCTTCACATTGAAATTCCTGATGTGTTGTACCACAATCCGAATTATTTTTCTCAACCTTTACGGGGAGTATTGGAAGAACGAATTATGACAACAGAGGTAGATGAAGAAAAAGCGAGCTATCCCCGTTTTACCTCTTATGAAAAAAATGTTAAGATAGACAATCTATACCATGAAGTAAGCTATCAGGGAGGAATTTATGTGCGTGGTTCGCGCTTTATGGGACAGGGAGATGCGGAGAATCTGGCCACTCTTATTTTTGAAAAGGAAGGTCAACCGGTAATAAAAATCAAAGCGTCTTCTTTGGTTTTGCGTAAAGACCAGGCTTCCGGTACTTTGTGTAATATGGTGATTTTTATGGATAAAGATTCTATTTATCATTCTGCTATAGAGATGAAGTATAATCCAGAGATTCGGGAAATATGGCTTACCAGAGGAAGAAATGGGTCGGAAAGGATGCCGTTTTTCAATTCCTATCATCAATTGGAGATGTTTGCAGAAGCCATTCATTGGAAATTGAAAGATGCTAATATCGAATTTACGGCTTTGCCGGGTCCTGGTGAACAGACAAGTGCTGTTTTCGAGTCCTTCAATTATTTCACACGTGGACGTATAGAGCGTATGCAGGGAATGTCGGACGTAAATCCTTTGCATACATTGTATGAATATTTCCGGGTAAATAAAGTAAGAACAGCAACACTGGATGAAATTGTCCGTCATTTTGGTTATTCCAAAACGGATGTTCAAAGTCTTATTTTCCAATTTGTAGAATATGGATTTATAGACTTTAATGTGCTAACCAATGAAATCACATATCGTCAGAAATTGGGTAATTACCTCTTGAATGATGTTAATAAAAAGGATTATGACATTTTGGAATTTCGCTCTTTGGTAGGAGCCAATAAATCCAATGCTTCACTGAGTTTACTTAATTATGACCTTACGGTTAACGGAGTGGATTTGATTGTTATTAGCGATGAACAAATTGTCAGTATAGCCCCAACCGAAGGAAAAGTCACAGTACAGAAAAACAGGGATTTTCTCTTTGGCGGAAATGTTATAGCCGGATTGTTTGATTTTTGGGTAAGCAACAGCAAGTTTAACTATAGCCAGTTTTCAATGGATTTTACCGTAATTGATTCCATTGTATTCTATACGGAAGATAAAGTAAACTATGAGCCTAATATGCGGGATGAGTATCCATTGGTAAAAGTGAGAAGTTATATACAGGATATTTCCGGGACTTTGTATGTTGACCAACCCAATAATAAATCGGGAAGATTAGAAACGAAAGGGTATCCGTACTTTGAAAGTAAGTCACCAGGAAAAGTATATTATGACCATTCGTTTGTTTATGGTGGTGCTTATGACAGGGAGCGTTTTTATTTTGCTGCCGATCAGTTTACAATTCGTGATTTGGATGACTTTGATACCGATTCCTTATTGTTTGACGGATATTTGCATTCGGGTGGAATTTTCCCCGATATTCACATGCCTCTAAAAGTCCGTCCTGATTTTTCTTTGGGTTTTGTTTACAACACCGGCTCGGACGGGCTTCCGGCTTACGAAGGGCGTGGAACATTTACTTCCAAGATAGATTTAAGTAATTTGGGTTTGCGTTGTACGGGGACCTTGGATTATGCTCAATCACATGCAGAAGGAAAAAACATGTTGTTCTTTTTAGATTCAATGAATGCCATGTTTGATACATATCGAATTGATGCCCAGCAAACAGGGACGGAATATCCTCCTGCAAGGGCGAAAAATACGTATGCTCACTGGGAGCCTTATAATGATAAGATGTATGTGAACAATACCAACAGTCTTTTCAGAATGTATGATCATTCTACTTTGGATGGACAGTTGATAGTTTCGTATGGTGGAGTAGAAGGTTCGGGAAAATTCCGGTATAATATTTCGGAGATGACCAGCAAAGACTATACGTTTTTGCATCACGAATTGCGTGCTCCGGCTTTAGATATTGTTTTGTATGATTCCCTTTCGGATGATTACCATTTTAAGGCGACCAATCATAAAGCCCATGTGGATTTGGATAAGGGGCGGGGGAATTTTATTGCTAACGAAGGACCTGTTTCGGTTGTATTCCCTATCAATATGTTTACTACCCGTTCCAAGGAGTTTGATTGGTTAGTTGCTGAGAACAGATTGGATTTCCGATATGAAGACCCTTATGCTAATACGGATTTTGCCAATACGGAAATTAAAGACTTGTATCAAATGCGTTCTTTTGGTAATGAGATGATTTCTATTCATCCGGCACAGGATTCTCTGCAATTTACTACAACAAAAGCATCGTATGATTTTAAGAAATATGAGATTACCTCAGAAGGCGTTCGTTTTATTGAAGTGGCAGATGCTGCTATTTTCCCCTTTAATGGAATTGTCAAGATTTATAAACGTGCCGAAATAGCAAGATTGGATAATAGTAAAGTGTTGGCAAATACCGATTCAAAGTACCATGAACTTTTCAAAGCGGGAATTAATATCGGCTCTCGCAAATCATATAACGGTTCCGGATTTTACAATTATGTGGATGAATTGGAAAAAAAACAGGAAATATTGCTTGATTCTATTTGGGTAAACCGCTCTTTGCAGTCACGTGCTTCGGGTAAGATTGCACTTGAGAAGGGGTTTACTTTAAATCCTCATTTCGGATACTTTGGAAATGTCCTGTTAAGTGCTGAAGAAGAATTTTTGACATATAACGGAGCTGTTATTTTATTATATTCTTGCGATACAAATACGTATGCTCCCATTCGTTTTTCGGGTATTATCAATCCTGATTCGGTGTTGATTCCTATTAATGACAAAGTAAAAGATATAAATAATCGTCCTGTAGTAGCTGCTATTGTTTCTGCTGCCCAAGGCGGACATATTTATACAGCATTTGGGCGATCTAAAAATCAATTAAATGATTTGGAATATATCGCGGCAAATGGTTACCTGACATTCCATAAGGAAACCGAATCGTATATTGTTACTTCACGGGAAAAGATTGATGATCTGGAATTGGATGGTAATATTGTTTCTTTAAGCAAGAAAGACTGTATTGCCAGGGGTGAAGGAAAATTGGACTTGGGAACCAATATGGGGCGTGTAGGCTTTATTCCGATTGGGAATGCCATCAATTATATTCAACAGGATTCGGCTGCTATTGAAATTGCAGTAGCTATAGATTTCTTTTTTAGTAAAGATGCTATGGGTGTAATGTCAGAGGCTATAGAATCCTCACATAATCTTCAAGGGATAGAAGTACTCGAAATGCGTCATTATCAAACTGCCTTAAAAGAATTAATGGGAAAAACCGAATATGATAAAGTCTACCCTGAATTAGCCCGATATTACCATTTTCCAAAACTGCCAAGTTCCTTAGAATATAGTTTATTGGTTGCAGATATTGATATGGCATGGAATCAGGATGAACGGGCATTTGTCAGTAATGGAGATATTGGAATTGCCATTTGTGGAGCAAAAGAAGTAAATAAATATGTTCCGGGGCTGATCGAAGTCAAAAAGACCGGCTCGGGACGTAGTGCTAAAACTTCCATGCAGATGTATTTTGAAGCAGGTGATGATTGGTTTTACTTTATTTATTCAGGGACTACCATGCAGGCAGTTTCTTCCGTAAAAGCATTTAACGACCATATAGATAATATCCCCCAGGATAAGCGGATACAAAAAGCCGATTCTAAGAAAAACCTTGTTAAATATAATTACCGGAAGGCAGCTTTAGGAACTAAAAAGAGATTTTTGAACAAATATGCTCTCGAAGATGAGCAGCTGTAAGTAGTGGGACTGTGATTTCACTATAACATGAGTTCAGAATCAATGGTGCAATGGTGAAGTGGTAAAATGGTGCAATGCTGTTTGTTCACTTCGTCATGGCGAGGAACGAAGCCATCTAGGATTGAAGGACTTACTCTTGACGGTTCTGATGCTGTTTGTTGATGTCATTGCTTTTGTGTTTGCCCCTAAATCCCCTAAAGGGGACTTACAGAGCGTACTAACATGAAATATAGTAAGTAAATGAAGAAATAAGTGAATAAGGAAATGAGAAAATGTGGCAATGTTGTTTGTTCAGGGCGTCATTGCGATGACGAGGAACGAGGAAGAAGCAATCCAGAAGAACAAGTACAATACTGGGTGGCTTCGTGCCTTGCCAAGAGCTAAACACTAATAATAACCCACTGAACTAAAAGTCCCCTTTAGGGGATTTAGGGGCGGTTCCCATCATTACAAGGATACTCTGAACCTGCATATTTATCCTTGCACCTCTCATCCCTCACTTCTTAACTTGCGTAACTTCTCTTAATCAAACAAGTGAATCCCAAACCCACGTTTGTTTATTACATTGCTGTTGGAGATTGGCTATGTCTTCTCTGCTCTGCACCCTCTTCTGGCAAGCCCGCAATATTATCGTTTGTTGAATGTTACCGTTTTGCCGAAAACACTTTCTAAGGTCATGGAGGTTTTATTCATTGTGCCCGACCATTTACCTGTGTCAATGTCTTCCAGCTTTTGGTTCCACCATTTGTAATCGTCCAAATAATACTCTCCGGTGTTTTCATGTGTAATCGTTGCCCATTTTACATCAAGAAATATTTTTTTTCCTACGGAAGAAAAACTTGCCATGCCTCTGGCTGTCAAGGTTCCGTAGCCGGGATCGCTCAAAATAGCTATCACTGCCACATTCTTATCGGCGGTAAAGGACAGGGTAACCGGTCCGCTGAATGTGAGCATTTGATCAAGAATAATGTCACAGTTTCCGCTCCATGTGCTTCCTTCGAGCTGTTTTGCCTTGCTGCACGACTGCATGCACAAACCGGCAACTACGGCAATGATGATTGCCATTTTTAATTTAATATTCATATATTTTCTTTGTCTTATGTGTTAAAAGCGCAAACGAAGTCCTATTCCCGTAGGATGAATATCCAGGTTGAGGGCGGTGGCTTGTCCTTTGAAATACTTTCCCTCATAGTTTCTTTTTCCTCTTTCTTTCAACACGCCGCCCACTGCCTGCAACGGAATACTGGCAAGCAGACACGTTTGTCCTATGGCAAATATAGCGGCTCCTGTAGGTATCATCCACCATACTGCCGTATTGTCAAGATAAAGACCATTTTCGTCATAGCCGGTCTGATTAAAGACAATATAAGAAGTTATCCACGCAATTCCTCCAACTCCTGTTAAAACGATGCCCGGTATCATCAGTTTCTTCCCTGTACTGCTCAGCTTTTCTCCATTACGAAAATATCGATAACTGCCTTCGGGGTCATTCTTTTGCAGAAAGTCCGACATGTCGTCATCATCACTAAGGCTTTTAAAGTAGTGGTAATCGGTGGCACTTGCCTCTTTGACAGGTTCCCCCTTGGGTGTCTGAGCCTGCTCCGCTTTGATTGTCTCTGCTTCCTTTTGCTGGCTAAAGACTTCCACTTCTCCATTCTGGTAAATGATGGAAGCAATATCCGATTTTTTAATCACATGCGTAGGTCCGTCCTGATAATTATAGTTCTTGTACCGCACCACATCTATGTCAATTTCCGTAATCTTGGCGGTAATTTTTTCCGCATTCACGGTAACGATAATATCCTGCGCCCATGCGCTGTTCATTGCCAGTATGCCTGTTAAGGCAAAAAGTAAAATTAGCTTACCTGTTTTCATTTCCTTATTCTTTTATTGTTATTAATATTCTTTTTTATTATTTATTCAAATCCGTCAGTTCCTTAAATTCTTCAAAATTGCGCATGCCGGTATACATCTTCCCGTTGATAATAAATGCAGGCGTCCCGCGTAGCCGTATCCGTTCGCCTGCGGATTTGTCCGCCTGTATCCGCTCTATGGATGCAGGATTGTCGAGCCACGCCGCCGTATCTATATGCAACTCCTGAGCAAGCAGGACAAGGTTTTCATAAATCAACAGATCGGTTTTCATCAGCCGATCGTTCATTTCGTAGAATTTGCCCTGTTGCCGTGCCTGTTCCGCCATTTTTGCTGCCAGATAGGCATTGGGATGCATCTCTATCGGGAAATGGCGAAAGACAAAGCGAAGCTTGCCTGTACGGATCAACTGCTTTTCGATTTCGGGGAATGTATTTGCAAAAAACAGCTTGCAGTAATTGCATTCGTAGTCGAGAAACAGGATTACCTTTACCGGAGCGTTGGTATCGCCCATCGCAAAGCCCTCACCTTCTCCCACAGCAACCTCTCTTGCCTCTTTGGGCGCATTCAAAAAGCTTTGTTCGGTAAGCATTATCCCGATTCTATTAATCCGATGGTCGAATGAATACAGCTTGACAAGTATACACACAAGCAAGCCGACTGTTACTACCGCCAGGCTGTATACAAACAGCATCTGTTTTTTCATGCTTTTCTTCATCTATAATTATTGACAGTATTTGCAGTATCCCGAAATACCTCTAATATCCAGATAGTTTTTGATGTTCTGGCAGTGTAGCTGCACTTCGGATGAAGACGGAGAGAATCCTAATTCGCAGATCATAGAATAAACCGAGTTGCAAATGCCATCCGCTTCCGCATCTCCAATAGAAGAGTTGCCGCCGCTTCCGCAAAAGGAATGCCCGCCACCGCCACCATTCCAGCTGCTGCCGCCGCTATTATTGCCTACGTAACCGCCCACGCTGTATCCGTAAATGGTAGCCAGTTCGGAAAGCACTCTGTCGCTGTCTGCCCTGCACTTCTTTTCATTGTTGTAGGTTTTATATACAGTTCCGGAAGAAAAGCCCGCCTCACCGCAAGAGACATATACGCTATCACCATCTGCCCACCAGAACATTTCCCATCTGGCTTTCAGGCAGGAAACAAGCACTATTCCCGCCAAAAGGCTTAACAAAGCCGCTAATAATAATTTACTGATCTTCATGATGTGCATATTATTTTCGGTAATACGTTCCACTAGTGAAGGTCTCCTGTGATTCCGCATAAAATGTTTTCCCGTCGGACGACAGCGTGATTTTACAATCCTCCCACACTACCTTAACCAGGGTTATTTCGCCTGTCGTATAGTTCTCTTTATATTGCCTTACTAAGAACTCTCCTTCCCATGTTTTTTCTCCTGTCGAAACCAGATTCCGAAATGCTTCGTCTCCGATTTTGAAAAAGCCTGCTTGTATAAACTCATAAACGCCATGTCCGCCTGCTTCCGAATCAAACAACGCTTTGGTATATCTTCCGACCGTTCCGTTAACCGTGGTTTCCACCTTTTTTGTTTTGTTTGTCCATATTCCGTTGAGCGAATTGTAATTTACAACGCCCGGGGTGTTTCCGCCTGGAGTGTTTCCGGTGCTGTTATCGTCTCCTTTGCCCCCGTTGTCGGGTTTTTCGCATGCAGAGAAAGAAATAATTGCGCCTGCCATGCAGACTGCTGCTAAAATACTTTTAAATTTCATCATGTTCTTTTTATTTAATTAGTTATTTATTGTATTATATATTATAGTGAATGAGTAAATAAGAGGACGTCCTGACGAAGTACGCACAGACAAAACCCAAGAGCGTCCTGGCGAGGCACGAAGCCATCCAGAATAGGAAGACTTGCTGTTGAGTATTACCGATGACGTTTGTTGGTTTCATTACTTTTTTTCCGCAGGTAACACTACGCTCACCGGCGGTTATGAAAATAAAGCCTTTCAGGCTAAAGCTAAGCAACGCACAAACGAAGCCCAAGAGCGTCCTGACAAAGTTCGCACAGACCAAGCCCAAGGACGTCCTGGCGAGGAACGAAGCCATCCAGAATAGGAAGACTTGCCCTTGAGTATTACTGATGCTGTTTCTTGGTGTCATTACTTTTTGTTTACTATTTCTTATTTGTTAGTGTACCGCTTTTTATACTGGATTATCTCAACTTAAAAGTCTCGATGCTCTCGCTGCACTTCGTGGCTCGGGTGCTTCTTCCTCGTTCCTCGTCATCGCAAGGACGGAGTGCGTTTATTGTTATGCCATGCTGCCCTTGCCAGGATGCACAGACAAAACAGCATTGCCCCATTCCCTTATTTACTTATTTTCTTCTTCCGATTTTTTCTGTCCGGCACGTTGGGCTATGGTGTTATTGTATTTGTCGATAAATGCGTTGAGCCGGTTTACAAAGTCTGCGTAGTTTTTTTCGCCGTTTACGATTATCAGGGCGTTGATACGCTCTACGATTTCGTAATATACACGGTCGGTTTCTGCGCGGCATTGCTTGGCGTTGAGCTGTGTAATGGAAGCGGTGTCAGCGTTGCGGGCTTTTACCAGTTCATCGAAAGCCTTATTGTCGGCTTCGAGCTTTAACGCCCACTTGTCGATGCCGGCAGCGAGCTTGTCAGCCGCATATTTCCCGTTGATCTCCTGCAAGAGATTGTATATGTCGGCGGTTTCTTCGTTGAGCGGCTTTTTAGCGAGATTGCCGTAAGTATCGAACACCACTTGCAGACGTCGTGCAGCGGCAACTACAGCAGGGTCGAAGTGTTTCAGAGCAGTTTTGACGGTATCGGCAAGTCCCCGGAAGGTGATGTCGCGGGTTTGGTCGGCAGCTTCAATGTCGGCGGTGATGGCACTTTTGACAATTTTCTTGATTGCCTCATCTTCATTCTTGAAGCAGACGGCGAACTCTGCGGCAAGCTCTTCGATAGCGAGCTTGTCGGCACCGTATTTCTGAATCAGGTCTCTGACTTCGGTTATAAACTGAAAGTGTTCGCTGTTACGAAACTGATTGTTGTGGCTTGATTTGATTACTGATTTTTCCATAATATTATTATTTTTAAAATGCTATTATCCGTTTTTTAACTCTTGCTTCCGTGTTGTGAACTGTCCCAAGATGTCGGAAAGGCTTTCACGTACTCGCGAAACCCTGCCGTCGCCCGAAAGGAGACTTTCACGTACTCGTGAAACCTTGCCGTCGCCCGAAAGGAGACTTTCACGTACCCGTGAAACCTTGCCGTCGCCCGAAAGGAGACTTTCACGTACCCGTGAAACCTTGCCGTCGCCCGAAAAGAGACTTTCACGTACTCGTGAAACCTTGCCGTCGCCCGAAAAGAGACTTTCACGTACCCGTGAAACCTTGCCGTCGCCCGAAAGGAGACTTTCACGTACCCGTGAAGCCTTCCCGTCGAAATGGCGGCGGGCGGAGTGTCTGTATAAAAATACCCTGCCTTTTCTCCGGAAAGAAAAAACACGGAAATATGTTGCGAAATCCGGCAGCAGCCGGAAATTTCCTGTATGTTTAAGGGAGGTGTGCACGCAATTATTGGAGACTGCCGAGTTCTCGGACAGGAAATTCACATTATAATTGAGCAATTGCACAGTATTTGTCATAAGATGTTGAAATAATTTCACAAAAGTAATAAAAAATGTTTTTAGATAGATAAGTTTTTGTAAAAATAATCCAAAATGAAACATCTGTTTGGGAAATAGACCTGCCTTTTTCTTTTGGATTAATAATGAATGAGGGAATAAGAAGTTAGAAAGGCGAAATGCTACAAGGGGGGAATGGTAAAACGGTACAATGGTAAAGTGGTGCACTGGTGTTTGTTCAGAGCATCATGACGAGGGACGAAGCCATCCGGAACTGCCCCTAAATCCCTGCCCCTAAATCCCCTAAAGGGGACTTGAGCGAGTGCTCAAAGGTAAAACAAGGTTATAATGAAACATGGTTGAAAACAAATAATAAGGTTAATCCCTGACATAACCCATTGCGGTAAAAGTCCCCTTTAGGGGATTTAGGGGTGAGAATAAGGAATATAAACATAATGATACCAACAAACAGCATCAGCAATACTCAACGGCAGGACGTACAATACCGGATGTCTTCGTGTGCGTATGTGCCACCACCTGCTCCTGCTTTGGTGAAAATTCCAATTGCATTTGTAGTTTCAACCCAACGGCTCGGACTCATCGTAAATGAATTACTACCCGACTCTACCCAAAGGGGGTCGAATTCGACCCCTTTAAAATCAGGATTGTTGATTTTTTCCCAAAGTCCGAGAAACTCAATAGTTGTACGGTTACGCATCCAATTTTTAACCACATCTTTCGGCTCAACCGGATTTTTGTATCTTGCAATATCGGTTATGCAGATATAGTTGCGATTGTCGGACTTGGAAAATATGGTTATTTCGGTTCCTTGTACGGTTATTTTTTCTTTTTTGCTCATATTGTTTTTCTGTTCTCTGTTATTGTTCCGATAAACCGCCTGTCGCTTTTCTTAAATTTATTGTTTAACGTCCCAAAATCTTTCCGCCAAAGCGACAGACTACTCCATAAGCATTGCAATTGTCATTGGTCCGATCCCGCCAGAAACTGGCGTGCAGGCAAAAACTTCTGTCTGCACATTTTTCCAAATCGATCCCGCTGCATTTATCATTAATCCTCCAACTCATAAACTGCAGGAATCCGGAGAGTATGACTACCCGGAACAAAATATTCTATAGCCTGTACAATCCGATCAAAAACAAAGAATTGACAGAAGTATAATTCATCGGTATTCCCATTAAATATAGCGTAAAAGCGGTCACGATTATAGGCTTCCATAAAATCTATATCATGCTCAAACTCTTCCTCGTTAAATTCGTTTTCGAGGCGGAACATGGTAATGACTGTTTTCTTTCCTTCGGTATCCGTAATCTGTACTTCCTTGAATTTATTTTTCAGAATACTTGCTTTCTCTCCTTCGGAAATTTCTTTTATATTATTTTCATAGTTCAAATTCCGGAAGTCGCCCAGAAACTCCACCAGATGTAAGGTATCATACGGAGCAAGCCGTTCATTCATAGAATTGAAAATATCAAAATGGCGTTCGGAACTCCGTACAATCCGAAACGAATTTTCCTCTTTTTCAAAATCAAGACTGAGAACTTCCTGTATCTGGGAACGCTTCAGATGTACAATCGAATGGCTTTTCCAGCTATCTTCCAAAGGAGAGAATTTTGCACTTATAAATCCCCTGAATCCCGGATAGTAAACAATACAAGGAATTTCCGCACCTTCCAGCATAGCAAAACTGCCCATATTATCCATCGTAGGCTGTCCCATATAATAAACTTTTTTATTGGTATATTTGAACAGTTTCAATTTTCCCAACTTTATGCGATGGTCGGTATAGTAGATTTCTACTTTGGTCGCTCCGGAAGCCATACGCTTCGTAATATTTTCCCTTGCCGACTTCCCTACAATATCCTTTACCGTTATATTGTAAATGGCACCTAATAGATCGTTTATATTGTGATTGATTACTTCATACTTTTTATTTGCTACCCATTGACCATTCTCGTTTCTTTCCAGCAAAGCTTCGTCTTCAAACGCATTTGCCAAAAATATTCTGGTTATGGCAGCAGTATCTTTCACTGCGAATTCCTTAACCGATTTATCAAGCGTTCCCGAACGCTGTGTTACTACAAGTACAATAGCAACTAATAAGACAATCGATACAATGATAATCCAAAGTATATTCTTTTTTTGTTTATTCATATTATAATAATTTTAATATCCGAAGTTACGCAAATGAAACGAAGTTACTGAAGCTATTCGTGTACATCTCCCTATAGTTTTTTACCATTGCGAGGCACGCAGCAATCTCCGGTATTTATTTTTGATATTTTAACTTACGTATAAAAGCAAATACAATTCCTACTATTCCAATCAATACTAATGGTAATATCAAATTGAATATTTGCCAGGCAGACCGTTCTTTGAGTATTTTATTTTTATCCAAAAGTCTCATCTTAAAATCCTTCGAACGTACCTGCAATATTTCATCATCATCACAAAGATAGTTTACCGCGTTCAACAGGAAATTTTTATTTCCAAAAGCGGTTCCCGTATATCTGTCAAAGCCCAACGGATAGGGTCTTCTGTCACTCCCCAATTGGTTTTTAACCATATCGCCATCGGAAACAAAAATCATTTTGGTAGGCGGACTTTGTTTAACTAATCCCAGTTGATCAATATAATTACCGTCCAAATCGGCAAATAAAGAATGAAATTCTCCTTCCACCAACACACTCACAGGCAAATGCTGCTTGCTATATTCGCGTATATTTGCCCGCCTTTTTAATGTTTCCAGACTGATAATGGCAGGAGTATTTACCACCTTGGTAGTCGCGGAAGTCGTAAGCAAGACTGTCTTTTTAAGATTGCGTTGAGTCCCGATTGTATCAATAGAACTTATAAACTCAGTGCGAAGCACATTCAAATTCTTAACAATAGGATGGTCAATAAAGGGAGTAATTACCGGGAAATAATACCAGGGGATAAATGTATATTGCGGCTGTCCACCGGAAGAGCTTTTAGAAGAATTAACGGGAATTGCCAACGCATTCAAATCCTGCAAAAGATTAAAGTTCATTCGTATCCCATAACGGAAAAACATATCTTCCAGGTTTAAATCCCGAGGCAAGGCAGGCATTTCGGCATAGTTATACAGACTATCCATCTCTGCAACTACCGGGTCAATATACCAAAGCAAACGTCCGCCACGCATCACAAATTGGTCAATAAGATATTTCTCAAAACTGTCAAAGGCTTTGGTAGGCTTGGCAATGATAAGCAAATCGTATTTATTTCCCTTGATTATATAGTCTCCTGTAATAGAATCCGTCAACTCTATTTCAAAAATACTGCTTAAGCTCTTGTTCAAAATTACCGAATCCACAGCATAAAATTGTGCAATGGCAACAGCTGCTTTCAAAACTTCAATATTGGTGAGCTCCCCATGACCTTTCAAAAAAGCAACACTGGAACGCTGCTGATTTGTAATTCTACGGATGGCATTGGTAACATTATATTCCAGTTTGTCCATAGAATATTTAATGATATCTGTGCTATTATATAAAACCCCATCATCCGAATCAAGCAATTGAACAGGGATTTCCTGCTGACGATACGAAATCAATGCTCCGGGCACAATATAACGGGTATTTACACCGTCTGCCTCCATTGTCTGTATAGACTGCGGATTCAATCCTCTTTTATACAGTTCTCCATAAATAGCGTTTAGCTCCTGGGGTTCCTTTCCTTTTGCCGGATCTATAAATTCATATTCAATATTATCCGAATAAGCCCGCAATTCGTCTAATAATTCGCGTGTTTTGGTAGAAAGTTCTGCATAATCAGGAGGAAGCCCTCTGCCATGAAGATATACCTTGACATAAATCACATCTTCCAGATTGCTTAGCATTTCTTTCGTGGACTTTGACAGGGTGTATCGTTTTTCCGCAGTAAGATCCAAACGCATGAAAAGAAACAATGAAATAATATTCAATGCTACTATTATCAAAACAATACTGCCGAATTGAAACAGATTTTCGCGTTTTATGTTTTTTACTTTTTTATCTTTTGACATCTTTTTGGGAATTAGATTACCATTTCCGGCTTTGCAGCCGCAAACGGGATAAAAATAAAAACGATACAATTACACTCAAAAAATAAATAATATCCCTTGTATCAACCACCCCTCTGCTTATCGAAGCATAATGATGATCAACACCAAACCATTTAATCACCTGCCCGAAAGAACCGAAAATATCAAAAGAATAAATAAAATCGAATCCTAACCAAAAAATAAAACAGATAAGCATCGAAAGGATAAAAGAAACAATCTGGCTATCGGTTAGCAAAGAGCAAAATATTCCGATAGAGGCAAATGTTGCTCCTAAAAACACAAGCCCTATATAGGAACCCCACATGGCACCAAAGTCAATATTTCCTTTAGGGTATCCCAAAAAATAAATAGACAGAAAATAAATAAATGTCGGTATAATTGAAACTACAACCAATACCAGACTGGCAAAATATTTCGACAAGATTATCTGCGTATATGACAATGGCATTGTCAGCAATAACTCAATAGTTCCTACACGCTTTTCTTCAGCAAACGATCGCATAGTAATAGCCGGAACCAACAAAAGAAAGACAATGGGAGCTAATCCAAATAAACCGTTTACATCAGCAAATCCTCTGTCTAAAACATTATATGACATAGGAAATATCCACAAAAACAAGCCGGTAAGCGTAAGGAATACCCCTATGACAAAATAGCCGATGAGTGAATTTAAAAATACCTTTATCTCCTTGATAAATAAACTGTACATAATAATTATTCTATAGACTTTGCTTGGAAATATATATTGTTTTCATGAAAACCAGTCTATAAATTTATTACTGATTTTATTAAAAACAAAATACAGATTATGATTGCAAAGATACTTCTTTTTGAGATATATTTTTGCTTCCTGGAAAGAAAAGAAAGACGAATTTGCCCCGTAAGAAGTATCTTTTAAAAGATGAGTATCCTATTTGAAAACCAAAATTCTATCTTCTACAGGCAAAAAGTCTTTATCTTCAGGATATTTGTCAGGTAAGCCAAATGGCATTTCAGCAATTAATTTCCAATTTGAATCAATGCCCCATTCTTTTTGAACAGCTTGATCAATCAAAGGATTATAATGCTGTAAAGAAGCTCCGAATCCTCTATCTTCCAACATTATCCAAATAGCAAATTGATGCATGGCAGAAGCCTGATTTGACCAAATGGAAAAATTATCCTTATAGCTGGGAAATTGATTCTGAAAATTTTGAACAACAGCTTGATCTTCATAAAATAGGACTGTACCATATCCGGCAGCAAAAGCATTCATCTTGGATTCCGTCGACTGAAATTTATCTTCCGGCACTCTCTGCCGCAAAATTTCTTTGGTTATTTCCCAAAGTTTTTTATGGTTATCATGCAATAGAAGAACTACTCTTGTTGATTGCGAATTAAATGCAGAAGGAACATATAAAAGGCATTCTTTGAGTATATCTTCGATTTCTTCATCAGAAACAGGACTTTGATCGGAAATGGAATAATATGATCTTCTTTTTTTGATGGCATTAAATAATAAATCGTTCATTTTGGTCTTAAATTGATTAATATCTTTAAGCAAGACAAAATTAATGCCATTTTGAATGTTTATAAAATATACCATACGAAAATGCAATAGAAGATAAAAACGTAAAAATTGTACCTTTGCAAAAATCTTTACCTGAGAAACAAGTGAACAAACAGAATTTATATATAGAGACGTATGGATGCCAAATGAATTTCTCTGACAGCGAAATAGTAGCATCCATACTTTCCAATGAATATACCATAACCGACGATCCAAAATCGGCTGATTTAATCTTACTAAATACATGTTCCATTCGTGACCATGCAGAACAACGTGTCTTTAAACGTTTATCGGAACTGAACACATTGCGTAAAAAGAACAATCAACTTCAAATCGGATTAATCGGCTGTATGGCAGAGCGTATCAAAGATGAGCTTTTCACCAAAGGAAATGTTGACCTGGTAGTAGGACCGGACGCTTACCGCGATTTGCCGGCAATTTTGAAAAAAGAATCTCCAACCAACATCAATGTACTGCTTTCCGAAGTGGAAACTTATGATGATATTTCCCCTATTCGCTATGATTCCAATGGAATTTCTGCCTTTATTTCCATTATGCGTGGATGCAATAATTTTTGTGCCTATTGTGTAGTGCCTTATACCCGCGGAAGAGAACGCAGCCGCAACTGGCAAACCATTGTTCATGAAGCTCAAAAGTTATTTGATAACGGCTATAAAGAGGTAACACTCTTGGGGCAAAATGTAAATTCGTATCTTTATGGAAACATGAATTTTGCTAAATTGATAGAATCGGTTGCAAAAATAAATCCTTTGTTACGCGTTCGCTTTGCTACGTCGCATCCCAAAGACCTTTCGGATGAATTGTTAGAAGTAATGGCAACATATCCCAATATCTGCAAAAGCATTCATCTTCCTGCACAATCAGGAAGCGATAATATGCTCAAAGCCATGAACCGGAAATATACGCGACAGTGGTACTTGGATAGAATTAAAAGTATTCGAAACTACATGCCTGACTGCGGAATATCTACCGATATGATTGCCGGTTTTTGCGGCGAAACACAAGCCGACCATGAACAAAGTTTGTCCTTAATGGAAAGCGTTGGTTACGATTATGCTTATATGTTCAAATACTCTATGCGGGAAGGAACAGCTGCCCATAAAAACATGGAAGATAATATTGATGAAATGACAAAAACCGCTCGCTTGGAAGAAATTATTGCGTTACAACAAGAATCATCTCACAAAAGCAATCTCAAAGATATCGGAAAAACATTTGAAGTATTGGTTGAAGGTATTTCTAAACGTTCTGAAGATTTTCTATTTGGAAGAAATAGCCAAAACAAAGTAGTTGTTTTTCCAAAAGGAATGTACAAAAAAGGAGATTATGTGCAGGTAAAAATTACTTCGTGTACCAGTGCTACGCTAAAAGGAGAAACAGTAAATAACAATTAACTCCTACAATATTATAACGTGAGTTCGGGGGTCTCACCCAATGATGACAATGGTAAATGAGCGAATGAGTAAATAAGAGGATGCACAGACGAAACCCAAGAACGTCCTGGCGAGGCACGAAGCCATTCAGTATTGGAAGATGTGTCCTTGAATATTAGCGATGATGTTTCTTGATATCATTACGTTTCTTATTCCCGCCCCTAAATTCCCTAAAGGGGACTTTTGGTTCAGTGCGTTATGATTCATATTTAGCTCTTGTTATTATTTACTATATTTCATGTTTGTACGCTCTATAAGTCCCCTTTAGGGGATTTAGGGGTTTCTGGATGGGTTCGTGCCCTGCCAGAACGCTCTGAACAAACACCGCTTTACCATTTTACCACTTCACCATTGCACCATTTTACCGTTCCTCATTCACGTTATATTATATAGTTTATATTATTAAATTACCCAAATATTTTTATATCTTTGCCTGTAAATATATATAATTTTACAATTTATGGGTCGCAAAGTAAAGCAA
>QMCD01000094.1_pt1 | contig 60183 bp, 52 predicted proteins | sample 1821841 | NCBI WGS metagenome assembly QMCD01 (sample SAMN01991225, study PRJNA193472) | Termite gut metagenome, whole genome shotgun sequencing project. | isolation source: worker | host: Macrotermes natalensis
CAACTACCAGGGATAACCGACATTCCATTATTCATCTTCAGACTCGCTATACTTTTCGCCTGATCTTTCCACGATCCACCTACTTTTTACATTGAGCCTCTTTCGGGCTGATCCGTCGCTATTACCACCTAACTATCAATGCTTTAGCATAGTCCGAAAACCCAAGCCCACGAATTGGCTTTTGCGTTTTTCGCTGATTTTCAACGCATTGCATTCTATAAAGGAACTGCGTTACAAATTATAGTGCAAGCCGAGCGAAAAGCCAAATAAATTTGAGCTTTTCCGAGGCGCAGCCTATATTGCCCGAAGGGAAATATAGTGCAAGTCAAGAGAAAACACGGGCTTGCTTGTTGTATTCAAATTTTTATATACCTTTGAAATCGCAAAAAAGCTAAAAAACAAATTATAAACAGATGAATGTACCTGCAAATTTAAAGTACACCAAAGAGCACGAATGGATTCGTGTAGAGGGTGACGAAGCTGTGATCGGAATTACCGACTACGCACAGAGCCAGTTGGGCGACATTGTTTTCGTAGAGTGCGAAACCGTGGGAGACGAACTGGAAGCCGAAGAGACCTTCGGGACCATCGAAGCGGTAAAAACAGTATCGGAGCTTTACCTGCCTGTAGGCGGAGAGGTATTGGAATTCAACGAAGAGTTGGAAGGAAGCCCGGAATTGATCAACAAAGATCCGTATGGAGCAGGTTGGATCATCCGGCTTAAAATAGGCGACAAAGAGGAGTTGAATGAGTTGTTGAGTGCGGAAAAATACAAAGCCCTCATCTGATCTCAGACAGAATAAAAAAACTGCACTGGCCTCCTTTATCGGAAGAAAGTGCAGTTTTTTGGGCTTCATCGGACAATCTTTGTGAATTATTTTATTTTTGCAAAAAAAGTAAAAGAATAATTTTACGAACACAATCAAAGTATCATGACTCTCATCAAATCAATTTCGGGTATCCGGGGGACCGTGGGCGGAAAACCCGGCGATAATCTCACTCCGTTGGATATTGTAAAATTTGTTTCCGCGTATGCCACCTGGCTCAAAGAGGGTGCGGGGAAGAAAAAAGCCCGGATCATACTGGGCCGGGACGCCCGGATCTCGGGAGAGATGTACGCCCAATTGGTATCGGCAACCCTGATCGGGCTGGGGCACGACGTCATCCACATCGGTTTGGCGACAACCCCGACCACAGAATTAGCGGTGACAGCGGAAGAGGCGGACGGAGGGATCATCCTGACAGCCAGCCACAACCCCAAGCAGTGGAATGCGTTGAAACTGTTAAACAACCGGGGAGAATTCCTGACTGCGGCCGACGGGGCGAAAGTGCTGGAATTGGCGGAGCGGGAGGAGTTTGTCTATGCAGAGGTAGACGAACTCGGCACCATCACCGAAAAAGAGTACACCGATTACCACATACAGCATATATTGGGATTGGACCTGGTGAACCGGGAAGCCATCTCCAAAGCAGGGCTGCGGGTGGTCGTGGATGCAGTGAACTCCATTGGCGGTGTGGCGATCCCGGCATTGCTCCGGGCGCTGGGCGTAACGGATATCATCGAACTGAACTGCGAACCCACCGGGCGTTTCAGCCACAACCCGGAGCCGCTGGCGGAAAACCTGACGGAAATTTCCGCCCGGATGAAAGAGAGCGGGGCGCAACTGGGCATTGTAGTGGACCCGGACGTAGACCGCTTGGCCTTAGTCTGTCCGGACGGAGAGATGTTCGGGGAGGAGTACACCTTGGTAGCCGTGGCCGATTACGTATTAAAGCATACACCGGGCAACACGGTATCCAACCTCTCCTCTTCGCGGGCATTGAAAGATGTCACCGAATCCTACGGCCGGTCTTACAGTGCGGCAGCGGTCGGGGAGGTGAATGTCGTGGCTAAAATGAAAGAGACGCATGCGGTGATCGGAGGAGAAGGGAACGGCGGCGTGATCTATCCGGCCAGCCATTACGGCCGGGACGCCTTGGTGGGAGTCGGGTTGTTCCTCTCTCATTTCGTAGCGGAAGAAAAAAGTATGCAGGAGTTGAAAAAAAGCTATCCCCCCTATTTTATCTCCAAAAACAAATTGACACTGGCGCCGGGCATGGATGTAGACAAGGTATTGGAAGGGTTGAAAAAGCGGTATGCCGGCGAAAAGATCACCGATATCGACGGCGTAAAGATCGATTTTGCCCGCGGATGGGTACACCTTCGCAAATCGAACACAGAGCCGATCATCCGGATCTACTCGGAGGCAAAAGACGAGCAGTCGGCAGATGCTTTGGCAAAAGAGGTTATCGGTGTAGCGGAAACGCTTTTTTGATCGAAAATTTAAACAGGCCCTGATTTTTTGAAAAAGGTGCCGCAATTTCCGGTACGGATATTGTAATATTTGTACTGTATGTAACAAACAAATCGGCGGATAAGCCGTATGACCCTGTAAAAACGAAACTATATGAAACGAAATTTATTGCTTTTTTTCCGGAAGAGTATCCTGTTTTCCCTGTTGGCCTGCGCAGCGGCAGGATGCAGCATCGAAGAAGACAACGTGGAAATAGAAACAGAGTGGTTCCTGGTCCAAACGAGGGACTGGGGCTGGAACGATGTCTATGCCCGCTGGGAATGCCTGATAGAGTGGCCCTATCTGACGGAGTACATTTACGACGAAGCGACTGTGACAGGGAGTGTGTATATAAACGAAATGGATGCATATAACAACGTATACACAACCTCTAAAAATATGCCCTTTGTCCATACCGCTTTGGATGGAGATCTCCGGATCTTTACAGAAACCGTCAGTTTCGACATCTCACCGGGTTCCATCTGTTTCTACATCCAGAGCAGCGATCTGAATATCAGAAGAGAACCGTTCCAGAGTGAATATGAATTCAAAATAGCCGTGATCTGGGAGAACTAAACAGACGCTAAGATCATACAAAAAAAGAGTTCCGCATGTTACGCGGAACTCTTTTTTTGTTCTGATAGCCTGCAGGCCGTCTATCCTACTCAATGATAGCCGCCCGGCTGAGCGAACTGCTTTCAAACAACTTATCTACACCGCCTTTGCCCGTTACCTTCAACTGATCCGGGTCTACCCCGAACTCCCTCGTCAGCAGGTTGTAAACGTTCTGGGCCCTTTTCTGGCTTAACCTCAGGTTATACGCAGCGCTTCCGGTCTGATTATCCGCATATCCGTCAATGGTAAAGATCTTACCCGGATTTTGCCGGATAGCTTCGGCTACATATTTCAGATTCACCCGGTCCCTGTCGGAGATCTGCGTAGTGTTGATGTTAAAGAAAACCACCACCGGATTGACCCTTACCACCGGATTCTCCATCGCTTTTTCAACCGCCTCCACAGCCTCGGCTGCCTCTGCAGTAATAGTGGCTGCGGCTTCCAACTCCTCATTCAATTTCTTGTTCTTTGCTTCACTCACCACCAGGTCGGCTTTAGCTTTGGCAAGCGCTTGCTGGGCTGCCGCCAATTCCAGTTCTTTTTCGTTCAGGAGAATACCTGTATTTCTGAACGTTCGCTGTTTGAATTTATAAGAGATCCCGGCGGTCACTCCTCCCAGCGCATTCATGATACCTCCCTCTCCGGCAAACTTCTTGTCGAAGACCATGCCCTTCATCTCCAAATTGGCGTCAATAGATTCGCACAGGCGAAACTTGTGTACAATACCGGCATTGGTCGTCAGAACCGTCAGGCCATTGGACCGGCAGGCATGCATAGCTCCAAACCCGATGTAGGGAACAATTTCATAGAACCGGTTGGAACGGTATCCCCCGATCCAGTTAGAGAGATTAACCATAATATCCAAATGGGCGTTGATCTGTTCCCAGCTCTGTTCCCAAAAACCCTCCTCATTCCTTTCGCCGGTCAGGTAAAGTGCATTTTGATCACCTGCTACACCTTTCAACTCGCCTCCGCTTGCCTGCAACCGCAAGCCCAACGTAGGCACGATCCATTTTCCAATGGAAAGATCAGCCGTAGGCGTAAGCCGTTTAGTGAACTCCTCTTTCCGGTCGGCAGTTCCGAAATACATCTGCACACCGCCTCCGGCAGAGATAAACCAATTGTCCCAAAAGCGGTTGGTTTCGTATCCGACCCAGGCCGGATACTTCTCCGTAAAAGCCGAATCAGGCACAGGCTGGGCCAAAACGATCGGTTCGGATTTTTTCTGTACTACCGTTACAGAGTCGGATGTTTCTTGACCCGAAACAAAAAAAGGAGCCGTGGCAAGCAGCAGAGCAAGCAGTTTTTTACCCATGATTGTTAAAAATTTAATTGCCACAAATTTACAGATTACAAAAGAAAGGAACAAATTTTTTTATTGCTTTCACAGGGCACCCCTCCCCGAATCATAAAAAACACCCCCTCCCTCTTCGGAAAATGCAACAGATTTCGTAAATTGTATCACAAACCGGAACCCCGGAATAACCACAAAAATCTCTTTCCCGGCTAAACGCTCTACGGACAGTTTATGGACAGTTTATGGATGCTCTACGGACGGTCTACCGAAGGCAGAACAAAGGCCTCATAAAGGCCTCACAAAGGCGCAAATAAAAACTGCCAAAATCAAAAAAATAAAACAGATTTCCGGATTTTCTGAATTAAATGGGTAAATTAGCCCTTGCAATGTTCATCTCGCGACCTTTTTCACTGTTTATCCGTATGCATATAAACTGTGAGAGGTTCGGATTAGCTGAAAAATCAGTAAAATATGGCTTATATCGATTACTACAAAATACTGGGAATTACCAAAAACGCTTCGCAGGACGAGATCAAGAAAGCGTATAAAAAATTGGCCCGGAAACACCATCCTGACCTGAATCCGAATGACAAAGACGCCCAACGCCGTTTTCAGGAGATCAACGAAGCGAACGAGGTATTAAGCGATCCGGAAAAACGGAAAAAATACGACCAGTACGGTGAGAACTGGAAGCATGCCGATGAATTTGAAGCCCGCAAACAACAGCAAGGAGCCTACCAGGGATATTCGGGAGGGGATTTCTGGTCTTCTGCCGGTGCCGGAGAGGGATTTTCCGGAGAAGGCGGCGGTTTCTCCGATTTTTTCGAATCGCTGTTCGGATCGGCCGGCGGCGGCCGGCGGGGAAGGGGCGGCGGGTTCCGTGGACAGGACCTGAATGCCGAGTTGCGCCTTTCGCTGCAGGAAGCAGCCCAAACCCACAAACAGGTATTAACGGTAAACGGCCGGAGCATCCGGATCACCATTCCCGCCGGCGTAGAGAACGGCCAAACCATCAAACTGAAAGGACAGGGAGCGCCCGGTATGAACGGAGGGGTATCCGGAGACCTCTACATCACCTTTGCGATCCCCGACGACCCGGTATTTAAACGGGATGGCAACAACCTCTACCTGACCGCCCCTTTGGACCTTTACACAGCGCTCCTGGGAGGAGAACAAATAGTGCCGGCATTGAACGGGAAAGTAAAGCTACAGGTGCAGCCGGAAACCCAGAACGGAACCAAAGTCCGGCTGAAAGGGAAAGGTTTTCCGGTCTACAAACGGGAAGGAGAAGCGGGCGACCTGATCGTAACGTGGAACGTAGTACTGCCCTCTGGCATCAGCGGGAAACAGAAAGAACTTTTTGAAGAGTTGAGGAAACTGGGATCAAAGCATTAAAACAGGATGGAAATGGAACCGGAATGGATTATTTTGAGTGATTATTGCCTCATCAACGGGATCGACCCCTCTTTTATTTTGTTATTGAAAGAGGAGGGATTGATCGAAATCCGGGAAGTCGACGGCCGGGAATACCTCCCTGTTTCCCGGTTGCACGATCTGGAACGCTACTCCAGGATGTATTACGACCTCTCGATCAACATCGAAGGGATCGACGTGATCCGGAACATGTTGGAGCGGATGGAGGAGATGCACCGGGAAATCCGGCGCCTGGAGAACAGATTGCGCTGTTTCGGATCGGACGAATAAAATAAACGAACGGCTTACTATTGGCCCATAATAAAACAGGAACGGATGAAAAACGTATATCTTTTTTTGGCGGAAGGTTTCGAAGAGATCGAAGCCTTGGTAACGGTAGATGTGTTGCGCCGCGGCGGTATAGAAGTAAAGACGGTTTTGGTATCTTCCGGCAGAGAAGTAACGGGAGCGCACGGCATTCCCGTGGTAACCGACCGCCGGTTGGAAGAGGTGGTATCCGGAGATGCGGATTACCTGATCTTGCCCGGAGGCATGCCGGGGGCGCAGCACCTGTCGGAAAGCAAACCCCTGATGGAGATGTTGGAAAAACATTACAAAAACGGCCGTCCGATAGCTGCCATCTGTGCGGCTCCCGCTTTGGTATTAAGTAAATTGCCGTTGCCGGAGCGGACACGCCTCACCTGTTACCCCGGATACGAATCCTACCTGCAAAAATATACGGTAACGGGAGAGGGCGTGGTAACGGACGGAAACCTCATTACCGCAAAAGGGCCGGCTTTCGCCACGGATTTTGCCCTGGCTATTCTGGACCGCATAACCGGTTCCGGGCAAAAAAGCAAGGAAGTGGCCGCCGGTTTGCTCTATACAGGACATTAAGAGTCTAACTAATCATCTTTTCATTTTTTCCGGACAGAGGGTTCTCTTTTCGGAATTTGACACATAGTTTTACAGATGCACACTTGGATGGCTTGGCGGTTTCTTTGCTCCGGCTGGAAATAACCTTGGTCTAATCAAAAAGTTATGTATCTATGAAACAGATTGTTACTTCATTTATTGTACTGCTGGCAACCGCTTGTAACAGAGAACCTGCTGCGTGGGAAGAACCGAAAGTGGAGATCCCTGTAATAACCAGAGGAGCTGTTGAAACGGGTTTTACTCCGGCGAATTACCGATTGTTCGTATACAATCAGGTAACACAGCAGACCTCTTCTCACCAGCTCTCGGCCGGAACGGAAACCGACGGCCGGTTCAGCCTCCAATTGGCGCCCGGAGAATACAGCGGTTACTGCTTTATCAACGCAAATCCGGACGAATTGTGGGAGTACCGCGTAACCGATCGGCCGGCAGACATCTGGCTCTGTCTGCAACCCGAAGGGGAGCGGTATGTTGAGGCCGGCGACTACCTCTCCGGCCGGCAGGATTTTACCGTGGAGGCTTCCGAAACTCCACCCGTTGTGTTCGATCTGGAGCGAAAGGTAGCCGGTTTGCGGCTGATCGTGGAGGAGGTACCGGAAGGGGTAGAAGGGCTTCGCCTGCACGTGGCGGGAGTTCCGGGAAAAATGAATCTGGAAGGCCTGTACACATCGCCTCTTGAAACCGTGGCGAAAGAGATCCCGTTACCGGCTTCCGGCACCTCCGTACAGGCGCAATTGTTGTTGTTCCCCTCCGCTGAACCGGTAGAATTATCCCTGTTTTACCGCGTCGGAGGGACGGAGTACGAAACGGATCCCTATCTCCTGGACTCTCTGCCTGTCAATCGGATCACCAAGTTAAACGCCGTGTTCGGCTCACCAGCCGAAACCCCTCCGGTGGATTTTCAGGCGACAGTGCTGGAGTGGGAAGACGAGGTGATCCGGGAAGAGGATTGGTGGATCGATATGGACGGAGAGATCTGTGTGGGAAATGGAGACGGAGTGAATTTATTGGAAAACGGCGGCTTTGAACAGGGAGAGCAGGAAGGGATACCGATAGGTTGGAAATTAGATGCGGGAGGGGCCGACAGGAGCGCAACGCTGGTAACGGATCCGGCCAAAGAAGGAAGCTACGCGGTGAAATTGAAGGGAAAAACCTACCTCTATCAGGATGTGGCGGTGGAAGGAGGCGGCTGTTACCAACTCCGGCTTTGGGTCAATGTTCCCTCTTCGGGAAGCAAGTGGAGGTATTGGTATACTTGGATGAATGGAAGCACGTACTTATCTTCCGAAGAGATCCGGGATTCGAAATATCTTGAAGAGACGGACGGGTATATCGATATCTGGAACGGCCGGATTGTCAAAGCGCCGGAGGAGGCAAACAAATTGCGGGTAGAGATCAGAACCTACATCCCAGTCGAAACCTCCGGCGAACTCTTTGTAGACTATGCCGGAGTGGAACGGGTGACAGGCCGCTAAGCGCTTGTTCTTGCTTGACTTCCTCCTCGCTTCGGCCCGTATATTTCCGAAAGCGGGTCTCCGCTTTTCGGAAATATACGGTTCACACACCTAAAATAACGGTTCGGCGACTTTTATTTTATTCTGTACGGCACAGTGCGTTTCTTTGCGATGAATAATAACTTAAAAAACAAAGAAATGAAAACAACAGGTTTATTGTTAGTATTTACGGCGGTACTATTTACGGCTAACTGTACATTCTCACAGACGGAAAATCCGTCGGCTTATCTTAAATCTCTTCCTGCGATCGAACTCGACAAATCGCAAGCCGCTTCTTACCGCATGATAACCGATTATTGCGACTTCGATCCGTACGGTACTTTCCGGGGAAAAAACAGGATCGCAGGAGACTTAACCTACAAGAACGATTCCGTTCAATGGAAAAATGTCCATGTATCCAGATCCAATTCGCTCGATGCCGAATTCCCGCAAGGCAGCAGGCTCAGTTATATGGATAATTTTAAATACAAAGAGGGGGCTGAAATTTTACCTGCTGATTTTTTCAGGGAAAACTTGCCCGAGGCAGATCCGTTGACCATGAATTTGGTATGGGATGTTATGGGCTTTCACGTATTTGCCTATGATTATTGGAACTCCTTGAAACTGAACGAAGAATTCAAGGCGGCAGATATAAATTCTGAATTGGAAATAGCTATCGGGACATTTGAAAACAGAGATATAAGGCTTACCTGGCTGGGTGTTACGGAAATGAACGGCGAGCTATGTGCCATTTTGAAATATTCGGTTCTGAATAACCCTTTGGACGTTGAATATGAACATATCGCAATGAGAGGAAGAAGCCATTATTGGGGTGAGGTTTACGTGTCTCTTTCCGATAAACAGATCGAATATGCCAACCTGACAGAAGACATACTTACAGAAATGAAAATAAAAGGCCAGGAGAATCATACGACGGGCTATACCGTAAGATACATTACGCTGTCAAAGATCAACTAAAAACGATCTTTGAAAGGTCGTTGTCAGTATGCGGAGAACGGAGGCCTGCTGATTTGAAGAAGCGTTTTTTTGCTTCTGAAAACAGCAGGCCGAAGTGATCGGGAAAAAAGAAACAGATTATCAGGCGTTTGCCTTTTCAGAAATAATTATAAATTTGCAAATAATGGAAAAGAATAAAAAACTCATAGGCGTTACCGGAGCCGTAATCTTCAGCTTTGGTTTTATCTTGACAGTGAATTGGATACAGAACAATGAACTATCCAACGCGAGCACTCTTATACTGGGAACCGCTATTCTGATTATCGCTTTACTGGTAGGCGCTCTTTTCAATAAAATGCTCCAGAAGATCAGCAACATCCCGGTTACGCGGATGAAAAAAGAGTTAGGGCTCTCGCTGTTGATTTTCACTCTTTTATCGCTGGTAATTTCCCTTATTATTTTCTTCTTGGGCCTGTATCTATGTTATAAGATCGAAGGATGGAATACCGGTCATTTTATCCGGCAGGAATTTGCCGGATCGCTCATCGGCTCCTCCATAGGGATTTTGTCCGGCATTATTTTCTTGTTTTATGCGATCTGGCGACAAGCGATCGGCCGCGAACAGCAATTGCGGGAAGAGAACCTGAAATACAAATACATCAACCTGAAAACCCAGGTCAATCCCCATTTTCTTTTCAATAGTTTAAACACACTATCTGAATTAGTCTACGAAGATCCGAAAAAGGCAGACAACTATATCCAAAAACTAAGCGGAATTTACCGCTATATTCTGGAGCATGAGGAAACCGACCTGGTTCTGCTGGCCGAAGAAGTCACGTTTGTAAAACAATACTTTGATCTGCAGAAAGAACGCACCGGTGAAAAAGTGTTGCTGAACATGCACATCGAACATGCAGATACATACAAAGTAATCCCTGTATCTTTACAGATATTGGTCGAAAACGCTTTGAAACACAATTCAGCTTCGGAAAGCAGGCCTTTGAAAATAACTATTCGCCGGGAAGGTATGTTTGTTGTCGTATCCAATACGATACAGCGGAAAAATGTGTTGGACAATTCATACGGTACAGGCTTATCCAATCTGAAGGAAAGGGTCAAATTGGTTACAGGCATGGAAATGGTCGTGAACCATAATAACGATGAATTTACAGTAAAAATACCCATTGTTGGCATTTAGAATGAAACCCGCACGCTGACAAGTGCCAAAGAGTATGTTTATGCAAAGGGTTCCATTACGACCATTGAAAAACAAATTATAAACGTATGAAAGTATTAATAATAGAAGACGAACGTCCGGCTTCCCGGAAGCTGATCCGTCTGCTGAAAGAGGCCGATCCGGGAATAGAAGTCATCGATGTACTCGGATCGGTCGAGGAATCCGTCAACTGGTTTTTAGAAAACCCAAGCCCCGAATTGATATTTATGGATATTCAGCTTGAAGATGGGCTGTGTTTCGAGATCTTTGAAAAAATCCGGATAAAAGCTCCTGTTATTTTTACTACTGCTTACGATGAATATGCATTGAAGGCATTCAAGGTAAATAGCATCGATTATTTAGTAAAACCCATTAGTCCGGATGAATTGAAAGATGCCATAGATAAATTTAATACGGTACACAGAACGATACAGGATTATTCTAACTACGGATCCGTCATTCAACGGTTGCCTGTCCGGAATAAAGAACGTTTTTTAATCAAGATCGGCGAACACTACAAATCGCTCCAGACATCGGATATTTCCTGTTTTTATACGCTTGAACGATCTGTGTTTCTTTTCACTGATACCGGCAAAAGCTATCCTGTCGATTACTCATTGGATAAGATAGAACAGTTGGTCGATCCGAGATTATTCTTCCGGGTTAATAGGAATTTTATTGTCCATTTCCATGCTATTCAGGATATGATCGCATACTCATCCCACAGGATAAAAGTCACCCTTGCCAACTGGCGTGAGAAAGAAGAGATTGTAGTGAGCAGAGAGCGGGTATCCGACTTCAAAACATGGATAGATAGATAATGTGCCAATTATTTGCTAAAGTACTGTATTTAAATAAGATGATTTTAGGAAAACATAAAATTTACGGTATATGAAATTGATCGGAATGATAGTCTTGATTATGTTGAGTATTACATTTCCGCTCATAAAATTTTACCGGCGAAATAATTGTACCCCCAAACAGAGTTTTATAAGCATTTTATCACTCTCGCTTTTATGTTTTTTGATACACGCTCCTTTGCATGAATTTTGTCATTTTATCAGCGGAAAACTGATGGGAGTTGATGTTCTTGACTATCAGTTTTTCAGTAGGTTGAGTTTTAAGAATTTTCAGAATGCATCTGTTCGTTTTTCTGATAGAACGCCTAATCAATTATTTCTTGTAATTTTGGCTCCATACGTAAAAGATATAATTTTTGCTTTTGTGAGTTTTCTTCTTTTGAAAAAGAAACAGATAAAATCTTCTTTTTTAGCCGGACTGATTTTTTCGATAGGCCTGTTGTTATCTGCATTTGATTTATTTGAAAATCTTCTTGGATATATCAATAAATTTGGGGATTGCAATGCGCTGTCAAGAACCATTGGACATGTTTGGGCGTGGTTCGTTGGAATTGTAATGTTAGGCACTACATTGTTTTTGATACATCGAATTTTTATCCTGTACAAGGGATTTCCGGAGAGGTTAAAATAAATGAGACTGTCTGAAAGTGATATTAGACGGCCTCATTTATTATTCACAAGAAGTGTTCAAAAAGTGCTTAGCTGCGAAGCGCTTTTTGGACATCTTTATCTATTTTAAGCCGCTTCTCTCCAGCAATGCATCCGTCGAAGGTTTTTGCCCACGGAACCGAACATAGAGCTCCATCGGGTGTTCCGTACCCCCCTTTTCCAGAACATTGGAACGGAAAGAATCGGCGGTTTCCCGATCAAAAATCCCCTTTTCCCGGAAGAGGGAGAAGGCGTCGGCGTCTAAAACCTCCGCCCATTTGTAGCTGTAGTAGCCGGCAGCATATCCGCCGCCGAAAATGTGGCCGAATCCGGTGGAAAAGCAGGTGCCCGCCACCGGCGGAAACATCTCGATCGGTTGCAGGGCCCGGCGTTCGAAGTCGACCACCTCCTCCCCGACCGGAGCCGTAATGGTGTGCCATGCCATGTCCACCATACCGAAACTCAATTGCCGGTCACTGGTATAGCCGCTCTGAAAGTTGGCCGAATTCCGGATCCGGTCGATGTACTCTTGCGGAATGGCTTCGCCGGTTTCATAGTGTACGGCCCATTGGTCCAGCCACTCCTTTTCCAGCGCCCAGTTTTCCATGATCTGCGAGGGTAGTTCCACAAAGTCCCGGTATACATTGGTACCCGACGTACCGGTATAGGTGGCGCGGGACAACATGCCGTGCAGCGCATGGCCGAATTCGTGCAGTAAGGTGTTTACCTCGTCGAAGGTCAGCAGCGATGGTTTGTTTTCGGTCGGTTTGGTGAAATTCATCACGATGGACACCAAGGGGCGGATGTCTACGCCGTTGCGCACGTGCTGGGTGCGGAAATCGGTCATCCAGGCGCCGCCGTTCTTGCTGGTCCGCGGGAAGAAATCGGTGTATAGGACAGCTAAGAAGGAGCTGTCCCGGTCATATACTTCGTAGGTATTCACATCCGGGTGGTACTTGGGAATGGTGTTCACCTCCCGGAAGGTCACCCCGTACAGGGTGGTGGCCAAACCGAATACGCCCCGGATGACATTTTCCAGTTTGAAATAGGGTTTCAGCATCTCATTGTCCAGGGCGTATTTTTCCATGCGCAGTTTGTTGGAGTAGTACCCCCAGTCCCAGCGTTGCAGTGCGCCCTCAAATCCCAATGTCCGGGCGAATGCTTCCACCTCCTGTTTGTCTTTCAGGGCGTGGGGGTGGGAGGCGGCCAACAGTTGGGCCAGAAAGGCGTTTACTTCAGCCGGGGATTGCGCCATTCTATCGGTCAGGACGTAATCGGCATACGTCGGGTATCCCATGATCCGGGCTTTTTCCAAACGCAGGGCCGTCATTTGACGGACGATCTCGCTGTTGTTGTATGCATTGTCCCTGTAACAACGGGAGCCGTAGGCTTTGTATAACGCTTCCCGCAGTCCGCGGTTGTCTGCATATGTCATGAACGGGATGTAACTGGGGGCCTGCAAGGTAAATACCCACCCCTCTTTCCCTGCTTCCCGGGCTGTCAGGGCCGCGGCTTCAACGGCGCTTTCCGGCAAGCCTGCCAGGTCGGCGGTATCCGTAATGTGCAGTTGGTAATCGTTGGTTTCGGCCAGCAGGTTGTTTTCAAACTGCAAACCCAATTTGGAAAGTTCCATGGAGATGGTGGTAAATCGTTTCCGGTTTTCATCGTCTAAATTGGCGCCGCCGTTCACGAATGCTTTCCAGGTGTCTTCCAGCAACGTGTTCTGTTCCGGGGTCAGGTTGGTTGTCCCTTTGTTTTTGTAAACGGTTTTTACCCGTTCGAACAGGATAGAGTCCATGAAAATGCTACTGTTGAATTCGGTCAGCAAAGGGGAGATCTCCTGAGCGATCTTTTGTATCTCTTCGTTGGTGTTGGCGGATGCCATGTTAAAAAAGATCGAAGAGATGCGGGACAATTGTTCTCCGGACCGGTCCAGTGCGACGATGGTGTTTTCGAAGGTGGCTTGTTCCGCCGAATGGGCGATCGCTTCGATTTCCTGTTTGGTTGCTGTAATCGCCTGTTGAAAAGCCGGCATGTAGTCTGTTGTCCGGATCTTGTCGAACGGAGGCGTTTGGTGCGGGGTGTTGAATTTCTCCAACAGCGGATTGGTGGTTGTACACGACATGGTCATACAAATTAATAGCGTCAGATAAAACGTTCGTTTCATACCTTGTATTTTTCTCATTATGGCCGTATGGAACCCCTTGCAACAACGTCTTCTTTAGCGCTTGTCAGCATGCGGGTTTCATATTTATACCGTTAAAAATTGGATAAAGTTCCCGTAAAAAGGAGGTGCAAATGTAGCGGTTTATTTCTTAAAATTGTTATACATTTGCGTAGATAATTGAGAATGTGATCAGGAGGATGGGAAACGGTAAAAAACCGATCGTGGCTATCGACGGCTACTCGTCGACGGGCAAAAGTACCGTGGCTAAAATGCTGGCGGCCCGTTTGGGATATGTGTATATCGACACGGGGGCCATGTACAGGGCTTTTACCTTGGCGGCGATCCGGGAGGGAATGATCCGGGACGGGAAGGTGGATGAAGCAGGGATCCGGAAATTGTTGCAGACGGTCCGGATTGATTTCAGACGCCGGGAAGGGGCGGGAAAGTTTGAAACATACCTGAACGGAGCATGTGTGGAGGAGCAGATCCGGGGCATGGAGGTCTCCGGACAGGTGAGCCTGATTGCGGCGGTACCGGCGGTGCGGCGACTATTGACAGAGCAACAACGGGAGATGGGGAAAACCGGCGGCGTAGTGATGGATGGCCGGGACATTGGCAGTACGGTGTTCCCGGAGGCGGAGGTGAAATTTTTCATGACGGCTTCCCCCCGGGTGCGGGCGATACGCCGGTACGAGGAGTTGGCGGTAAAGGGGGAAGCGGTTTGTTTGGAGGAGGTGGAGGAAAATATTCGCAAACGGGATTATTTAGATGAACACCGGGACGAATCTCCGTTGGTCAGGGCGTCCGATGCCATTCTGATCGATAATAGCGAAATGACCATAGCGGAGGAGTTGGAGTTGATGAGTGGGATCATACGGGAAAAGTGCAGTGGCCGTGAAGGTGGAGATCGATAAAAATTCCGGGTTCTGTACAGGGGTGGTGAATGCCATCCGGTTGGCCGAGAAAGAGTTGAAGAAGGGAGCATTGTACTGTATCGGGGACATCGTACACAATAACCTGGAAATGGAGCGATTGCGGAAGATGGGATTGCAGACGATTGACCACGCCGGATTTTCCGCCTTGAAAAATACCCGGGTGATGTTCCGGGCGCACGGAGAACCTCCTGCTTCGTATGCGATGGCCGAAGAAAACGGCATTCAGGTCATAGACGCTTCCTGTCCGGTTGTGCTGAACCTGCAACAGAAGATCCGCCGGGCTTGCCGGAAAATAAAACCGCTGGGCGGAACGGTTATTATCTATGGAAAGAAAGGGCATGCAGAAGTGGTCGGATTAGAGGGGCAGGCGGAAGGGCATGCGGTGGTGGTGGAGACGGAGAGCGATCTGGAACAATTGGATCTGTCGCGCCCGGTGACCCTTTTTTCACAGACGACGCAGAGTTTGGAAGGGTTTGGAAAAATGGCGGATCGCCTTAGGGCTTTGGGAGGGGAGCAGGTGGAGGTACACGATACGATTTGCCGGAAAGTAGCGAACCGAATCCCGCAGTTGGAAAATTTTGCCCGAATGCATGATGTTGTTATTTTTGTGAGCGGGAAAAAGAGTTCGAACGGGAAACAGTTGTATACTGTATGCAAGTGTGTAAATCCGAGGAGTTACTTGGTGGAGTGCGCGGGAGAGTTGCAGGAGGAGATGTGGAGCGAAGCCGGTACGGTGGGGATCAGCGGCGCTACTTCAACGCCTTTTTGGGTGATGGAGGAGATTAGGCAAAAGATAGAAACACTAAATTGATCAGATAATATGGCAAAAATTAAAAGAATCGGCGTATTGACGTCCGGGGGGGATGCGCCGGGGATGAATGCAGCAGTTCGGGCGGTGGTTCGATCCGCAATATACAATGGTTGTGAAGCGTATGGCATATACGGCGGGTTTCAGGGATTGATAAACGGAGATATAAAACGGTTGAAATCCACGGCTGTGAGCAACATTGTACAGCGTGGGGGAACCATTTTGAAATCGGCCCGCAGCGCGGAGTTCCGTACGGAGGAAGGTCGTGTGAAAGCGGCGGCAAAATTGAAGGAACACCAGATCGACGCTTTGGTGGTGATCGGTGGGGACGGCTCTTTTACAGGCGCCCGGCTGTTGGTGCAGGAGCACGATATTCCGGTGGTCGGTATACCGGGAACCATTGATAACGACCTGTTCGGGACCGACTCGACTATCGGTTACGATACGGCGGTAAATACGGCGGTGGAAGCGGTGGATAAGATCAAGGACACGGCCAGTGCGCACAATCGCCTTTTCTTTGTGGAGGTGATGGGGCGAGACGCTGGCTTTATCGCTTTGCGGACGGCTATTGCCACCGGGGCGGAAGCGGTGCTGGTGCCGGAGATCGATACCGATATCGTTGACCTGGAAACCTTTTTGTGCAAGGATTATGACCCGGCGACCTCCAGCGCCATTGTGATCGTGGCGGAAGGAGAAAAGGAGGGAGGGGCCTACAAAGTGGCCGAAAAGGTCGGGAAGACACACCCGGAGTACGACATCCGGGTCTCTGTGCTGGGACACATGCAGCGAGGTGGTTCTCCGTCAGCTTTTGACCGGGTATTGGCCAGCCAGTTGGGAGTTGCGGCCGTGGAAGCCCTGATGGATGACCAGAAGAGCATCATGGTGGGGATCATGAACAAAGAGATCGTCCACGTGCCGTTTAACAAGACCATCAAAAGTACCAAACGGCTCAATCCGGAATTGCTGAATCTGGTGAAGGTATTGTCCAATCGGTAAGCCAATATAAATTTAAACATAAGGAGGCTGTCTAAAAAGTAAAATTTAAGCAGCCTCTTTTTCTTATTCACCGGAAGTGTTTGCAGATATCATTTTACCATTGGCCGTCGAGGGCCTCTTTACCTACTTCGTCCCTCCTTCCTTGGAACAGGAGGTGAAGGAGGGGATGCTGGTATGGGTATCGTTTGCCGGAAAAAAGAAATACGCGGCGTTGATCTTCTGTTTACACAACAGGCCGCCGGAAGGGTATACCGTGAAACCGGTGGAAGGGATCGCGGAGGAGCACGTATGCTTTTCTCCGAACCACCTGCGTTTTCTGATGTGGGTGGCGGAGTATTACATGGCTTCTCCGGGAGAGGTGTTGCGGGCGGCATTGCCGATCGTGCTCCGCTTGGAGAGTGTCACCCAGATAGCCCGGACGGAACAGGAAATGACAGGGGATGCGGTATTATCGGAAAAGGAGGAGGCGATGCTGCAAGTGTTGCAGCCGGGAGCGTATGTCTCTTTGCAGGAGTTGGAGAAATACCTGCACATCCGAAACGGATTGCCTTACGTAAAGTCGCTGTTAAATAAAGGATTGTTACGGGTTCGGGAGATTGTGGACGAGGCTTTCTCAGAAAAAAAAGAGAAACGGGTGGTGTGGGGCCGTCCGTTTACGGAGCGGGAAAGATCGGAGATTTTGGATAGCTTGAAGCGGGCTCCCGTACAGCACCGCCTTTTTTGTTGCTGGTTGGAGGCGGATTGCGAAAGCATGGAGCGGAAGCAGTTGCTGGCAGAATCCGGATCAGCTCCGGCTGTCCTGAAGGTGTTGTGCGATAAAGGGATCCTGGCCATAGAGGAACATACAATCAGCCGTTTTGTTGTGGAAGAACAGGAGGTTGAGGACGGACATCCGCTTTCCACCGGGCAGCAGGAGGTGCTGCAACAGATCCGGGACTTTTTTGATACCGGGAAAAATGTGTTGTTACAGGGGGTGACCTCTTCCGGGAAAACAGAGGTCTATATCCGGTTGATCCGCTCGTTGATTGACGAGGGAAAACAGGTGTTGTACATGTTGCCGGAGATCGCCCTAACCGTTCAGATCGTCAAACGGCTGAAACGGGTGTTCGGGAACCGGATTGGGGTATACCATTCCGGTATGCCGGAGAGTTTGCGAGCGGAACTGTGGAGAAAACAGTGCGGAAACGATCCCTATCCGTTGGTATTAGGGGTGCGTTCTTCCCTCTTTTTACCGTTTAAGCGGCTGGGTTTAGTGATCGTGGACGAGGAACACGATGCTTCCTATAAACAGAAGGAGCCTATGCCCCGGTACCAGGGAAGGGATACGGCCGTTATGCTGGCTGCCATACACGGGGCCCGGGTGTTGTTGGGCTCTGCCACCCCCTCTTTTGAAACCCTGCGCAATGCGCTTACGGGCAAATACGGGAGGGTGGAGTTGGCTCAGCGCTATGGAGGAATACTGATGCCGGAACTGTTGTTTGCCGACTTGACGGAATACCGTCGAAAGAAGTTGATGAACGGCTCCTTCTCTCCTTTGTTGATCCAAAACATGCAGCAGGTGCTGGAGGCGGGCTATCAGGTGATCCTGTTCCAAAACCGTCGTGGATACTCCACCTATTTGCAGTGTGACCGGTGCGGTTCGATCCCGAAGTGTCGTCGTTGCGATGTCAGCCTGACCTATTACAAAGAGCGGAACGTACTGAATTGTCGTTATTGTGGGAGCTTGGTACAACCGCTTTCCGTATGCGAAGCGTGCGGAAAGGGGAGTTACCGGATGCGTACGCCGGGAACGGAACGGATAGAGGAGGAGGTAAAGGTGTTGTTTCCCGGGGCCCGGATGGCCCGCTTGGATCTGGAGGCGATGAGCAGCCGTTCCAGGTTCCGCCGGGTGATCGATGATTTCGAGCAGAAACGGATCGACGTACTGATCGGGACACAGATGGTTTCCAAAGGGCTCGATTTTGAGCATGTTAAGTTGGTCGGTGTGATGGATGCGGACAGTTTGGTGCATTTTCCGGATTTCCGGGCGGAAGAGCGGGCGTACCAGTTGTTGATGCAGGTGAGCGGACGCAGTGGCCGGAAAGGAGAGAGAGGGACGGTGGTGATCCAGACGACTGATCGGAAGAACCGGCTGTACGACTTGCTGGAAGCCGGGAATTATACGACATTTTACCAGGAAGCGGTCCCGGAACGGGAATCCTTTTTCTATCCGCCTTTTTGCCGGTTGATCCGGGTGGAGCTCCGCCACCCCGCAAATGTGGTATTGCGGAAGGCCGCCAACTGGCTGGCGGAGATGTTGCGGGACCGGCTGGGGCGGCGTGTTTGCGGGCCGGCCGTACCGGAAGTGGGTAGGATCGGTGACAGGTACCGATTGTTCCTCCTGATCAAGATCGAAGAGGGTGCTTCTTTTTCCAAGATTAAACAGTTTTTGAAAGAATCAGCCGTTCTTCTCTCTGCCGATAAAGCCTATTCCGGCCTGCGGGTGCTGTTTGACGTTGATCCATAAGAGGGTGGGAAGCTGCATTCTTTTACACTTCTTGCACATCAACGCCCCTTAGTGCTGATAAACGAAAATAATTTGATACCTTTGGCAAGTACGCAAAGGTTTAGAATGATGAATTGGGACAACTATATTTTTATTGCATTTTGCGTCTTTATGTTGCTGGTTGGGATGCGATGGAGACAGCGGTGGAAGAAGGCAAATAAAAAGAGTACGGAAGGCAGGGTACCTAAAAACCAGCGGCCGAAAGTGGCTGCCATCGGGGAGTCGGAAGAGGTCCGAAAACGGCGCTTGCAGCGGGAACGGCGGGTGCGTCTTTTTACCATTATTCAGTTGGTGGTTTTGTTCGGCCTGATGGTATTTATGATTCCGGCTTTAATGAAAGATATTGCGGATCCGGGCGGCATTGTCTGGCAGAATTTTTTGCTGCGTGCGCTGATCTTTCTGTTTACAATCTATGTTTTTATCATCGGTTACATCAAGGTATTCCGGAAAAAAAGCGAAGGGCGTCCGGTACGATAAAAAACGGTGGGAAACCTTGTGTGGTATAGCTTTCTGTTTTTAGAATTCTAAACAGTAGCTTAACTTTTTTTAAGGGGAAAAATTTTAACATTTGCTCTAAATATACCTAATTTTGGTAGCGGAATTTTGTATGCCTGAGTGGAAGATTATTACAAAATTTTTTACGGATAATTTAATTAATTTACAATATGGATACTGTTGATATCAAAGCATTGAACGACCGCATTCAGCAGGAGAGTTCCTTTGTTGACATGATCAACATCGAGATGAATAAAGTGATTGTCGGCCAAAAACACCTGGTAGAGGGGTTGTTGATCGGTTTGTTGTCCGATGGACATATCTTGTTGGAAGGTGTGCCGGGGTTAGCAAAAACATTGGCTATTAACACACTTTCGACTACCGTAGATGCCAAGTTCAGCCGGATACAATTTACTCCGGACCTGTTGCCGGCTGATGTTCTGGGTACGATGATCTACTCCCAGAAAAAAGAGGAATTTGTGGTGAAGAAGGGGCCGATATTTGCTAATTTTATCTTGGCGGACGAGATTAACCGGGCTCCTGCCAAGGTACAGTCGGCCTTGCTGGAAGCGATGCAGGAGCGCCAGATTACCATTGGAGATACGACCTGGCCGTTGGAAGAGCCTTTTTTGGTGTTGGCGACACAGAACCCGATCGAACAGGAGGGAACGTATCCGCTTCCGGAAGCGCAGGTAGACCGTTTTATGCTGAAGGTGGTCATCGACTACCCCAAGAAAGAGGAGGAGAAGTTGATCGTGCGCCAGAATATGACCAAATCCTTTCCGAAGGCTTCGACGATCCTGAAACCGGCGGATATTATCCGTGCCCGCGAAGTGGTGAAAGAGGTATATATGGACGAAAAGATCGAGAGATACATCGTTGATATCGTTTTTTCTACCCGCTACCCTGGTGAGTGCGGATTGGAGAAATTCACCAACATGATTGCCTACGGAGGCTCTCCCCGCGCCAGCATTAGTTTAGCCAAAGCTGCCAAAGCATATGCCTTTATCAAGCGGCGCGGATATGTGATCCCGGAGGATATCCGGGCGGTTTGTGCGGATGTACTGCGCCATCGGATCGGGCTGACTTATGAAGCGGAAGCAAACAACGTCACGACAGAGGAGATTATCAGCGAAGTATTAAATACAGTTGAGGTTCCATAGTACGATTGTAGTAAGCGGAAAGAGCTGTTACACATCAAATTTCAGAACTGATTTATGGAGACTTCTGATTTATTGCAGCGGGTCAGGAAGATAGAGATCAAGACCCGGGGGCTTTCCAACACTATTTTTGCGGGCGAATATCATTCGGCTTTTAAAGGGCGGGGTATGACGTTCAGCGAGGTGCGGGAATATCAGTACGGGGATGATATCCGGAACATCGACTGGAATGTAACGGCTCGTCATAACCGGCCCTACATCAAGGTATTTGAAGAGGAACGGGAGTTGACAGTGATGTTGTTGGTGGATGTCAGCGGTTCCCGCAATTTCGGAACGATTTCCAAACTCAAAAAGAACCAGATCACGGAAATTGCAGCCGTCCTCGCTTTTTCCGCCATACAAAACAACGACAAGATCGGGGTGATCTTTTTCTCGGATAAAATCGAGAAATTCATTCCACCCAAGAAGGGGCGCACCCACATCTTGCATATCATCCGGGAACTGATCGGTTTCCGTCCCGGAGAGAAACGGACGGACATTGCCGGAGCGTTGCAATACCTAACCAACTCCATCAAAAAACGGTGTACCTGCTTTGTGCTTTCCGATTTTATGGATGATTCCGATTTTCAACAAGCGCTCTCCATTGCCAACCGGAAACACGACGTGGTGGCGTTGCGAATCTACGACCGCCGGGAAGAGGAATTGCCTCCGGTGGGGTTGATGTACCTAACCGATGCGGAGACGGGAGAACAGATGTGGATAGATACCTCCAGCAAGCGTCTGCGGGAACATTACCGGAAGTTTAACCGGGAAGAGGAGTTGCGTCTGACTGCACTGTTTAAACGGTCAGGAGTGGATGCGGCCCACATTCGGGCCGATGAGGATTACGTAAGGGCGTTGATGGCTTTGTTTAAAAAACGGGCTTGATAAAATAAAACGTGTGAAGATAAAGAACATATGAAAATCAAGTGGATCACAGGATTACTTTGTCTCTTTTTTGGCTTCTTCTGGGACGGCCTGCTACACGCTCAACAGGTGGAGTACAGCGTTTCATTGGATACGACCTACATGTTGATAGGAGACCAGCAATACCTGACGTTTCAGGTCTGGAGCGATGACCCGGTGCGGGTCGTTTTCCCGGAATTAAAAGATACAGTGACGGCCGGTGTGGAGATTGTTTCCGGACCAGAGCGGGACTCTCTGAAAGAGAAAGATGGAAAGTGGCTCTACCGGCAGCGGTACGTGATTACCGCTTTTGATACGGGCGTATATGTGGTGCCGGAGCTGCCCGTTCTCTTGAAGGAGGACAATTACGACAATGTGTTGCGTACGGAACCGGTCGCTTTTGTTGTCAATACCTTCCGGATAGACGAATCCAAGGGGAATCACGACATTGTGATGCCGTATGCGACGCCCTGGACCTTTTCGGAAGCCTTGCCCTATCTGATTTGGGGGATAGGAAGTCTGGCGCTGGTGGCTTTGGGGGTCTGGAGTGTGATCCGCTTCCGGAAAAAGAAACCGCTCTTCCGGCGGGAAGAGGTGCGGATACCCCCTTACGAATTGGCCATTCGCTCCCTGGAAGCCTTGCAGGCGGAAAAATTGTGGCAGGTTGGGAAGGTAAAAGAGTACTACACCCGGTTGACTGATGCGATCCGGCAGTATATGGACGGAGAGTTGGCCATACCGGCTATGGAACAGACTTCCTGGGAGATCCTGCACGCTTTGGAAAAGTTGCCGGAGGCAGGCGAGGCTGATAAAGCCCGTTTGGCCGACCTGTTGCAGGCTGCCGATTTTGTGAAATTTGCAAAGGCCACGCCGCTGCCCGATGAAAATGTACGGAGCTTGGAAACGGCCTATGCATTTGTTCGGAATACTAACCACAATCTGGAAGAGAGGCGGCAAGCGGAAAATGAAACGGAGCACAATGTTTAGGAGATATGTTTGGATTTGAATTTGCAGACCCGGAATATTTTTGGTTGTTGGCTCTGTTGGCGCCGATGATCGCTTGGTACGTATGGAAAGAGAAACACTCCCACGCCGACCTGCAATTCTCTTCTCTCCGGGCTTTCCGGGGGATCCCACATGCAGGCAACGTTTGGGTGCGGCACTTGTTGTTTGTTTTGAGGGTATTGGCCATCGTGTCCCTGACCGTAGCATTGGCACGCCCTCAGTCCGACAACAGTTGGCAGACGTATTCCAGTGAAGGGATTGATATCATGCTGGCCGTAGACGTTTCGACCAGTATGTTGGCTCGCGACTTTACCCCGGACCGGTTAGAAGCAGCCAAGGAGGTGGCTGTCAAGTTTATATTGGAACGTCCTCAGGACAAAATCGGATTGGTCATTTTTGCCGGGGAGAGTTTTACGCAGTGTCCGTTGACAACGGATCAGGCTGTATTGGTCAACCTGATGCGTGAGGTCAGGAGCGGTATGATCGAGGATGGAACTGCCATTGGATTGGGATTGGCCAATGCGGTGAACCGCCTGAAAGACAGCCCTTCCAAATCCAAAGTGATTATTCTGTTGACTGATGGGGTGAACAACCGGGGAGCCATCGCGCCGGTTACGGCGGCGGAATTGGCCAAGACCTTCGGGATCCGGGTCTATACTATTGGGGTGGGCACCTACGGGGAAGCCCCCTATCCGGTGCAAACCCCTTTCGGTGTGCAGTTGCGGAATGTTCCCGTGGAGATTGACGAAGAGGTTTTGAAGCAGATCGCCGCCGTTACCGAGGGGCGCTATTTCCGTGCTACGGATAATTTGAAATTGGAACAAATATATGATGAAATTGATCAATTGGAAAAAAACCGGATCGAGGTAAAGCATTTCAGCAAAAAAGAGGAGAAATACTTTCTCTTCGGGTTGATTGGATTGTTGTTGCTGGCAGCGGAAGCGGTGCTACGCTATACTGTATTGCGGAAAATTCCCTGATCTCTCGTTGTACCTGATAATTGTTGTGGACCATGTTTAGATTTGCACATCCTGAAATACTCTACCTGCTGGTTATTCTGCCGCTGTTGATCGTATTTTACATCGTTATGGTGGCCCGGAAGAGAAAAGCCATTGCGGCTTTTGGGGATCCAACCCTGTTGGCTCCTCTGATGCCGTTGGTGTCATTCCGGCGGGGCGCGTGGAAGTTTGTCTTGGTATTGTTTGCCTTGTTGTTTGTGATCGCCGGGGCGGCGGGGCCGCAGTTCGGCTCTAAATTACAGCAGGTGAAAAAGCAAGGGGTGGAGTTGATGATCGCCTTGGACGTCTCCAACTCTATGATGGCGCAGGACATCAAACCCAGCCGATTGGAAAAGGCCAAATTAGCCATCTCCCGGATGATCGAAAAGTTGTCGAACGACAAGGTTGGACTGATTGTCTTTGCCGGGGATGCCTACGTACAGTTGCCCATTACGACAGACTATTCGTCAGCCCGCCTGTTTTTGTCGGGTATCGATACGGAAGTGGTTCCCATACAGGGAACAGCGATTGGCACTGCCATCGATTTAGCGGCTTCTTCGTTTACGCCCCAGACGGAGACCTCCAAAGCGATCATTGTGATCACGGATGGGGAGAATCACCAGGACAATGCGGTTTCCGCAGCAAAAAACGCCAGGGAAAAGGGCATCTATGTCCATACGGTTGGCATGGGATTGGAACAGGGAGCACCTATTCCACTGCAAGGGGCGCCCGGGCAGTTCCGGAAGGATGGACAGGGGAATGTAGTGGTTTCCCGTTTGGACGAAGCTACTCTACGGAGTATTGCCGAGGCCGGTGAAGGGATGTATGTCCGGGCCAGTAATACGGATGTCGGACTGAATACCCTGTTGGACGAAGTCAATAAGATGGAGAAATCCTTGTTGGAGGAGCGTGTATACAGCGATTATGCGGAGAAATATCACTATTTTTTCCTGGCTGGCCTGTTTTTTATTTTTCTGGAATTCATGATCTTGGGACGGAAAAACAAACGGTTGATGAAGATCCGGATCTTTCAGGCCGGAGAATGGAAAACAGAAATGATGTAATGTAAAACAGAAACGTAATGAGAATCATCTGGAGCATATTGTTGATTTTGAACGCCTGTACAGCCTATGCGCAGAAAGAGCGAAAATTTGTACGAGAGGGGAATACTCTTTTCAATAAACAGGATTTTGAGAAAGCGGAGGTGGAGTACCGGAAGGCGTTGGACAAGAAAGAGGCTTCGTACGAAGGGGCGTTTAATTTGGGCGATGCGCTGTACAAGCAGAAAAAATATGAGGAGGCGTTGCAGCAGTTTTCTGCATTGACGAAAAGAGAGACCGACAAAGAGCGACTGGGTGAGTTGTACCACAATTTGGGGAATACTTTATTGGAATTGGAGAAAACAGAAGAGAGTATTGAAGCGTATAAAGAGTCTTTGCGGAACCGGCCGGCCTCCGAGGAGACAAAGTACAACTTGGAGTATGCCCGCCTGAAAAAACAGCAACAGGAGCAGAACGAACAGAACCAGGATCAGCAGAACAAAGACCAGCAGGATCAAAACGAGGATCAACAGGATCAGAATAGAGACCAGAATCAGGATCAACAGGAGAAGCAAAACCAGGAACAGAAAGACCAAAATCAGGAACAGAATCAGGATCAAAACAAAGATCAGCAACAGCAGCAACCGGCTTCAAAAATATCCAGAGAGGATGCGCAACGCTTGTTAGAGGCTTTGCAGAACGACGAGAAGCGGGTGCAGGAGAAAGTGCAGAAAGAGCGGGTGGAGCGACAAAAAGCACAGAGATCGAAAATAGAAAAGGATTGGTAATATGAAGGTAACCGGAGTCATTGTTGCATTTATCCTTGCTTGCCTGACGGCAACCGGCCAACAGGTGGAATTTAAAGCGTCCGCCCCGGCGGTGGTGGAGGTGGGAGAACGATTCAGGCTCTCTTTTTCGGTCAACCGGCAGGGAACGGATTTGCAGGTGCCGACTTTGGAAGGGTTCGAACTGTTGATGGGGCCGAGTACCAGCCAGTCGTCTTCATTCAGTATGATAAACGGAACGACGACTCAGAATGTCAGTTATACCTATACCTACGTATTGGAGGGTGTGAAAGAGGGAACGTTCCGGATTCCGGCGGCCGTTGTTACGGTGGACGGACAACAATATCGCTCCAATACCCTGGAGATCCAGGTGGTCCAGGGAAGCGGAGAGGATGGAAAGACTGCCGGGCGCAACAACACTCCTTCCGACCGGCAGGAAAATACCTCTTCCGTTAACGAAGAGGATCTCTTTGTGCGGGTGGAAGTAAGCAAACGCAACCTCTATACGGGAGAGAGTTTGGTAGCGGCTCTGAAAGTCTATTCCCGGGTAGATCTGCAGCGTTTTGGCAGAAACAAATTCCCTTCGTTTGACGGCTTTTTGGCGGAAGAGTTGTCGAATACCGGTCCGATCGAATTAAAACGGGAAAATTACAACGGAAAGGTATATAACGTGGGGGTGCTTCGCAAAGTATTGCTCTTCCCCCAGCATACCGGTGACATTACAATTGAGTCGTTGGAATTGGAGTGTATTGTACGGCAGCAACTTACAGGATCTCGCAGTTTTTTTGACGATTTTTTCGGCAACTACCGGGAGGCCTCCTTTATGCGGATCAGCCGTCCGCAAACCATTCACGTCCGGGAGTTGCCCGTTGAGGGACGACCGTTGGGTTTCGGGGGAACGGTCGGGAACATCACGATGCGGAATTCCCTGTCGGCCGACACCGTTGCAGCGAACGAAGCGCTTACTTACCGGATTGCCTTTCAGGGAACCGGTAACCTGAAATTGTTGAAGGCGCCCGCTCTCTCTTTTCCACCCGATTTCGAAACATACGAACCCAAGATCACCCAGAATATACAGACCGGCGAAAACGGCATGTCCGGTACGGTGACCTACGAATACCTGCTGATCCCCCGGTATGGCGGAGATTACAGGATTTCGGCGCCGGTGTTTTCGTATTATGATCCGGTTGCTCATGCGTATAAAACCGTTTCGGGAAAAGAGTTCCAGGTACATGTACGGAAGGGCGAGGCGGTAGCGGGTGCAACGACGGCCGGAGAGGGTGCCGTGCATTCTTTTAAAAAAGAGGAGGTGCGCCAATTGGGACAGGACATCCGGTTTATTCGGACAGGTGATTTGAGGTTGCATCCCAAAGGTGCCCTGTTTTTCGGAACACCGTTTTTTGCATTGGCTTATTTCATACCGTTGCTGCTATTTGTCGCTGGGGCGCTGATCACCCGCAAACGGATCCGGGAAAACGCCGACCTGGCGAAAGTCAAAAACAAGGCAGCCAATAAGATGGCCCGCAAACGGATGAAAGCAGCTTCTGCAGCGATGAAACAGCGTAATGCGGAACTCTTCTACGAAGAGGTGCTGAATGCTTTGTGGGGCTATGTGAGTTACAAATTGAATATTGATAGATCGAAACTGAACCGGGACAATATCAGCGAATTGCTGGAACAAAAATCGGTCGGAGCGGAGATAATTCGGGAGTTTATCGGATTGTTGGATACCTGTGAATTTGCCCGTTATGCCCCCGGCGGGGAGACCGAACAGACGATAGAGCAAGTTTACGGAAAGGGGATCGCCGTGATCACTAAGTTGGATAAAACGATCCGGTAAACGGAAGGGATAAAAACAAAACAACGATGAAGAAGATATGTTGTTTATTGACTATGCTGGCGTTTTTTTCTGTACTGCGGGCGGAAAAGGGCGGTTCGGATACGCAGGCGGAACTTTTATACCGGGAAGGGAAGTACCGGGAAGCTGCCGAAACCTATAGCCGCATTCTGTCCGGAGGAGAAGAGTCGGCCCTCCTCTATTACAACCTGGGAAACAGTTATTACAAGGCGGGTGAGAATACCTTGGCTATTCTTCAGTACGAACGGGCGTTGTTGTTGGCGCCCGGCAATGCCGATGTCCGCTACAACCTGAAATTAGCTCGGCAACAGGCAGTGGATAAAATAGAGGTGTTACCCGAACTTTTTTTTATTCGCTGGTACAAAGCGTTCGTCTCCTTACTTTCCGCCGATCAGTGGGGGTATGTCTCTGTAGCTTTATTCATCCTTTGCCTGGTACTGGCCGCTTTTTTCCTCTATTCCCAGTCGGTCTGGATGAAAAAAACCGGCTTTACTCTGGGGATTGTTTGCCTGTTGCTAGCAGTGGGAGCCCTGCTCTTTGCCAACCGGCAGAACAGCCGTTTGAAAGAGCGTAATTACGCCATTGTCATGACTCCCAGTGTAACGGTCAGAGGGGCGCCTGACAGCAGCGGAACGACACTGTTCGTCATACACGAAGGATTGAAAGTCCGGATCGTAGAAGCCTTGGGTGAATGGACGAACATTCGCTTGGAGGATGGCAACGAAGGGTGGGTAAGGCATACGGATATAGAGAGAATCTGAATTGGACCGGAAACCGCAGAGTTAATTTTTGGTAGTTGGGAAAAATAACTTACTTTTGCAACTCTAAAACTGCGGGCGTGGCGAAATTGGTAGACGCATCAGACTTAGGATCTGATGTCGCAAGACGTGGGGGTTCGAGTCCCTTCGCCCGTACAACGAAAAGCAGAGAATATGAATATTACAAAGACCCAGCAAGACACGCTTAATGCCGTTATTAAGGTTCAATTAGAGAAAGAAGATTACGCTTCGCGCGTGGAAAATACGTTGAAAGATTACCAGCGGAAAGCGGTGATCGACGGATTCCGTAAAGGGAAAACCCCGATGGGTATTGTAAAGAAGATGTATGGAAAGACGGTTTTGGTGGAAGAGATCAACAAAGTGCTGGGCGAGGCCCTTTCCGGCTACATCCGGGACAACGACCTTCAGATCCTGGGAGAACCCCTGCCGAACGAAACGGAGCAGCCGGAATTGGATCTCGAAGCGGAAAAATTTGAGTTTCTATACGATATAGCCCTTTCGCCCGAAGTCAATGTTAAATTGAACAAACAGGATAAAGTGCCCTTTTATTCCATCCGTGTGGACGACGAGATGATCGACAAACAGGTGGCAAACTTTTGTAAAAACAACGGTGAGATGAAGCCGGTCGATGCCATTGATGGCACGGAGTACGTAAAAGGGGAGCTCCTGGAACTGAATGCGGACGGAACGGTAAAAGAGAACGGAGTGAAAAACGAGGAAGCTTCGATCTCTGTGGAGTACATCAAAGATGAGGATGCACTAAAAGCATTTACCGGCGCTAAAAAAGGGACTGAAGTGAAGTTTAACGCTCCGAAAGCTTTCCCGAACAAAGCCGATTTTGCTGCGATGCTGGGAATTTCCAAAGAGGAGGCGGAAAAAGTTGCTCCGGATTTTTGTTTTATCGTCCGGGAGATAGAGCGCTATTCCGATGCGGAGGTGAACCAGGAACTGTTCGACCGGGTCTACGGAAAAGAGACTGTGAAGGACGTCGGCGAGTTCCGGGCGCGGGTAAAAACCGATATTGAAAACCAGTTGAAGGGGCACTCGGAATACCGTTTTACGATCGACGCAAGGGATAAGATGCTGAAAAAGAACGAAAGTGTGGTGTTGCCGGAAGCGTTCCTGAAGAGGTGGATCGTAGCGACCAACCCGGAGATGAATCCGGAAGATGTGGAGCGGGATTTTGAAGGGTATCGAGATGAATTCAAGTGGCAGTTGATCAAAACGGCCCTGGTGAAGGAGTTTGACTTGAAAGTGGAAGCGGAGGACTTGAAGGCGGGCGCCCGGGAAATGGCCGCTGCCCAATTGCAGCAATACGGTCTGTACGGTTTGACGGATGAGCAGTTGGATGGATTCGCCAAACGCTTGCTGGAAGATGAGAAACAACGTCGTCAACTGTATGACAGGGCGGTAGACAACAAAATAGTTGCGGCCATACGGGACCATGTGAAGTTGGATGAGCGGGAGGTCAGCATGGCCGATTTTGAAAAACTGTTCCAAAAATAACAGGACAGGAAAACAAACAGCGAGAAACTCCGGATTTCCGGAGTTTTTTTATCGGCTTATTATGCCTATTTTTGACTGCCTGCAGCACGCAAACTAAACAAAAAGATGTGAACGGACCGGAAGAGATATACCAAACGCATGTATTGAGCAACGGACTGAAACTCATTCACCAGCGAACCCCCTCTCAGGCCGCTTATTGCGGGCTGATCATCAACGCGGGGAGCCGGGATGAGGCGGAGTGCGAAGCAGGCGTCGCCCATTTTATCGAACACCTGATCTTTAAAGGGACAGGAAGGCGAAAAGCCTTTCACATCCTGAGCCGAATGGAGGATGTGGGAGGAGAATTGAACGCCTATACGACCAAAGAGGATACCTGCCTGTACGCCTCGTTCCTGCCGAAAGATTACGAACGGGCGTTGGAGCTGTTCTCCGATATCATTTTTCATTCTGTTTTTCCCGACAAAGAGATCGAGAAGGAGAAAGAGGTGGTGATCGATGAGATCAACTCGTACAAAGACACGCCGGGCGAGTGGATATTTGATGATTTTGAGGAGATGGTTTTCCGGGGAGAACCGATCGGGCGGAATATACTGGGATGCGAGGAGGGGATCCGGAATCTGACTCGGGAACAGTTGCTCGGATTTGTCCGGCGGAATTACAAACCCCAGCGAATGGTGATCAGTTCGGTCGGAGATATTCCGTTCGAACGTTTTGTCCGGTTGGCGGAGCACTATTTCGGCTCTGTCCCCGGTGACGACACGTTGATGGAGCGGGTCAAACCCGGCGGCTACGCACCGCAGTATGCAGAGGTGCAAAAAGGGACTTTCCAGACCCACTGTGTGATCGGAACCGTGGCTTACAGTTACCGGGAGGAGAAACGGTTGCCCCTCTCCATGCTGGTCGATATCCTGGGGGGAAGCGGCATGAACTCCCGTCTGAACCTGAATATTCGGGAGAGGCATGGTTTGGCCTACAACGTAGAGGCGACCTATACGCCTTATTCGGACACCGGATTGTTTTCTGTTTATTTCGGTTGTGACGCGGTGGATCTGGACAAATGCCTCCGGCTGTGCAAACGGGAGTTGGAGGTGCTGTACCGGGAACCGCTGGGATCGGTGCAGTTGCAGAAGGCGCGGATGCAGGCGATCGGCCGTCTGACCCTTTCGGCTGATAACTACGAGAACGTCATGCTTGCAAATGGAAAGAGTTTCTTGGTTTACGGCAAGGTGGAGGGGATGCGCTCACTGTGTGAACGGATCGCCGGGATCCGGGCGGAACAGTTGCGGGAAGTGGCCGGAGAAGTTTTTGATATTGACCGGCAATCTGTCCTGATCTATAAATAGGGTAAGAGCGACTATGGAAGAGCATACGGAATTGGAGCGGTACATTGAACAGCATTCGGAAGCGGAGCCGCCGTTGCTGGCGGAACTCCGCCGGGTCACGCACCTGCGGGTGATGCGTCCCCGTATGCTCTCTGGGAATATACAGGCGCAGTTCCTGAAGATGCTTTGCCGCCTGATGGGGGCAAAGCGGGTGTTGGAGATCGGTACTTACACGGGGTATACGGCGATCTCCTTAGCATCGGCATTGCCGAAGGACGGAGTGGTGGTAACGATCGATTGCAACGATGAGATCGAAGAGATCGCCCGTTCGTTTTTTGCCAAAAGTGAGCTGGAGGCGAAGATCGATTTCAGGATCGGAGAGGCTTGCCAGATCATTCCGGAGCTGGAGGAGATGTTTGATCTGGTGTTCATAGATGCGGACAAACGGGAATATGCCGATTATTACGAACAGGTGTTTGACAAAGTCCGGCCCGGAGGGATGATCGTAGCCGATGATGTGCTATGGGACGGAAAGGTGGCGGAGGAGCGCCACACGGATGCCCAGACACAGGGAATCCTCCGTTTCAACGAGCGGGTGGCGGCAGACGTACGTGTGGAAAAACTGATGCTTCCGCTCCGGCACGGCCTGACGCTGATCCGGAAAAAAGATTTTTAATTTCCGGTTTTGTAACCTATTTTTGCAGGAAAGAGTTTCTTGCGTAAAATCAGAAACATGAAACAATACTTGGACTTATTGGAGCGGATCCTGAAGGAGGGGGGGCGTAAGACGGACCGTACTGGTACCGGTACCATCAGTATTTTCGGGCACCAGATGCGTTTTGACTTGCAGAAGGGGTTTCCCTTGCTGACGACGAAGAAAGTACATTTGAAATCTATCGTATATGAGTTATTGTGGTTTTTGCGAGGGGATACTAACGTAAAATACTTGCAAGAGCATGGCGTAAAGATCTGGGACGAATGGGTGGATGCGAAGGGAGATCTTGGGCATATCTACGGGTACCAATGGCGTTCCTGGCCGCGGCCGGACGGTACGCACCTGGATCAGATCATGCAGGTGATAAACGATATACAGAACAACCCCGATTCCCGCCGCTTGATCGTAAGCGCTTGGAATGCCGGAGACCTTGAAAACATGGCCCTTGCTCCCTGTCATGCGCTTTTTCAGTTTTATGTAGCCGATGGGAAATTGTCCTGCCAGCTTTACCAGCGGAGCGCCGACACCTTTCTGGGTGTTCCGTTCAATATTGCTTCATATGCTTTGCTGACTTTGATGATGGCGCAGGTTTGCGGCTTGCAGCCGGGCGAATTCGTGCATTCGTTCGGGGACGCCCACATCTACCTGAACCACCTGGAGCAGGTAAAACTGCAACTGACCCGAGAACCCCGGAAACTGCCGGAAATGAAGATCAATCCGGAAGTCCGGGACATTTTTGGTTTTCGGTACGAAGATTTTGAATTAACGGGTTATGATCCGCATCCGCATATAAAAGGAGCCATATCCGTATAACCCGAAAAATTGCAGATCATGAGAAGAGTATATATATCGAAAAACTATCCCGGTCTTTTCAACGGAGGGACAAAGGGCAAAAGAGACATGGAACGGATCATGGACGACATGGGATTTATCAATATTGGATGTCGTCCGACCTTTACGAAAAACAAAATCCTTGGATTTCTCTACACGTTGCGTAGCGTAATCGTAGGTTTATGCAATCTGAGAAGAGGTGATTACCTGATGCTTTTTTATCCTTTCAAAAAATACTACTCTTTTATCTGTCGTGTCGCCCGTTTCAAGGGGGTTAAGTTGATTACACTGATCTATGATTTCGGTTACTACAGAAGGAAAAAGGTCACCCGCGAACAGGAAAAACGGAGATTGTCTAAAAATGATTATCTGCTGGTTGTCAATAAACACATGAAACAGGAGTTAATAGACCAGAATTATACCATGCCTGTTGGGATCTTTCATTTGTGGGATGTTTTGTCCGATTCTCCCGATACAAAACCTGTTGAAAAAACCAAACTCTCTCATCCGGTTGAAGTCATTTATGCGGGAAAATTGGTACCCGGTTTGCATGACTTTTTGTATGTTCTGGACAGGGAAGCTCCTCCTCAAAACTACGAATATACGGTTTTTGGCTCCTCATTTTTCGAAGGACAGATCGTCCACAAAGACAAAATCCGGGGTGTCGGCTACATTCCAACGGATGAGATCATAAAAACAACAACGGGAGACTGGGGGTTGGTGTGGTATGGAAACTCGATTGAGGGGATAGACGGGGTATACGGTGAGTATTTGCGATTGACGACGTCGCACAAGCCTTGCACCTATATGCGGTGCCACATTCCTGTTATATCCTGGTCGCAGGCGGCTTTTGCCGATTTTGTAAAAGAACACAAGGTAGGCATTTGCATCGACTCGCTGGATCAATTGGACGAGATACTCCCGAACATATCCCAAGAGGAGTACAATGTGATGAAGAATAATGCTATTGAGGTGAGTAATAAACTCGAAAAGGGGCATTATTTTAAGACAGCCTACTTAGAAGCGGAGCAATACCTGATGGATCATTAAACCGATCTCTTGATTTTAATGTATTTATGCTTTAAAATTCCAAAGAAGCGTAATACGGAGTTTAGCCGTTCTATCCGACGATATCTATGATCAACTGGAGGACGCCATCCTTTCCAGGGAGTCATATCCAAGTATTTGAAATATTCGGATTTCAGGGGGTGCTGGGATTTGTCGTGCCAGGGTTTTTTGCTGCACGTGTAATGGAGAATAACAGGATCATTTACAGTCCTGTCAATCTCTTCCCATAGAATATTCCGGGTTTTTCGTTTGCATCGGTAAAATCCGTCCTGCATGTTCCACGTAACGGGAATAAAAAGCTTGGAAGCGTGAAACAGTCCGTTCAGGACATCTTGGTCGTTAAAGAGTAGGTTCTCTGCGTTTTCTTTAATATACTGAAGAGATTTTTGGGTTATGTTATGTATTCTCCAGTAATCCAGATTGATCAATAACACACCGGAATTAAAATAGGAATATTCCGGTGAGTAGTGCAGGCGTTCGTAGTGGTATGCTTTTCCGCTCCACATATCTTCTACACAAGCTAAAGGATATTGGCTGATGTCCATATTCCATAACTTTGCAATGGAGTGTCGCACGATCAGGTCGCTGTCCAAATAGAGGACTTTGTGGATATGCACAGGAAGAATATCCGCAAGAAAGCACCGGTAATAGGCTGCAACAGTGAGGTAGCTGTCGCTTTTGATGATGGCACAATCCTTGAGAAATTCCTCATGTCCAAAATAAAAAGAGATGTTTTGGTCGTATTGTTGGGCGATGCCATTTAAACTACCAACAGACTGTTCCGTTAATTGGCTTGCAATAATGTGAACTTCAAAGGAGAGGTCGTGATTATTCACAAACAAGGAAGTCAACATTACCGCGCAATGTTGGACGTAATTTTCGTCGATGTTACAAGCAATGTGTATCTTATTCATGGCTCAAAGGTATAGATTTTACATATCCAATTCAAATTTCGGCAGGTGTTTCCGGGTAAAGCGTTTCCAGAATTTTCGCCTGTATTTCAGGATCCATCGGATACATGCCTGTGGATCGGCTTCTCTGCTCCGGGCATATTCTTGTCCGATCAGCCGAAAAAAAGGTTCCTGGCCCCACAGGCGGGCAAAGTTTGCACATCCTTTCCGGATGCCGACCCGGCCAAACTCCATCCGGTTGATGTCGACCAGACAAAATTCCGTTTTCCCGTCGATAACGTCAAACAGGATGTTGCCGGGAGAGTAATCTTTGTGGTATACGCCGGAGTCGTGAATATAAGCAGAGTAGCGGGCAAAATCTTGTACAATATGTTCTCGTCCGGCCAACGGGGGCGTGCCGAATTCATAAAAATTGCGGGTCAGTGGTACCTGTATGCTTATAAAATAACATTTCCCGATAATTCCCCGTTTTTTCGTCAGGATGTAGGCGATGGGTTCCGGTGTGTTGATCTGTTTGTCAAGCAGTTTGCCAGCATACAGGTAAGCCCGTTCGGCTTTAGGTTTCCGGAACCATGCATAGACCAACCGGTTGAGAAAAAAGGGAACACCAAACTCTTTTATGTTGATGGAGAGTTCGGCGTGTTCCACGACCCGGATCTCATTCCTGCCGTTGTATATGACCTTTCCTTGCCGGGAAAAAGTTTTCGGTATCTGTACGATGAAGTCCGCCAGCTCTTTGTACTTCGGATGGATGACGATCTTATCCGGCATTTTGTAAAAGGTTTCGGGTTTTGGTGACGATGGTTTCCGGGCTGATGAGCCGCAGGCAGGCGTAGTCTTTCCGCAGGCAGGGGATGTTCCCGAATACCGAGCACGGTCGGCAAGGGAGTTCGGTTTGCAGGGCATTTTCCGGAGATTGGTGCCACCCCATAAATCCGGCGTACGGGTGAGTCGCTCCCCAGATGGAGATAACGGGTGTACCGGTCAGAGAAGCCAAGTGCATATTGGCCGAATCCATGGAGATCATCCCGTCCAGCCAACTCATCAGGATCAGTTCGTTCGCTATGCCTAATTTGCCGGGAAGGGCGGTGATCCCCGGGTATTTCAACTCCCAGGCAGCCAGAAGTTCGCTCTCTTTCGGACCTCCTCCGAACAGAAAGATCCGGAGGTTGGGGATCCGGAGGAGTTGTTTGATCACCTGTTCCATTTGCTGTGGGGGATATATTTTACCGGGATGCTTGGCAAAGGGGGCGATACCGATCCATTTGTCCGTTCCTTTTTTTCCGGTCAGGTGGATGATTTTAGCCAACTCTCCCTGCTCTTCTCCAAAAATGGAACGAAAATTCGGTTCTGCCGGAATGTTCAGTTTCCGGAATACTTGTTCATAGCGTTCAAAAGAGGAGGGGAGCCGGGTGACTATTTTCTTTTTTTGCCGGGTCAGTTCCCGTTTCTCTTTTCGTCCCTTGCGGATGTGGGCGCACCGGGCACCGCACAACCGGAGAAACCAGCGGATCACCTTTGTGCGCAATACGTCGTGCAGGTCGGCGACAGCATCGAACTTTGCTTTTCGCAAAGCGAAACATAGACGCAGCAAGCCGCCTACCCCTTTGTGTTCCCCTTTCAGATCCGCTGAAATAAAGACGACGTTGGACGGCAGTTGTGCAAAAAGCGGCCGGAATGCAGGGCGGCTCAGTACCGTGATTTCCAGATCGGGTTGGCCGTATGCGACGGCAGAAAGGACCGGTACGGTCATGGCTACATCTCCCAGGGCGGACAACCGGATGACCAACAGCCTCTTCATGGTTTATTTTTTACCGTAAAGGACCGGATTCAAGGCCGGATCGTTGTACATTTTCATCTGTTTGTACACCTTCATGTATTTGTGTCCGGCTGCGATGTCCTCCAGCAATTGCTCGATGGCGGAGGAGAGGTCTTTCTGCTGTTCCAGCAGGATGTTGAGTTTGGCTTTGCATTGGGCGTGGTGCTCTGGTGTGGTATCCGTGCGGTTTACCTCTTGTTGCATGTGGTAGATCTTCAACGCCAGGATGGAGAGGCGGTCGATGGCCCAGGCGGGGCTTTCCGTATTGATGACGGCGCCGGGTTGGATTTGCACCTCTTTGTATTTGTCCAGGAAATAGCTGTCGATCAACTCTACGAGGTCTGTGCGGTCCTGGTTGGATTTGTCGATGCGCCTTTTCAGCACCAGGGCTTCGGCGGGATCGATGTTCGGGTCGCGGATGATGTCTTCGAAGTGCCACTGAACAGTGTCGATCCAGTTTTTCAGGTAGAGGTAGTATTCGATGCTTTTCAGCGGATAGGGATTGTTGATGGGGGTGTCCACGCAATCTGTTTTGTGGTACTCGTAGATGGATTCATTGAAGATCCGGTTGCTGGTATCAGTAAAATTCATATTGGAATGGATTTTAAGATGTTGGTATTTTTGTAATAACAGTTACAAAACTAACCAAAGTTTGTATGTGAAGCAATAATCCGGCACAATAAACCAGGGCAACTGCCCGAAATCTTTTCTGTTTTTCTATCGACATAGTCTGTTCCTTTCCTTTTGCGCCTTTGTGAGGCCTTTGTGCAGCCTTTCGTAGACCGTCCGTAGAGCGTCCATCAACTGTCCATAAACTGTCCGTAGAGCGTTTAGCTGGGGAGAGAGATTTTTGTGGTTATTTCGGGATTCCGATTATGGTACAATTTACGAAATCTGTTTCATTTTCAGAAGAGGGGAAGGGTGTTTTTTAGGAGGCGCTTGTGAAAAGTCGGGGAAATGCTTTAAAATCGTAGAAAGCAAGGGTGGAGTGGTTGAAAAGCGTTATCTTTGTTTGGTGAAATAACAGGATGAATGGTATGGTGTTATCTATTATTGTAGCGGCAGCGGAAAACGATGTGATCGGCAGGGATAATGTGCTGATCTGGCGCCTTTCGGCTGACTTGAAGCGGTTTAAATCCTTGACGACAGGGCATACGGTGTTGATGGGGCGAAGAACTTTTGAGTCGATGGGGCGGCCGCTTCCCAACCGGCGGAATATGGTCCTTTCGGGTGATCCCTCTTTTGCTCCTGCCGGATGCGAAGTAGTCGGAAGCGTGGAGGAGGCGTTGGAGAAGGCGGCCGGGGATGAACAGGTGTTTGTGATTGGTGGCGGGCAGGTGTACCGGACGTTTTGGGAGCGGGCAGACCGGCTTTACCTGACGGTTGTTCATACGAAAGCGGAGGGGGATACGGTTATTCCTCCCGTTGATCCGCGTCGCTGGAGAGAGGTAAAGCGGGAAGATTTCCGGGCAGACGAGAAGAATGAGTTCGATTACTCCTATGTGGATTATGTAAGACCGTAAGAGGGAGAAGGTTTTCTTAGGTTTTTATCTTTCCGAATGTTTTGATACCGGTGTATTTTCTCCAAAGATTCAGTTTCCGTTTCCGGGGAACGCCTTTTCGCCGGATGTAATCGGTGGCCGCTTCCAACATGCGGGAACAGACTTTTCCGTCTAACCAGGGATCGTAGTTTTCAATGATCCAGGTTCTTTTGGCAGCGTATTCCCGGTCAGACAGGGCTTTTTCATAGGCATCCGGCAATTCGGAAGGATCCTGTATGTCAATCCAGTAGATCTCTTTTGCAATGGTCTGGCACGTAATGACCGGTTTGTTCAATAGGAGAAATTCGTAGACGGTGGAGGAGGTGTCGCTGATCATCACATCGGCCATGAGTTGGTATTTGGAGATGTTGTGATCGGATATCCAGCAGATGTTTTCGGTCTCTTCCGCCAGTTTCTGGTACTCTTCCACCCACTCTTGCCGGGTCAGCGGATGGAATTTAAGCAGTATCAATACCTCTTTTTCCCGGGCTAAGCGGAGCAGGCCCTCTTTGATTTTGGGCAGGGAGGTGAGGGAAGGGGAGAAGGTCGGTGCATACAGGACCAATTTTTTCCGGTTGTATGTTTTCAGCAGTTTCGCTTTTTCATTGTCAAATGTGTGGAGGTGGGCAAAAACCCAGTCCTGGCGCGGCCAGCCCGTTTCGACCACTTCAAAATCGCCGTATTTTTCTGCCAATTTTTTGAATCCCCGGGTGAAAAAAGGCCCTTGGGTGAAATAGGTGTCAAAATAGCGCCGGATGACCCAGTGGTCTTTCTTCTCCGCTGCATATCCGTGGAATATCTGTATCTTGACACCCGGCAGGTAATAGGGTACAATGTTGCCCGGAACAAAGATCGCTTCGGGCGAAAAATCATAGATCTCCTGTATGCTGTTCGTCCAGCGGACCTCTTCTTTCAACGGAAAATCCGGGATTTTCGGGGCATGGACATACCACAATACCAAATGTTCGCTGCTTCTGTTCGCCTCCTCCTGTATCGGGAAGAGGATGCTGACGGCGTATTTGTTTTCGCAGAACAGTACGATCCTCATGTTTTGGAGGAGCTTAGTTCTTTGCCGGTCCAATCTTTCAACTCCCTTGCCAGGCTTGCCTGGATAATTTCGTTGGTATTGTCGATGATAATTTTCTTTATTTCGGTGGTGCTGACCCCTTCCGTGTAGGGAAAATAGACCACTTTTTTACCGGGTTGCGCCTTCATCCACTCCAAGCCGTCCAGGTGTTTGTTTTTCCAATCGTCTCCGATCGTAACAATGTCTACATCGTACTCTTGCAGTTGGCGGATGTCTGTGAGGATATCTTGGCGAACGGCTTTGTACACCACACCGATCGCCTGTACGATCCGCAAACGTTGCTCAAAAGGGATAACGGGTTTCACGCCTTTGTAGTGGAAGATCAATTCGTCCGTACTGACGCCTACCACCAATTTATCCCCCAAGGCGGCGGATTTTTCAAGGATATTGAGATGCCCTACATGAAACAGGTCCCATGTGCCGGAGGTATATACCACCACTTCCTTTTTCTTCATTGATCCAATTGTTTTATTTTATCGGCTAATAACGCCAAATCGTCCGGACCTTGCATGCCGAGGTGTGCTACCCGGAGGTAGTTATTGATGCTGCCGGGCATGATGTAGATCTCCTCTTTCAGTAATTCGCCGAATATCTTGTATCCGTCTGTGCGTACCTGAAATCCGGTGATGCAGTTAGACGGATTCTCTGCCGGGACCGGCCAGCCGTTGCGTCGGCATTGTTCCCGGAAGAAGAGGGCGTTTTTTCGAACCTTCTCTATGATCGATGCCGTTCCTTCCGCATCTATTTGCAGCAGGCGCGCATGCAGTTGCAGGAAAAGTGTGGTTGCGGGGCTGTAAGGGGTCTGGCCCCGGGTCAGGTTTTTCAAATTTTCTTCGATGTCTAAATAGAAATTGAGGTGGGCGAATTTCTCTTTCAACACGCGTTCGGACAGAACAACGAAGGAGAGCCCCGGGGGCAGGTTCAATCCCTTTTGGCTGCTCAGGACGGCGATATCTACTCCCAAATCGTCCATGTGAAACGGATCGGCCAGAAAAGAGCTGATGATGTCGCTGACCAGAACGGTTCCGGTTTGCCGGCACAGCTGAGAGATGCGCCCCATGTCATACAACTGTCCGGAGGATGTTTCGTGGTGTTGGCATAGAAGTACTTCCGGTTTGAATTCCGTTATTTTTTGCTCCAAAGCAGCGTAATCGATCTCCCTGGCAAATGGGACCTCGAAGGTTTCACAAGGGACCCGGTAGTATTGGCACAGTTCCCGCCAGCGGTAGCCGAATGAACCGCCTGCCACCACCAATGTACGTGTCTTGGTACTGACATAATTGGCGACGACGGCGTCCATTGCGGCTGTTCCGGAGGCTGTGTAGAAGAGCACGCTCCCGGAACGGCAACCGACCTGCTTCAAAAGAAGCGCCTCGCACTCTTTTACCAACGCGGAGAAGGCGGCTGTCCGCATATAGGGTATTTGCCGGGCCCCGATGGAAAGGATTCTCTGTTCGATGACACCCGGAAAAACGAATAGTTTCATACATCGTTCATTAGATAGGCAAAAGTAATAATATTCGCTCAATTTAGGCGGAGGGCTTTTAAAATAAATTTTACCTTTGATGACGAAAGAGCGGTGCCACCCTTTTTGTTTTTTGCATCATTTACGAAAGATCGAGGATCGTTATGGAGAAGACCGAATTTTGGGAGACGGCTTACCGCCGGAATGCACCCTTGCTCCGGGGAGTGTTGCGGCGGTACGTGCCGGACCGGGAGGCTGTTCAGGACCTTTTGCACGAGGCGTTTATTACAGCCATTTACAAAGAGGGGAGTTTTTCCGGAAAGGGGAGCTTTGACGGGTGGCTTTACCGGATCACCGTCAATACGGCGCTGATGTATCTGAGAAAGCAGAAGGCTGGTGTTACGTTTACCGACCTGATGACTGTGGAACACGATGAAGGACAGGATGAAGAGGTAAACATGGAGGAGGAGAGAAAAATGATTGAGGAGGCCGGATTTAGCAACGAAGAGTTGTTGCGGGCAATCGACCGCCTTCCGGATCACCACCGTACGGTTTTTAATCTGTATGTGATGGATGGGTATACGCACAAACAGATCGCCGGAGAATTGGGCATCTCTGCCGGCACGTCCAAATCGCATCTGGCTCGCGCCCGCCGGAAGGTCCGCCACTATCTTTACGAAGATGCGCTCCGGAGGAAAAAGGAAAAGCGCGCCCTGCTTATTCCGCTTCTTCCGGCCGGAGAAGATTTTATTGATCGACTCTGTCATTTCCGATTGTCTGGTTATTCGATCCCCGGAACGGATTCCGCCGGATTTATCTCCGGGGTGGTTCAGCAGCAGGCTGCACTCTCTGTTTCCGCAACCGGTTTTTTTTCGGGAATGGGTATGTGGGGAGTGATCGGGGCCTGTTGTGGAACGGCGGTGGTCACGGCCTTGGTGTGTTGGAGTATTTTGGGTGATCCGGCATCCGGACCGAGACAGGAAGCATTGCCGTCCGTTCATCCGGATACCGTATTGCAGATGCCGTTGCACACTTTGGACCCCACTGCGGGAGCAACCGTTGTTCCCGACAGGATGCCGGAAAAGGAAGAGGCCGGCCCAAATGGCGGGGAAGCAACCGGTTTACCGGAAAAGAACGCTGTAGAGCCAGAGCGACCAGTGGTCGTTAAAAAGAAAGTTGTAGAACGAAAAACGGTCGTTGTGCGTGACACCGTATTTATTACTGATTGATCCCATGGTCTTACTTAAACAGATTCTTACCTGTCTTGCGGTCTTTCTTCTGTCGCTTACTGCTTCGGGGTACAACCGACCTGATACGGTCGTGGTGTACGAAAAAGAGATCGTATATGATACGCTTTATTTATTCGATACGGTGCGGGTAAAAAAACGCATGGATCCGCCGGCACCTGCCCGGGGATGCACACCCGGCATTTTTCCGGCCGTTCGGAGTGCCACCCTTCCGGAATACGACATCATACTTCGTGAAAGTAGAAATCTATCAAATGAAAAAAGTATGAATCGTATGAAAACAACCTGCAATTTAGTATGCGCCTGTTTGGCATTGCTGCACCAAGTGACGAATGTAGCGGCGCAAGAAACCGGAACCCGGAACGAACTCCGGGAGTTCCCGGGACAGATGAGCTTGGTATATCCCTTGGGAACTCACGGCCGACAGAGCGTGGAGCACTGTTTTAATGTCTCGTTGAACTTGTTGACAGGGCGGGTCGGAGCAGTGAACGGATTGGAACTGGGAGGATGGATGAACCGGACAGAGCAGGGGGTGCGGGGTTTGCAGGCAGCCGGTATCCTGAATATGTCCGGGGGACAGATCGTGGGTGTGCAGACCGGAGGGATCGGCAGTATTGCCGGAAATGCAAGAGGCTTGCAGGCGGGTGGAATCCTGGCATTGGCTGATACGGTAAAAGGGGTGCAGATCGGGGGGATTTTTTCCACGGTTGATCACTTGAATGGGCTTCAGGCGGCCGGGGTGTTTACTGTTTCCGGAAATTTGAAGGGTTTGCAGATTGCCGGAATTTCCAATCTCAGCCATGCGGTCAAAGGTTTGCAAGCTGCAGGCATCTGTAACATCAACGGGAACCTGGAAGGTGCCCAGGTAGCCGGGATACTCAATGTGAATGATACGGTTCGGGGTTTTACAGCGGGGGTGATCAATAAAACCCAGGTACTCCGGGGTGTTTCATTCGGATTGGTCACTATTACCGATACCATTGAAAAAGGCGGTGCCGTTGCATTGGTCAATATTGTGAAGAGAGGGCGTTATGCGGCCTGGGAGCTCTCCTTCGCTGATTATGCCAATGTGGCCGTGAGTTACAAGACCGGCGGGAAGGGGTGTTATACGATCTACACCTTGGGAGCTAACTTTCTGGAAGACCGGATGTGGATCGCAGGAATCGGATTGGGGCATCGTTCTGCTTTGAGTGACCGGATTGACCTGAATCCGGAGTTGGTGTCCTATTCCTATTTCCCGGAAGATTTTAATGTAAGCGGATGCACCACTTTTTCTACGCACCTCAATTTGGGTGTAGTGTATAAGGTCTCTCCCCGGCTGGGGATCTCCATTGCTCCGAGCGTGTATTGCCTGAATGCCGACCGGACGGATAAAAAAGAGTACCGGGTGAGTTCCTTCTCTTCCTGGCATACTTCCCAAAGCGGGAATACCAAAACGAAGATCGGGATGGGGCTCAGTGTGGGACTGAATTTGTGGTAAAGCTCTATACCGGATTCCCTTTTACCCCTGTTTCAACTCCGCCAACTGTGCTTCCAGCGCTGCGATCTTGGCTTCGGCATCGGCCAGCTTCTTCTTTTCATTGGCTACGATCTGTTCGGGAGCGCTTTGAACAAATCGTTCGTTGCTCAGTTTGGCGGAGACTGATTTCAGGAATCCCTGTGTGTATTTCAACTCCTCTTCCAGTTTAGCCTGTGCTTCTCCGGCATTGATCCGGCCGGTTGCCGGAACGAAGTACTCCACCGTGTCCGTGATAAAACTCCAGGCTCCTTTTAGGGGTTCCCGTATGATTTCAATGCTGTCGAGGTTGCCCATTTTGCAGAGGATGCTACTGAACCTGGCCGGGAAACGTCTGTTTTCCCGCACTTTCAATGCCAACGGCTCTTTGAAGGCGATGTTCTGCTGTTTCCGGATGTTCCGGATGCCGACGATCACCTCTTTGACATAACCGAAATCCTGCAACAACTCCGGGTTATATACACCAGGGGTTTCCAACCGGGAGATCATGATGCTCTCTCCCTCTTTTCGCTCTTTCAAGCTCTGCCAGATCTCTTCCGTGATGAACGGCATAAACGGATGCAACAGTTGGAGCAGGCGTTCGAACAGTCCGATCACCTTTTCGTAGCTCTCCCGGTCGATGGGTTGTCCGAAGCCGGGCTTGATCAGTTCCAGCAACCAGGAGGAAAATTCGTCCCGGAATCCTGTGTAGATGGTCATCAATGCTTCCGAGAACCGGTATTGTTCGAACTGTTCATTGAGGGTGGCAGTGGTCCGGTCCAGCTCGTGCTCAAACCACTCCAACGCCAATGCGGTGTGTTCCGGCTGTGCGGTATCCGCTACTTGCCAGGATTGCACCAACCGGAAGGCGTTCCAGATCTTGGTGGTGAAGTTGCGCCCTTGTTCCGGCAGGTTGTCGTTATACAACAGGTCGCCTCCGGCAGGGGAGCAAAGCAGCATGCCGACCCGCACGCCGTCCGCACCGTATTTTTCGATCAATTCGAGAGGTTCCGGGGAATTTCCCAGCGATTTGGACATCTTGCGCCGGAGTTTGTCGCGAACAATACCGGTCAGGTATACGTTCCGGAACGGTTTTTCGTGCCGGTATTCGTAGCCGGCCATGATCATGCGGGCAATCCAGAAAAAAAGGATGTCCGGGCCGGAAACCAGATCGTTTGTCGGGTAGTAGTACCGGATCTCTTCGTTATCGGGACGGTTGATACCGTCGAAGACGGAGATGGGCCACAGCCAGGAGGAGAACCAGGTATCCAGGCAATCTTCGTCCTGGCGCAACAAGGCAGCCGGGATATCCCGGCCGTATTGCTCTTTTACCAACACAGCAGCCTGTTCGGCTGTTTCGGCTACGACATATTCGTTGCTTTCCGGCAGGTACCAGGCGGGGATCCGGTGTCCCCACCACAACTGCCGGCTGATGCACCAATCCTTGACATTTTCCATCCAGTAGCGGTAGGTGTTTTTGTATTTGGCCGGTGTCAATACAATCTCATCTTCCAGGACTGCCTTCAGGGCCGGGGCAGCCAGCTCTTTCATTTTCAGGAACCACTGCATAGAGAGTTTGGGTTCGATGACTGTGTGTGTCCGTTCGGAGTAGCCGATCTTGTTGTCGTACTCTTCTATTTTGACCAAATTTCCGGCCTTTTCCAATTCCGGGATGATTTCCTTCCGGACGTCGAAGCGGTCTTTGCCGACAAAGAGCCCGGCGGCTTCGCTCAAGGTGCCGTTGTCGTTGAAGATGTCGATGGTATCCAGGTGGTGCCGGTACCCGATCTCGTAGTCGTTGATGTCGTGTGCCGGCGTAATTTTCAGGGCCCCGGTCCCGAAAGCCATGTCTACATATTCATCCTGTATAATGGGTACCTCCCGGTTAACGAGCGGCACGATGCACTTCTTGCCGGCCAAATGTTTAAAACGTTCATCTGCCGGATTGACACACACGGCCGTATCCCCCAGGATGGTTTCGGGACGGGTGGTGGCGATGGTAATGTAATCGTCGGCGCCGGCAATCCGGTAGCGGAGGTAGTACAACTTGCTTTTCTCCTCTTTGTAAACCACCTCTTCGTCGGAGATGGCCGTCAACGCGGCGGGGTCCCAGTTCACCATCCGCACGCCTTTGTAGATATACCCTTTTCGGTAAAGGTCAATAAATACCCGGATGACGCTTTCGGAACGGACCGGGTCCATTGTGAAGCAGGTCCGGTCCCAGTCGCAGGAAGCTCCCAACTTTTTCAATTGTTGCAGGATCAACCCTCCGTGTTTTTCCGTCCATTCCCAGGCATGCCGGAGAAACTCCTCCCGTGTCAACTCCCTCTTTTCAATCCCCTCGCTTTTGAGTTTGGCCACCACTTTGGCCTCCGTGGCAATGGAAGCGTGGTCGGTCCCGGGCACCCAGCAGGCGTTTTTCCCGAGCAGTCGGGCGCGGCGCACCAAAGCATCCTGAATGGTGTTGTTGAGCATGTGCCCCATGTGGAGGACGCCGGTGACATTGGGAGGCGGAATGACGATGCAGTAAGGTTCCCTGCCGGGATCCGGTTCCGAATGGAACAGGCGGTGTTTCATCCAGTATTCGTACCATTTTTTTTCGCTCTCCTGTGGGTTGTATGTTGTCGCGATCATGCCCGTATTTTGCTGATAGTGGTGGAACTGATTGTATGTATTTTAAAAAAGGCTGCTTTTTCGGCAGCCTCTCTTTTATTCTTCGGTTTTCTTGACCCGTCTCCCTTTTTTCTTTTGGGACTCCAGGGCCGATTCGAGGTCTGCCTTCTGCATGCTGCCGTCGTAATCGCAGATGTATTTGTCGATCAGGATCCGGCCGCAATATTCGCAGACGATGACTTTTTTCCGGGAACGGATGTCCAATTGCCGCTGGGGGGGAATATTATTGAAACAACCGCCGCAGGCGTCGCGATCTACCGTCACCACGGCCAATCCGTTGCGGGCGTTGGAACGGATACGCTTGTAGGCGGCCAGCAGGCGTTCTTCAATGCTGGCGGATAACTCTTCCGATTTTTTCACCAACTCCTCCTCTTCAATGTGGGTCTCTTTGATGATGTCGTCCAACTCTGTTTTTTTGGCCTCCAAGTCGGACTTTTTCTCTTCGTATTGGCGGGTGGAGTACTCCAAAGCCTCTTCCCGTTCCGTCTTCGTTTTTAGTGTTTCGCGGATCCTCTTCTGCTGCAGTTCAATCTCCAATTTCTGAAACTCTACCTCTTTGTTTAGCGAGTCGTACTCCCGGTTGTTCCGTACGTTGTTCAACTGTTCGGAATATTTTTTGATCAATTCTTCGGATTTTTCAATTTCCAGTTTCTTCTGGGTGACGTTCTTTTCCGCTTCGCCGATCTCCGCTTTCAGATTTTCCAAACGGGTCTCCAATCCGGCCAGTTCATCCTCCAGGTCCTGCACTTCCAACGGTAACTCTCCCCGGAGCGTACGGATTTTGTTTATTTCGGTATCGACAAGTTGCAACTCGTATAGGTGCTGCAATTTCTCTTCAATGCTGAGTTCTTGCGTTTTTTCGTTATTTTTAGCCATATATTACAAGTAATTAGTCGGATTTGTATTCACCTTCGAAAACTGAACCGCAAATTTAGGTATTTTTTTCGTAACTAACTCGTAAAAGATCTCTTTTGTATACTGTTCGCTTTCGTAATGGCCAATATCGGCCAAAATAATCTGGTTTTCAGCCTGAAAAAAGTCGTGGTATTTAAAGTCTCCGCTCAGAAAAACATCGGCTTTTTCCCGAATGGCCCGGTGGGTCAGGGAGGCGCCTGCACCTCCGCAAAGAGCGATGGTTCGTACCCGGTCGGTGACACAAGCGGTGTGTTTGACCACTCCGCATTTGAAAATGTCTCGTACCCGTTTTAGAAAAGAGAGCGGTTCTTCCGCTTCCGTAAGCTCTCCGATAACGCCTAAACCAGTCGTTGGGTTGGGTGTATGCAGTTTAATCGCATTCCATACCGGCTCTTCATAGGGGTGCGTCTCCCGAATGGCCCGGATGGCAGCGTTCAGCCGGTATTCCGGAACAGTGATCTCTGTTTTTACCTCCTGTTCGGTGTGGAGTTTATGCAACTCTCCGCAGTAAGGCCGGCTGTTTTCCAAAGGCAGGAATGTGCCTTTTCCTTCGGCGTTAAAAGAGCAGTGGCTGTAGTTGCCGATGTGGCCGCCGCCGGCATTCAGCACGGCATTCCGGACCCGTTCCGCTTTGGCGGCCGGGGTATAAAAGGAAAAGCTGTACAGCGTACCTTCGGGTTGCAATATCCGTTGCCGGACTAATCCCAACTTATCCGCCATCTGTCCGCTGACCCCTCCGGCTACGGAATCGATGTTCGTGTGCGCTGCGTAAATATGAAGATCGTTTTGAATGGCTTTCACCAAACAACGGTTGACCCCGTTTTCCGGACGGAGGTTTTTGATCCCTTGAAAGATCAGCGGATGGTGCGAAATGATCAGATTGCATCCCGCCTGAATAGCTTCGTCAACGACTGCTTCAGTGACATCTGTACACAACAGGACAGCCTGTACCGTGCCGGCATAACTTCCGCAAACAAGCCCCGCATTGTCGTAACCGGCCTGCAAAGAGAGCGGGGCGAATGCTTCGATGGTATCGGTGATCTCTTTTACCTGCATACCGTAATCAGGAAAGCTGGGATTTTATCTGGATCAACTCTTCCCGAATAACTTGCAGGCGTTTGACGATTTCAAAATTTTTTTCCGCAGCATTCTTGTTTTCACTGAGTTGCATTTGGGCTCCCTTCAGGGTCATTCCCTTCTCTTTGACTAAGTGGTAGATCAGGTGAAAATTGTCGATGTCTGTTTTTGTGAACTGGCGGTTCCCTTTTTTGTTCTTGTGGGGTTTGATGATATCGAATTCCTTTTCCCAAAACCGGATCAGGGATGTGTTTACCTGAAACATGTCGGCTACCTCCCCGATGGAGTAGTATACTTTCAACGTATTTTTTTCCTGCTCGTTCATAACCCTGTCGGAGTTAGTCCATGGCTTGCCCGGTGTTGTCCGCCAAAGCGACCAATGCGTCGTACTCGTTCGGGGTCAGGTCGTTAAAGTAGTAATTGATCGGATTGACCGGAATAGCGTTTTTGCGCACTTCGTAGTGCAGGTGCGTTCCGATAGACATGCCCGTATTGCCCATGTAGCCGATTACATCACCCCGCTTGACTTTTTGTCCTGCTTTTACGTTGTAGTTGTTCAGGTGTCCGTAGAGTGTTTCGTAACTGAATCCGTGGTCGATGACGATGCACTTTCCGTATCCCGACAACATGGAAACCGATACCACCACTCCCTCTCCGGTAGCACGGATCGGAGTATTGGTAGGACCGCTGAAATCCATGCCGGAATGAAACTTCACAGTCTTGTAATAGGGGTGCATCCGGTTGCCGAAAGCGGAGGAGAGGCGGACTTTCGGGTCCGACAGGGAAATGGGAAGGATGGCCGGAATAGAGGCCAACAACTGTATTTTGCTTTTGGCCAACACCTCGATCTCGTCGTATGATTTACTCTGGATGTAGAGTGCCTTCGAGAGATTGTCCAATCGCCGGGAGGTGTTGATCAGCAGTTCGGACTCCTTCATGTTTTTGAGGTGGTCGTACCGGCTGACCCCGCCGCTTCCCGCTCTCCGGATCGAAGCGTCGATCGGTTCGGCTTCGAAGATCACGCGGTAAATGTTGTCGTCTCTCTGCTCCAGGTTTCTCAACACTTCGTCCAATTTGGATATTTCGGTGTTCAGCAGTTTGTACTGGGCCAGCAATTGCTCGTTTTCCCGCTGCTGTGCTTTTTCGCCCGGCGATTCCCAAAAATTGGAGACGATACAATAGATGACGATAGCCAAAGAGAAGGAGGAGAAGAGTTTTTTTGACAGGTTCCAGGCCTGTTTGCGCCAAGAGATAACTATTTTGTCGTAGGATAGGGTTTCCGGATTGAAACGATAACCGATTTTTCGCATGTTCTTCGTTAAAATTAATCTATATTCAATGTGCAAAGTTAAAAGAAATAATCTAATTTTGCAACCTTATTGCTACCGATTGCAGGTAGTTGTTACAATTTTTAAGATATAATTTAAAGTGTTGTCAGTATGATGAAGTCGGCGGAGATCAGGCAGAAGTTCCTTGATTTTTTTAGAGCGAAAGCGCACGTGATCGTACCGTCCGCTCCCATGGTGATCAAGGACGATCCAACCCTGATGTTTACCAATGCGGGAATGAACCAGTTCAAGGATATTTTTTTGGGAAACAAAGTTCCCCGGCACGTACGGGTGGCGGATTCCCAGAAATGCCTGCGGGTCTCCGGAAAGCACAACGACCTGGAAGAGGTGGGGCGCGACACGTATCACCACACCATGTTCGAGATGCTGGGCAACTGGTCGTTCGGCGACTATTTTAAGAAAGAGGCGATTGCGTATGCCTGGGAGTTTCTGACGGAGGTGATGGGATTGGACAAAGAGCGCCTCTACGCAACCGTCTTTGAAGGTTCCGAGGCGGATGGACTGGCGGCGGATACAGAAGCGCGCGGGTATTGGTTGAATTACCTGCCGGAGGAGCGGATCCTCTTCGGTAATAAAAAAGACAACTTCTGGGAGATGGGGGATACCGGACCTTGTGGCCCCTGTTCGGAAGTGCACATAGACCTTCGTTCTGAAGAGGAGCGGAGAAACAGACCGGGCCGGGAGTTGGTGAACCGGGACCATCCATTGGTCATTGAGATCTGGAACCTGGTGTTTATGCAATTCAACCGGAAAGTGGACGGGACACTGGAAAAGTTGCCAAATACTCATGTAGATACGGGAATGGGATTTGAACGGCTTTGCATGGCTGTACAGGGCAAGACCTCCAATTATGATACAGATGTGTTTACCCCGGTTATCGGCCGGATCGCGTTGCTGAGTGGTATTCCGTACGGAAAATCCGAAAACAGTGATGTGGCGATGCGGGTGGTGGCCGATCACCTGCGTACGATCGCCTTTTCTATAGCCGATGGCCAATTGCCGTCCAACGTAAAGGCCGGTTACGTGATCCGGCGGATTTTGCGTCGTGCTGTCCGGTATGCCTATACATACCTCAATCAAAAAGAGGCATTTATCTATCGCCTGCTTCCGGTGTTGATTGAAGTGATGGGGGCACACTACCCTGAATTGAAGAGCCAGCAGGAGTTGATCGGTAAGGTGATCTGCGAAGAGGAGAACGCTTTTCTGCGAACCTTGGAAAAAGGGATCAAATTGCTGGACCGGATCATTGAAAAGACCCGGGCGGAGAAGTTGTCGACGATTCCGGGGGATGTGGCGTTCGAGTTGTACGACACTTACGGTTTTCCGTTGGATCTGACGGAATTGATTCTTCGGGAGTATGGATTAACGGTCAACCACGAAGAGTTTAAAACAGCATTGGCGGCTCAGAAAGAGCGTTCCCGTTCCGCTTCGGCCGTAGATACCGACGACTGGGTGGAGTTAGCGCCGGACGGAGAGCAGGAGTTTGCCGGATACGACCATACGGAACTGGAGGTGAAGATTACCCGGTACCGGAAAATCGCTGCCAAAGGGAAGATATTTTACCAGTTGGTGTTCGACAGAACACCCTTTTACGGGGAGGGCGGCGGACAGGTCGGGGATTCCGGCCGTTTGCAGCGTGTCGGTCACGGGGGTGACGAGGTGATCCGGATTGTGGATACCAAAAAAGAGAACGGTCTCACGGTACACTTGGCGGAACGGTTGCCTGCGGATCCGACGGCGCTCTTTATGGCTACCGTGGATCTGCACAAACGGGAGTTGATCGCCAACAACCACACGGCTACCCATTTGCTGGATCATGCGCTCCGGAAGGTATTGGGAGAGCATGTAGAACAGAAAGGTTCGTATGTCAGTGACGAATACCTGCGTTTTGACTTTTCGCATTTTCAAAAAGTAACGGACGAGGAGTTGCAGCAGGTGGCTGCTGAAGTGAATTGTCTGATCCGGAAAAACTTGCCGTTGGAAGAACATCGAGGTATTCCCATGGCGCGTGCCCGGGAGATGGGAGCGCTGGCGATGTTCGGCGAGAAGTACGGAGAGTTGGTACGGGTGATCAAATTCGGCGAATCGGCGGAGTTGTGTGGAGGAACGCATGTAAAAGCTACCGGACAGATCGGTTTTTTCAAAATAACGGGAGAGACCTCGGTATCGGCGGGTGTCCGCAGAATAGAAGCTGTAACAGCAGAGCGGGCGGAAGCGTATATCCAGAACTATTTCGATCTGTTCAAAGAGTTGAGAGAGATGTTTAAGAGTAACCGCAGCATTGTGGAGAACATCACGGCCCTCTTGAAAGAGAACGAAGGATTGCGGAAAGAGGTGGAAAAATTTGAGGCGGGAAGTCTGCAATTGTTCAAAGAGAGCCTGAAAAAGGAGCAAAAAACCGTCGGAGATGTCCACCTGATTGTAAAACAGGCCGATATGTCGGCGGCACGGGTGAAAGACCTGGCGTTCCGGTTGCGGGGCGAATACGACCGGTTGGTGCTGATCATGGGCGGGGTAACGGATCGGAAACCGCACCTGACCGTGATGATCACGGACGCTTTACTGAAAGAGTTCAGCCTGCATGCGGGACAGATCGTTAAAGAAGCGGCCCGTGAAATGCAGGGAGGCGGAGGAGGCCAGCCCTTTTTTGCAACGGCGGGAGGTTCGGATCCCAACGGTGTGGAGCGAGCGATCGCTCGGGCGGAAGAACTGCTTCGGAGTAAATTGAAGGCAGAATAAATTTGGAAATATCTTTTATTGCGGCGGATTATTTGGATTTTTTTCATACATTTGCTCGGCAGTAAGAAGGGACGAATTTAAACTATTGAAACACTATTGAAATATAAATTTAAAATGATCATGAAAAGGACTGTAAGATTAATTTCAACTTTGGCCTTGACGGGATTGGTGATTGCTTCCTGCTCCCCGTTGGAAAAAATGAAGAAAAAAGCGGCGGATATCTCCTACAAGGTGACCCCGGAAGTTGTGGAAGAAAAAGGTGGAATGGTGGATGTAAAGATTGATGTGACAATCCCTCCCAAATTCTTTAATAAGAAAGTAATGTTGACCGCTACTCCTGCATTGACCTATCAGGGAGGCGAAAAGGATTTTGCTCCTCAGGAACTGCAAGGGGAGAGTGTAACGGGTAACGCCACGGTGGTGCCTTACGAAGCCGGAAAGACGATCTCTTACACAGGACAGGTTCCCTACGAAGAAGCCATGAGGCTTTCCGAATTGGTTATCAAGATACAGGCGGCCAAAGGCGTGCGTTCGGTTGCTTTTGATCCGGTAAAAGTGGCCGACGGTGTTGTGGCTACAGCTACGCTGGTGAACAACGAACCGGCTGTTGCCATCGGCAAAGACAATTTTGTGCGCGTGACGCCGGAATTGAGCGAGGCGGCGATTTATTACCTGATCAACTCGGCTCAGGTGCGCGGCAATCAACTGACTTCCGAAGAGATTAAACTGATGGAAAAGTTTTTGAAGGATGCCAAGGCAGACGAAAACCTGAACCTGAAAAATGTAGAGATCCGTTCTTACGCTTCTCCCGACGGAGGATATGATCTGAATGCCAAATTGGCCGACAGACGCGAAGGCGCTTCTACGGACTATCTGAAAGCCAATATGCGGAAAAACAAAGTAGAGGAGTACAAAAACTTGGATTTCTTCAAGCAATCGGTGATGGCAGAGGATTGGGACGGCTTCAAAAAAGCGATGGAAGAGTCAAATATTCGCGATAAAGAGTTGATCCTGCGTGTATTGTCCATGCATTCCGATCCCGAAGTAAGAGAGAAAGAGATTAAAAACATCGCTTCCGCTTATTCGACGATTGCCGATCAGATCCTGCCGAAACTGAGACGTTCCAAATTCGTAGTGAACGCAGAACGTATTGGAAAATCGGACGAAGAGCTTCAAACCTTAGCAAAATCCAATCCTTCGGAACTGAACGTGGAAGAGTTGTTGTATGCTGCTACCCTTTTCGACTTGGATGCCGACAAATTGGCTGTGTACGAATCGGCTAAGAAGCAGTTCCCCGAAGATTGGAGAGGGTTCAATGATGCCGGGATGGTTCAGTACAACATGGGTAAAATGCCCCAGGCCAAAGCCGATTTTGAAAAGGCAGACCAACTGTCGCCCAACAACAAAGTGGTGAAAAACAACTTAGGCGCTTTGGCGTTGAGAGATAACAACGTAAAAGAGGCGGAAGTGTTGTTCGGAGCCGCTACGGGTGCCGGTGACGAGGTGAATTACAACAAAGGGATCATTGCTATCAAGAAAGGCGACTATAAAGCTGCCGTGGATTATTTCGGAACTTGTACCTGCGCGAACGCTGCTCTGGCCAATCTCCTGAATGGAAACAACAGCGAAGCGTTGAGAAAATTGAACGCAAGCAAAGACGAAAGTGCTTTGGTATCTTACTTGAAAGCGGTGGTCGGTGCCAGGAACAACGATGTGAATATGGTGATTACCAATTTGAGAGAGGCTGTTGCAAAAGACGGCGCCGTAAGACAGCTTGCTGCCACGGATATTGAGTTTGCCAAATTCTTCGACAATGCTGATTTCAAAGCGATTGTACAGTAATACGAAATGGTGATAAGGAAAAAAGCGGCTTCAGGGCCGCTTTTTTTTATGCTTGTGAATATCTTGTGGAAGAGTTATTTTTCCATATGGCGGTAGCTGTTGTAGGTTTCCAATACCCGGTTCACATAGTTGTAAGCCTGTTGACCGTCGCAATATCCGTTCCGGGATTCCGGATCCCGGTAATAGCGCGGATCCGATTTGTAACGAAGATAATAGGCTGTATGATCGTTCCAGATGTAGGGATTTTTTCCGTATTTAGAGGCGAGGCGCATGGCATCCATGACATGGCCGGCTCCCACATTGTAAGAGGCTAAAACGAATTTCGCACGATCTTCCGGTTCGATGGGGTATTTCTTAAATATATCTTCCAAATATTTCAGGTAGCGAACACCGACGTAGATGTTGCTGTCCGGTTGAGAATAATTAAGTACGTGGAACATATTGGCAGTTTCGGGAATGACCTGCATCAAGCCGTAAGCGCCTACCTCGGATTCGGCTTCCGGATCGAACCGGGATTCCGTATAAACAATAGCTGCTAGCAATCGCCAGTCCCACTCCAACAGACGACTGTATCGTTTCAATTCCCGGTCGAAAGGGGAGATGTCCCCTTGCCGGATCAGTGTGTATTTAGAGCGATTGCGAGAAGTGGGATGCGTGTTGTTAAAATAGCGGTTGTACAGAAAACGGAACGTTCCCTCCTTTTGGAAGGTTTCCAACCACGTGTTAATCTCTTGCAGCAGCAGGTCGGCACTTTGGGGGATCGCCCAGGCAACTGTGATGCCGGAAGCGAGAACTACGGAATAGTCGATGTTTTTTAGGGAGTAGGAGAGGGCACGTGCGATATTTTCGTCTGTAATGGTGTAATCGATCTCTCCGGTTTCGACCAAGTGTAGTAACTCTTCTGTGGAGTAGTAACTCACTTCGACCAGTTCCATCCGGATATGTAGCGAATCGGCCAATTGTGACAGCCTGTGCCGGAAAGGAGCATCTTTTTTGATGAATATTCGTTTTCCGTTCAGATCTTCCGGATTTTCTACTGCTCTCTTCTCTTTTTGTTGCACTAAAACCTCCTTCGTACGAAAAAAAGGGTGCGTGAAACGGATTTTCTCTTCTCTTTCGGAGGTTTCTGTCATGCTGACGGCGATCAGGTCGTACCGGCCTTCCTGCAAGCGGGAAATGGCTGTGTCGATGTCATTATTGACCTCCGCAATCTGTAAAGAGACCCCCAGATAATCGGCAAAGTTTTTGGCCAATTCGTAATGGAATCCCCGGGTAATTCCCTGGTAGATGTAATAATCGGTGGTGGAGTAAAAGGTGGAGATGTCCAAAGTGCCTTTCGCCAGGATTTTCTCCATAACGGTCGGTTCGGGCAAAATCAAATCACGTTCTTTCTCCCTTGTTTCTCCGCAGGAAATACAAAAAGGGACAAAGAGGTATATGATCTGTTTCCATCGTTGCATTTTGTAAAAATACGAAAAAAAACGGAAATACGAATCTGTTTTTAAACAGGCTCTAATAATCAATCGAAGAAGTTCCAGCGGATCCCGAACTTAAACATGGCCGGATTGATCGGATAGCCTAAAGCTGAATAGTAATTCCCGTTGGTAATGTAGTAGTTGAGGTGCTCGTATTTCAGGAACAGATGCGCCCTTTTCAGATCAAAATTCACAAATACGTCTAATTTCGGATAGTTGCCTGTCTTTTCCCGTCGTTGGTTGTAAAACTGCATGGTGGAAGGCATGTAGGCATCCCCGTAAAATTCCGAGTTGTAAAAGAGGTCGATACCGGCCGCAACGCCCAGCACTTTTTCGAAGATCCGGTTCTGGTAGTAGTTGTGGGAGTATAATGCCACCAACGGTAGGGAAATGATCTCCTCTTCTGTACTGTGCTGGACATACACGGTTTGTTCGAAGTGAAAATTGCCGGCCTTGAAGTGCTGTTTCCCCCAACCGGTCAGCACCATGATGTTCTTGGAGCTCTGAGCGGGCTTGGCAGTTGTGTCAAAATAGATATAATCTGTGTTGTTTGACCAGCCGATCCCTACTTCTGAGCGGGTGTTCCGGTTTACGTAACACCCTTTTACAGCGAATGTTTTGGTTTTACTGAAATTCTGTTCCCAGAAATTGTGGTTTCCGATATAGAAATCCAGAAAATAGTTGGGAGTGGAGGACTCCAGTAAAGCCTCCGCGTGCAAGTAAGAGTGCCGATTTTTGTGGAGGTATTGGCGCAGAAACCCGGAAACCCGGAAATCCCCGATGTAATCGCCGATCAGGCACATCTGGAGATGGGCATCGAAATTCAACAGGGCCGTGGTGTCCATATTGAACAGGCCGCTGATCAACCAGGTACTGGTGTAGTTCTGTTTTTTCAGACTCCATATTGTATCCGTCATCCGATTTTCGCCGCCGTACCGGAGTTGTTTGTAATTCAATCCGGCGTATACGCCCGGAAGGTATTTAAATTTCGGATGTTCGTTCGCTACCAATTGCGCCTTTAGGTCATACACCTGATTGGTCTGCACATCGTAAGTGACGGCTGAATCCAGCAACGTCTCCGGAAAGAACTCCAGGTCGGTATTTGCTTCCCGGAATTTTCGGATGTTGTCCTCTATCCGGATACTCATCAGAGCTTTGAACGGATAAACATTTACTGAATCCATCCGGGCGTTGGGTACCTTTTTCTCTTTTCCGATGTTGTACTGCAAAAGGGTGTAAAAATTAAAATTCCGGTAGGTGTTGATCGCCTCGGCCAGATTCACCAGAATGTTTTCTGCCGGCATAGTGGTGTCCCGGATGTATTTTTTGTCGATGATCCCTCCGTTTTCCAGGAAACTTCCGTTGTTTTGATTAAGAAAGAGGGAGATCGCTACTCTCTCCCGTTCGTAGTTCGTAAACGCGGAAAAATTGTACGCTTTCGACTTCTGGTTCATGTATCGCCCGTTTCCCGAGATCAGGTTGTAACGAAATCCGGCGTTCCAGTAGGGCCGGATGTTTTGACTGTGCCACACGTCCAACAGCGTTTCGTTCTTGCCTTTGCCTCCTCCCGAAAAATAGGTCAGTTGCGTAAACGGAGTGGTGGTGCTGAATTCCAATGCATCCTCCGGCCGGAACAGGTACGCACGAATGTTTCGGAACAGGAAAAAATCCTCTTCGCCCGCTTTTTCTATAAAAATATCGGAGGTATATGGAGCCGGAAAATTGGCCAAATAGGTATTGGCGATGCTTTTCCGAAAGATGTAGTTGTAGTTGTGAATATTTGTGAAATTCGTATCGGGGGTAGAAAACTCTTTATAAACACCCTCGTGTTCCCATTTCCATGTGATCCGCTCATGGGGAACGCTGTCGTTTTGGGTGGAATCGGATTGCGAGAGTATGCGTCCCCGTTCTCCGGAATGCTCCGGATCCCCCAGATTCGGAATTACCTGGGAAAACGCCGGAAATATGCCGAAACAGATAACGATACAGTACAGCAGTTTTTTCATCGGTGCAAATATACGGAAACTCTCATAAATTACTTACTTTTGCCCTCCGAATGTAACACCGAAACTTTTATGGATAAACACGAGCATCTGACGGAAGCGGACGGAGAATCCAGATCGCTGAATTTTATAGAACAGATTATCGAAGAGAACCTGGCGGAAGGTAAAAACGACGGCCGGGTACATACCCGTTTTCCACCGGAACCCAACGGATATCTGCATATCGGTCATGCCACCTCCATTTGTTTGAATTTCGGGTTGGCGGCCCAATACAACGGGAAGTGCAACTTACGGTTCGATGATACCAACCCTGTTAAAGAAGATGTGGAGTATACCGACTCCATTCAGGACGACATCCGGTGGCTCGGTTTTCAATGGGATGGAGAGGTGCATTACGCTTCGGACTATTTTCAACAGCTGTACGACTGGGCGGAACAGATGATCCGCGACGGGAAGGCATATGTTGACGACCAGAGCGCCGAAGAGATCAGCGCCGGCCGCAGAACAATCAACGAACCGGGGGTTGACAGCCCCTACCGGAACAGGAGTGTGGAGGAAAATTTGGATCTGTTCCGCCGGATGAAAAACGGGGAATTCCCGGAAGGGAGCCGGGTGTTGCGAGCTAAAGTGGATATGGCTTCCCCCAACATGTTGATGCGGGATCCCATTATGTATCGTATATTATACAGCCACCACCACCGTACGGGAGATGCCTGGTGCATCTATCCCATGTATGACTACACCCATGGACAGAGCGACTACCTGGAGGGGATTACCCATTCGATCTGCACGTTGGAGTTTGAGGTGCACCGCCCGCTCTACAACTGGTTTCTGGACGAATTGACAGATACGGAATACCGGCCCCGTCAGATCGAGTTTGCCCGGCGCAACCTGAACTATACCGTGATGAGCAAGCGCAAACTGCTTGAATTGGTAGAGAAGGGATTTGTATCCGGTTGGGACGATCCGCGTATGCCTACCATTTCCGGCCTGCGCAGGCGGGGGTATACGCCAGAATCCATCCGCCTGTTCGCCGAAAAGGTTGGCGTGGCCCGGCGAGAGATCGTGGTAGACATGGCGCTGTTGGAATATTGCATCCGGGAACACCTGAACAAAACAGCTCCGCGGGTAATGGCCGTATTGGATCCGATCAAAATGATACTGGATAACTATCCGGACGATACGGAGATGATCACTCTGGAAAATAACCCGGAAGACGAAAACGCCGGCGTCCGGGAGGTTCCGTTTTCCCGGGAACTCTACATCGAGCGGAACGATTTTATGGAAAATGCGCCCAAAAACTTCTTTCGCCTCACGCCTGGCGGGGAGGTGCGGCTGAAAGGGGCCTATATTATAAAGTGTACTTCTGTAGAAAAAGATGCGACCGGTAACATCACTGCGATTCACTGTACCTGCGATTTGGAGAGCAGAAGCGGCTCCGGCACGGAAGCAAGTAACCGGAAAGTAAAAGGAACCCTCCATTGGGTATCCGCTCTCCATGCCGTGAATGCAGAAGTCCGGTTGTACGACCGTTTGTTCAAGGACGAAGATCCCGCCGGGCATAAAGAGGTCGACTTCAAGGAGTTCATCAATGAAGAGTCGTTGAAAGTACTGACAGAATGCAAAATAGAACCCGGTCTTGAACGGGTAAGGCCCGGTGATAAATTTCAATTTCAGCGGCTGGGTTATTTTTGTGCAGACAGGGATACAACAGCGGGGAAACCGGTCTTTAACCGTACGGTCGCCCTGAAAGATACGTGGTCTAAAATACGGAAATAAGAGATGACAATTGATAAGAAGAAGCTATTGGGAGAGGCGAAGTCGTTTTTCCTGATTTTTTTCGGTGTAGCCATATACACCTTCGCCATATCGGCCTTTTTGGTGCCCCACAAGATTGTTGGAGGGGGAGCGACGGGGGTGGCCACCATTGTCTACTACTTGACGGGAGAGCAGATTCCGATAGCTGTGGGTTTTTTGGTGATAAATATTGTGTTGCTGGGCATCGGATTGAAGGTATTAGGGCCGAAATTCGGAATAAAAACCATTTTCGGGATTGCAATGTGTACCCTGTTGTTGGGATTCTGGCAACCCTTTTTCTCTGTCAGTCTGGTTTCCGACATGTTCATGAGCACCATCATTGCCGGTATCCTTTGCGGTGTCGGTATCGCGATCGCCATAACAGCCGGAGGAAGTACGGGAGGAACGGATATTGTTGCCCTCCTGATAAATAAGTACCGGAACGTCAGTCCGGGCAAAGTGATCATGTACTGCGACGGTATCATTATTGCGGGTACCTTGCTGATCAACCTCAATTTTGAAGGATTGATGTATGGGTATGTGATGATGGGAGTGGTCTCCTTTTCGGTGGATTTTGTACTGTCCGGACAGAAACAGTCCGCCCAGCTTTTTATTTTTACCGACAAGCACGAAGAGGTGGCCAAAGAGATCACGACTCTGTTCCGGAGGGGGGTGACCGTGGTGGATTGTGTCGGTTGGTACTCCAAGCAGCCCAAAAAAATCGTTATTATCGTCGTCCGGAAAAGTGAAGCCATGGATATTTTGAAAATAGCCAAACGGACTGATCCCCGTGCTTTTATGACCATGAACACGGTGATGGGAGTCTTTGGGCAGGGATTTGAAGAGGTGAAAGGAGTGAAGTGATCTCTTTTTATTCGAAACATACAACTGTAAATAAGTGTGTTATAGAAAGATTTTTTCATTTTTTTTGGCTATTTTCTTTCGTTGTTTTCTTTTTCTTTCGTTTTTGGTCAGAATTTGTTGGTTCTAAGCGAGTTTATTTTCTACTTTTATTTATTTCG
>QMCD01000167.1_pt1 | contig 59986 bp, 43 predicted proteins | sample 1821841 | NCBI WGS metagenome assembly QMCD01 (sample SAMN01991225, study PRJNA193472) | Termite gut metagenome, whole genome shotgun sequencing project. | isolation source: worker | host: Macrotermes natalensis
CGAATTTGAAGAAGGTTTTTATATCTTCTAAAAATCGTCCGCTTACCGTTTTCATTCAAGATTCCTCCGCTAGGAGGAATTTCCTATAATATAAAAAAGCGAGCAAGCTCGCTTGGAAGAACGCAGAGCGTTCTTCCTGAATGATTCACTCTTGCAGGAGCACTTTCCTATAGAATAAAAAATCGAGCAAGCTCGCTTGGAAGAACACAGAGCGTTCTTCCCGAATGATTCACTCTTGCAGGAGCACTTTCCTATAGAATAAAAATATCAAGTCATATCCTTGATTAAGGCTCAAGACACAGACTATGGCCTCAATTGCTGCCGCTGCCATTATCGAATGGCATATCATCGTGCCACTTTTATCTTAGTGTCTATTTGGGGCATAAAGAAGAGGGTGCCCCTTCTTATGAGCTTGAATACTCACAGTTTTGGGACACCCTCTTTTATGTTCACTTCTAAGGAAATATTCTTAATAAATCGCTGAATGTCACCAATTCCAGCTCCGTCAGCTTGGCTTCCCTGATGCTGCCGATGGCTATCGCTTTCATTCCTCCCCGGAATGCCGCCTGGATCCCTGCTTCAGCATCCTCGACTACCGCACATTCCTCTGCCGGAAGCTGCAGATACTCAGCGGCTTTGACGAACACTTCCGGATCCGGCTTGGAATTGCTTATATTTTCCCCGTCGGATATGGCGTCAAAAGCATCCGTCAGACCGATCCTCGCCAGAATAAATTTGGCGTTCTTACTTGACGAACCGATTGCCAGCCGATAACCCCTGTTTCTCAGCTCTTGCAAAGTCTCCCTGACTTCTGCCGTCACATCATCGGGCGTCATATTTCCCAGCAGTTCCTTGTAGGTCTGATTTTTTTCAGCGGCCCGTTGTTCCTTCTCGCTCTCGCTCAGAGCAGTACCTTGATATCTTTCCAAGATAATATCTAGGCTCTCCATACGGCTCACGCCCCGTAAGCGGTGATTGATTTCTTCATCGAAATAGATTCCCATATTATCAGCCATCTGTTTCCATGCCTGGAAATGATACTGATCTGTGCTGACAATAACCCCATCCAGATCAAAAATGATTCCTTTCATTTTCTGCGGTTCCTCCTTATGCTATCTTACTAACAAGTATAACCAGAAAGGAAAGAATGTCAACTGGACTATTTTTTGTAACCACATTTGGGGCATACGCCGTTTTCATTCAACTGTATGCCACATAGCGGGCAACGGTCTTTTTCCTTAACTGTTTCACTGCCGTATTCTTGGCTGGCGCCGTTGACGCCGCTGGTAAAGGTTAGTTTCACAATGTTCAGCTTATCTTTCAAGAGGTCGTAGACTATCTTAATCATGCCTTCGACTGTCATGGTTTCTTTCGTAACGACAAGGCGACATTCTGGGTATGCTGTCGCTAGTTCCGACTTAAAGGCAGGACCCTTTTGTTTGTTGACCGGTGTTCCGTCCTTAATCCCTTGGGCTTCATAAACTCCCAGAACTGCCGGAAGCAGCGGGTCATCTTCCCTCAGCACCAGCGCATGGTCAAAATTCTGCAAGACCTCCCAGGCTGTTTTCTTGATCTCATTGCAGGGAAATACCATATTGACGCCATCGTTGACGCTATCCTCAACTTCAATCGTCAATATGCCCGTATGACCATGCAGATACTGGGCTTCGCCCTGAAACCCATAAAACCGGTGTGCGTACTGCAAATCCAACGTGGTAAAACTTTTCATGCCTTACTCCTTTGATGTTTTATTTACGGAATATTTATGTGCGTCCGCATGCGCACAATTAATGTACATCGGTGATGTAACCTTATGCAGACATTGTAGCACAGATGATTTATAAAGAAAAGTACAAAATAAGAATGATTACTATTTTATGACAGATAATTTAATATGCGACGCAAGGATGCTATTTCAGTATCTCGTATATTTTCATAAATGGCTGCTATATTCTTAATTAATTCGTTATCTCTTATAAATTCATACTTAATATACTTGTAAAGAGCAAGCTTGGACTGCTCTGCATTCTTTTGCAAATCAGTTCTGATAAGCAAATCATCGGGTAGATATTTATGATTCATCAAATACTCGGCGGATAAACTTAATACTCTTTTATGATCATACATAAAAGTGAAAATTTTAAAATCCGGGACAGCGGCTTCCATCTCCAATGCCGATAAATATTCCATTAAAACCTCATAACTGCTAATTCCAAATAAAGCTGAATCATTTTTCCAGATAATTTCCCGCATGTAGACCGGTTCCCGGGAAGAACCAAGATATTTTTCCAGCAGGTACCTGAAAAGCCCTATATCGAACTTAAAATCATAGTCCTTCATCCTAAATAGATTAATTACACCTAATTCCATTGCTTCGATCATATCGTCAGTTTCATAATCGTCTGCACGTATAAAGGACTCATTGATAACTTCAAAGCTATATTTTCTACTAGTAAATTTTCCATAATCCAGGTGGTCAAGCATTAAAAAATTATCTGCCTTTTCGTAACCATAGATTAAGCAGCTATGTACGGCATCCTCTTTCCGAATCAGATTTTGCTCCAGATATAAATAGGTATAGTATCCCATATTTAACATCTTCACCAGAAAATCGGTAATATTATCATAGTTTAAAAGTGCTATGTCCCTACCGATAAAATATCGTTCAATAAACGGACACAGATCCCAGATATTGCCGATAAAATGAGCGGAGTTTGGAAACATTTCCGGCACAAAAGTAAATCCTGCCATTAACTTTCCATTCTTATTATGTCCCTTGAATCCTTTGATCTGCAGAAAATTATTATATACCCAGTCTAAAGCCGTGCTTTTTGTTAATATGGTTGATAAAAGAAAAGTATTTGCAGCCCAAGTTGTTAAAATTGGATCTGTGTATGAAAGTTCAACAATGTTATTTGCTTTTGATATATTATTCATATTGCGCACCTCGCTTTAATAAATCATTTGTTAAATATATCGTAGCATATTTTATTCTGACAAACAAGAAATATATAATCCCCCATGATCATCTTTGCTGTCAGATGGCTGGCTTAAGCGGTCATCTAATTTTCACGGTGCATAGACAAAATTATGTGCGAAGTTTGAGTATGTAAGTAAACGAAAAGTAAAATAACACAATAGGAACACAGCACTTTTAAGCCTGCTGTGTCCCTATTGATATTACATTATTTAAAAGATATTGTTAAATAAATGATTATGTACTTGCAATTAAATTTTTAATCTTCTACTGCTTCATCATCAGAGTACCCATGTACCACTTCATTACTTTCATTATATTCTGTGTGTTGCACACTTATCTTTTCTTCTGGTAAAACATCTTCTATCATTGCAGGCTCATTTTCTTTGGAAGATTCATCATATCCATGTACTGTTTCCTTTTCAATTAATCTCAAGCTTTCTTCATTCACTGTTATTCCTTCATTTGGTACAATTTCTGAGTCTGCTAAAGTCTGCATATAAACATACATTAAGGGTGTTAGTACAACCAATACCATTGCAATTATAGCAAGTAATTTTTTTTTCATACTTTACACCGTAAACGATCCAGTATATGTAACTTTATTTTGGGTGTTATTACATATGGCTATGCTAAATTGGCCACTATATGACGGGGTAATGGTACCTCCAATATATCCGTCTGATGTCCATTTAGCCCAACCATACGTTTCACTATCTCTATCATATAAACCAAAGCCGCTATTAGCACCTGAGGGGAAAGAAATATTCAAGCTTACTTTTGATGATGTAGTAAGACCGAATTGACTTCCTCCGGCAGCCATTTCCCAAGACTCAAGAGTCCAGTTAATATTAGCAGTGTATCTGGTCATTCGTGGAGGAGGATTAGTTGCTGAAAAAGGAGTGAAAATACCCATAATATTACCATTTTCATCAACTATTTCAACTGGTTCAGTACTAATACCACCCATTGCATCTGTAACTTGATCTATTGCTGTGGGCTGTTCCGCGCCATATGCCATTTGGGGCATGGTAAGGAAGAAGCAAAATGTCATAGTTACCGGAATCAGAATCTTACTTAATATATTTTTTAATCTTTCTTTCATTTTTCTCCTTTTTGAATGAATTGTTAATTAGTTACAATAAATTAATATTTTAGGTACACCTCCTCACATTATATAGTAATAGTTAAGTAAACTTCCCAAACCCCACAACATAAACATTTCAATAACCCCACTGGTATTCTCTTAACGATATATTACTATATGTATTCGCACATTTTCTAAATTTTGTTATCAATATATGACTGCATTTGACTCCTCAATTTTCTATAATTTAAAAATCAACAAAGTGATAATGATTTTAATTAATATATTTACATATCACTTATATGTTAATAGATTGTAACTTATTGTATATTTAGACGATAACATTAATATTGTTTTATGTCAATATAAAAACTTCCACATAATGTAAATAATACGCTAGTTATTAGTATATTTATAAAATTGAAATTTTAATAATGAAACAAAATATTATTGATAACATTATAATTAAACAGAATATAACAGTTTATTTGTTTATATGACATTATTTGCAATCATGTAAGTGGCTTCGAAATAGCTTTCAGCTATTAGCCGCGCTGGCATAAGAAAATAAAGAGAAAAATAGTAACCCTATGAAATCAAAAGCTATGGAAATCTCCCAATTACTAGTTTTGACGGTTGAAACAATGTAATCGGGCCTTTGCATGAAAATCATGGCGATATTGATAACGGTAATCGTGTACGGGTGCATGATAGAGATTTATTATATTGCAGCGTCGCACCCTGTTTCGTTCGCCACCATGCACCATGACAAACCGGGGGTGGTTAGTATATAAAGGGGGGGGCAAACTAATGCTCCTACTAAAATAATCTGCGCAATCGGCTCATTCACAACGGTTTGAAGCAATATGCCGAACTAACTAATGAGCGGATCAGGCTCAATCAAAGCTATGTTTCCCTCACCATTGTGGAGGACAAGCCGTACGTCATGGTATACCCAGATATGGCGCAGGCTCTGGAAGAAAGCCCGGCTAATATGGCGATGTTACAATCGTTCCAAAAACACATTGACACCAAATAAATTTTGTTATATTATTTAGCTGTGTTGAACAAAGGCGTTCATCAGATGATGTAAAAGCCATGAATCGGTCAGACGATTGGCGGCTACCCTCGCGGGGCATCATGTGATGAGCGTCTTTTTATATGTGACAGGATGTGAGGATATCATGCAAAGGGAAGGACAAATCAGGATACCGTCAGGCTGCGCTGTGGCGGGAATCATCGACAGATCAGGCCAGTCAATGAGCGGCGAGGCGATCATCCGGTCCATCGCCGTCATGCACGACCGTTCCAACGGTCTGGGCATCGCCAGGAGCGGTGCCGACATGCAACTGGGGCATCGCGACACAGATACCGGAACTGGTCAAACGCTTAAACCGAAAAAGAACTGGATATTTTGGGGATCAGGCATGCAGGAGCTTAATGTGAAGATCAGTCAGGAGGTAAGCTATGAAAAAAGTAATCAGCGGAAAGGTCCGCGAGGTATATGAGGTGTCGGACGATCAACTGGTCATCGTTACCACCGACCGGATTTCGGCTTTTGACGTCATCCTGCCGAAGCCGGTGCCGGGTAAGGGAAAAATATTAAACGCGGTTTCTATGTTATGGTTTGACCTTACCAAAGATATCGTTCCGAACCATATCCTCTCGGACGACCTTGGCGACATGCCTGCTTATTTTCAGAAGGTAGAGCTGGAAGGCCGGGCTGTTCTGGTAAAAAAGCTGAATATCCTGCCGTTTGAATTCATCGTCAGAGGATATATGTTCGGCAATATGTGGGAGTCATACCTAAGTACCCGCAGTTTCTGCGGCCATAGCATCGACGGGGAATATCAATTGGCGGAAAAGCTGGCCGCTCCGCTGTTCACTCCGTCTACCAAAGCTCACCAAGGCCATGATGAATATGTTTCCTTCAAAGCTGTCGGGGATGCCATCGGCCAAGAAGTGACAGAAAAAATATGGGAAATCAGCTTAAAGCTTTACAAAATATGTTATAATAACGCGTATGCCAAAGGTATTATCATCGCGGATACCAAGTTCGAGTTTGGCCTCGATCAGGAGCAAAACCTTGTCCTCGCCGACGAAATCGGCACGCCGGATTCAAGCCGTTTCTGGAGCCTTGCCGATTATGAAATCGGTGTCTCGCCGAAAAGCTACGATAAGCAGCTGCTGCGGGACTGGCTCTTAAATCACAAAGTAAACGACAGGACGCCGAACGCCAAGATGGCGTTTGATGATGTGCCGGATGCAATCTATGAGAAGACAGCGGATATCTATCATGAATGTTTAAGGAGACTCATAAATGACCAACCAATATGAAAATCCCTTGTGCAAACGATATGCCAGCCAAAAGATGCAGGCTTATTTTTCGGACGACAGCAAATTCTCCACTTGGCGACGGCTGTGGATCGCCTTGGCGGAAAGCCAAAAGGAACTAGGCCTAGATATCAGCGAGGAACAGATAAGCGAAATGAAAGCGCATGTGACCGATATTGATTATGAAATGGCCTCGATGTATGAACGGGAAACCCGGCATGATGTCATGGCTCATGTCCGCGCTTACGGCGACCAATGCCCCTTAGCAAAGCCGATTATTCACCTTGGAGCGACCTCCTGCTATGTGGGTGACAACACCGATCTTATTTTACAGCACCGGGCCTTGCTGCTAATCCGGAAACTGTTGGTTAACGCCGTCGCAAAACTGTATGAATTTGCTGAACAGCACAAAGCCCTGCCCTGCCTTGCCTATACTCATTTCCAAGCGGCGCAGCCGACCACGGTGGGCAAACGGGCGACCTTATGGATCCAGGATCTGTTGTTTGACCTTGAACAGCTTGACTCTACCCTGAACAACATAAAACTTCTCGGATGCAAGGGAACAACCGGCACCGGAGCAAGCTTCCTCGCCCTGTTTGACGGCGACCATGAAAAGGTAAAGGAACTGGAACGGAAAATAGCCGCCAAGATGGGATTTGACAGGACTTATTCCGTCAGCGGCCAGACCTATTCCCGGAAAGTCGATTACTATATATCGGCGGTACTATCAGGCATTGCCCAGAGTGCCTATAAATTCTCCAATGACATCCGGCTGCTTGCGCATATGAAAGAAATCGACGAACCTTTTGAGAGCGGTCAGGTCGGGTCAAGCGCTATGGCCTATAAACGCAATCCCATGCGAAGCGAACGCATCGCTTCCTTGGCCCGCTATGTGACGGTCGATGCTCTCAATCCGGCACTGACGGCCTCGGCCCAGTGGCTGGAACGGACACTGGACGATTCCGCAAACCGGCGGATCGCAATACCGGAAGCTTTCCTGGCGGCAGACGCCATCCTGGCGCTGGTAATCAACATCGCAGACGGCATGACTGTCTACCCGAATGTCATCCGGAAGCATCTGGAAGCGGAACTGCCGTTTATGGCGACGGAAAACATCCTGATGCATTGCGTCAAAAAGGGCGGCGACCGGCAGGTTCTCCATGAAAGGATAAGACTGCACGCGGTTGATGCTGCGACTAAGATCAAACTACACGGCGGGGAAAACGATCTGATATCCCGTATTATAAAGGACAGCGCGTTCCGCATCTGTGCCGATGAGATCAACGGCTTACTGGAGGCCGAGCACTTTACCGGAAGGGCATTGGAACAGACCGAAGAATTTTTAGCTGAGGTCAAGAAGATCATCGACGCCAACCACAAGCTGTTAGGTACCGAAGTTCCCATAACTGTGTAGAAGAACTACGGCGTAACTTAAGTAAATAATGTAAGATCAGTAACGGAGGAAAATAGCCATGAACAATACTGCCAACGAAGTATTGGAATTTGTCAAGGAAAACGATGTCAAGTTTATCCGGCTCAACTTTTGTGATCTATTCGGGACGCAAAAAAGCATCTCGATCATGGCGGACGAACTGGAATCGGCCTTTGAAAACGGCGTGTCGTTTGATGCCCATGCCGTCCACGGATTTAAAGACGTCAAACAGTCCGATCTGCTCCTGTTCCCGGATCCCGCTACGCTGATGGTGCTCCCCTGGCGACCGGGGCCGGGTCGGATCGTCCGCTTTTACTGCGATATTAAAAACCCCGACGGATCATTCTATACCCATGACAGCCGCAACATTCTGAAGCAGACCGCCGCCCGCTGCGATAAACTGGGTTATGTCTGCAAGATCGGGCCGGAATGTGAATTTTTCCTCTTTAAGACCGATGAGAACGGGGATCCGACCGACAACCCGTTAGATCATGGCGGCTATCTGGACATCCTGCCGCTTGACCGCGGCGGCGACATCCGCCGGGAAATCTGCCTAACCTTGGAAGAAATGGGTATTAAGCCGGAAACCTCACACCATGAACAGGGACCGGGACAAAATGAAATTGATTTTCGTTTTGGCGATGCCCTGACCGGTGCCGACAATCTGCAGACGCTTAAGACTGTCGTCCGGGAGATTGCCGCCCGCAACGGCTGCTTTGCCTCCTTTATGCCCAAGCCCATCGCGGATTGTCCGGGCAGCGGCATGCATGTCAATCTGTCCCTGACCAAAAACGGCCTGAATATCTTCAAGAATACGGCAGAAGGACATTCGGACATTGCCGAGAGTTTTATCGCCGGCATCCTGGCGAAAATACCGGAGATAACGATATTCTTGAATCCGCTCACCAATTCCTATGAACGGCTCGGCAAGTTTGAAGCCCCTAGCTATGTCTCCTGGTCCCATCAGAACCGTTCGCAGCTCATCCGCATCCCGGCCGCTACCGGCGAAAAAGTCCGGATGGAACTGCGTTCCCCCGATCCGGCGATGAATCCTTACCTTGCTTTTGCGCTGATTATCGCTGCCGGAACCGCCGGGATAGAAAGCGGCATGACCCTGCCTCCGGCACTGGATGAAGACTTGTATACCGCCGATGAGGCCGTGCTTAGGACACTGACGCCGCTGCCCCCGAATATGGAGGAAGCGATCCGGCTGGCAGAACACAGCAGCTTTGTGCAAAATGTCGTCGGCGATGAACTACTGACAAAATACCTCGCCAGCAAGAAAAAAGAAGCCGCCGACTTTGCGGCGGTGAACAATAAAGCGGAGTTCTACCGGAAAAGATATTTTGGCATCATCTAGATGCGCCCGGATTTATAACGGAAACCGATTTATAAATATACCGGAAAGGCGGTGATTCGATGGAAAGCGTTTTGCTCATAGCAAGCTCGGAAAAAGGCAGTGACCTTATTTCCGATATTTTGAGCTCCTCTTCTATCTATCAGATCACCGTCATCCGCTCCGGCGGCGAGGCTAGACGGCTGCTGTTGGAACAGGATTTCGATCTGGTCATCATCAACGCACCGCTGCGCGACGAATCCGGCGAAAGTCTTTCACGAACCATTGCTTCTAAAGGGATTTCACAGGTTATCCTACTCGTGAAAAGTGAGTTTTATGAAGCCATGACCGCTGTTTGCGAGGGGGACGGTGTCCTGACTGTTTCCAAACCGATCAACAAAGCGGTCTTTTGGTCGGCTCTCGCCCTAGCTAGGTCGGCACGGAACCGGATTAAAAAAGTACAGGCGGAAAATACCCAACTGAAACAAAAGATTGAGGATATCCGCATTGTAGACCGCGCCAAATATATCCTGATATCCTATATGAATATGAGTGAGAACGAGGCGCACCGTTATATCGAAAAACAGGCAATGGATATGCGTACTACCAAAAGAGCTATTGCGGAAGGGATCTTAAAGACTTATGAAAACTGACGGCAAATGGCTGCCTGATCAATCTGACGATTCGGTATCTCTACTGGACATTTAATAGATTGCAATGAGGAGGTTTTTATGATTAAGATTATTGATTATAAAGCTGGGAATGCGCCTAGTGTTATGCATGCCCTTGAAAGGCTTGGGCGTAAAGCCGATTTTGCCCGCCGGCCACAGGATCTGGGTAATGCCACCCATATTATCCTGCCGGGTGTGGGCAGCGCCAAGGCCACGATGGAATCGCTCCGTGAAATGGGGATGATTGTCGCACTGGAAGAGGCTGTGATGTCTAGAAAAGTATTTTTTCTGGGGATCTGTGTCGGTATGCAGATTTTGTTTGAATATAGTGAGGAGGAAAATACGGACTGTCTGGGTTGGCTGCCGGGTCGGGTGGTCAGATTCGATGCCGGCCGAGTCCGGGTGCCGCAAATGGGGTGGAATCAGGTTCACTTTGTCACGCCGCCGCCTTGCCCGGTGACGGATGAGTATTTTTATTTTGTTAACTCTTATTATGCGGTACCGGGCGACCAGACTGATCTGTGGGGTCAGGCGGACTACGGTGGGTTGTTTGCGGCAGCCGTCTGTCATGATAATATATATGGCACCCAGTTTCATGCCGAAAAGAGCGGTGAGGCGGGGCTTTCGTTGTTAAGAAATTTTTTGGATTTATAAATATTCTTAGCTAAAGATTCCAAAGATCCGAAAGGAGAATTGCTCATGTTAACTAAAAGATTAATTGCCTGCTTTGATATTATCCACGGAAGGGTGACTAAAGCGGTTCGGTTTCAAGATAATATTGACGTCGCACCCGCTGAAGAACTGGCGGTCTCGATGTATGAAGCTGAAATCGACGAACTGATCTTCTATGATGTTACGGCCAGCGCTGAAAAGCGCCCTATCGACATTGAGACGGTCAAAAAAGTTGCCCGCTCTGTTTTTATTCCTTTTACCGTAGGCGGGGGGATTAAGGATTTGGATTCCATGTATGAAGCTCTGAAAGCCGGAGCCGAAAAAATCAGCGTGGACTCCATGGCAGTCCGGAATCCGCAGATCATCAACGACGGGGCGAAAGCCTTTGGCTCGCAATGTGTAGTGCTGTCTACCCAGGTCAAACGGACCAATACAATGCCGAGCGGATATGAGGTCTATATCGACGGCGCCAGACTGGCGACTGGCATGGATGCCATCGAATGGATTAGACGCGGGCAGGAACTGGGGGCGGGAGAAATCTGTTTAAATAGCATCGACCAAGACGGTACGCTCTCCGGTTATGATATTGAACTGATGAAACTAGCGGAAGCCGCCGTCTCGGTTCCGCTCATCGCTTCCGGCGGCGCGGGGGCACCGGCACATCTGAAGGCCCTGTTTACCGAAACACAGGCCCAGGCAGCGATTACCAGCAGCATGCTGTACTCGCCCCGCATGGATCACAACTATTCGGTCAGCCGGCTGAAAGAATATCTGGCTGATAACGGGATCGCGGTGCGGCCGGCGGTTTGTGCGACGCTTTAAGAATCAGAATTGTATGCCTGGTTTAAATGGGATGTGGCCGGTTGGACGCCGCCATAAAAAACATGGACAAAGCAGCGGCTTCTCTGCTTGTAGTTTGCAAGACTGAATTCCACCTGTCGCTCTACGCAATTTCGCTACTATGCTTAAATCGATATTTTCCTTTTCCTTTTCCCTTTTCTTCTGTTACAATGTCCATTTCGCGAAGTTTTTTCATAAATTCTTTTGATGCCGATACCGAACAGTTCAAAATAGTTGCTATCTCTGGTGCTCCAAAAATCTGGTTAGTTTCAATACTATTGTAAATACTCATGATGTTTTGCTCGGTACGCTCTATGTAGTGCCTTTCAGAAATAGCTTGCTTTACCTTTTCAATAGGCAGCTTTGCAACATCATAATCCGGCTTTTCATTTACAATAGCCTGATTTTCCGATTGAAAAGCCTGATTTCTATTATTGTTATTATAAATGACAGCTTGCAAGATAAATGCATTTGTATAATAAACTGGCGCTTTCAATCCAACTGCTTCTAGTTCATTACACATACGATTAACGCCTTCCCCATATTCTTTTACAAAATCATACACTTTTAAGAACTCAGCTATTTTCGGATTCCGCGAGAAATGTGTAAAACGAATATTATCGGCATGTACTAATCCGGGCAGTTTACCCGGACTCTCAACTATGATGTGATCATCAAACATTTTTATCTGTATATCGGTTCCCGATATACTATATGCCCGGTGGGTAACTGCATTGACAATTAACTCTTGTCTCACAAATTTAGGATATTCTTCATCTGTTACAAATGTTCCGCTAGAGCCCAAATAAGTCCTTTCTTTTACCTGTGTATCTAGATAGGATATTGATTCATTTATCATATTCAAGAGTGTGCCTTCAAATATCACATCTTTGATTACATTCATTGCAGTACCAAATTTTTCTTCCGTTCCTTCATATCGTATGAAGCGAATTCTAGCACGTGGAAAAAATTTTTGAGGATTCTTACCAAACAGAAGAATTGCTGCCGAACTCACCTGTATATTTCCTTCTTTCTCTTTTCCAAAACCTTTATTTTCTTTTAGATATTCCAATGGACTTTTTCCATACCCGATTTTATCTGTATATTGCTTCACAAAATCCATTTCAATATCATCTATGCCCGCATCGGAAACTATCTTGTCTTCAAAATACCGTTCGCCTTTGTCGTAATTGAGCTGGAGTCTTTCCTCGAAGGTCTGTAACTTGGATTTATCTCCTACGCGTAGATATACTTCATCCAATTGGTTTGCGTGGACTTGAGGACTTGGATCTATGTGCATTATAAGTACATGATTATCCCTACCCTTTTCATCTATACAAGGCACTCTCTCAATTCTCACACTAATTGTTGGATTGCAGAAATCAAATGGAACTCTCAAAAGTTCATTTAAGTTTTTAGTTTCAAAATCAATACCTTCTATCCTGCGTGTTTTATCTGTAATTCCAATAGCTATCATTCCACCATCAGCATTGGCAAATGCGATAAGTGACTTTGCTAACACCTTAGGTTCAATCATTATACTTTTTCTGTCAAAAGTCTGGTTTTCTTCCATCTTTGTGATTTGTTCGATTATCATTCTCCTACCTCCATCCTTTATTTCTTACATCTCTTAATAATCAAATCTTCAAGTAATCCCCTATCTGACATCCTTAAAATATCTAATCAGTATTTCTTTAATAAAATGATACCGCCGGGCGTAAGCATTTTCTACGCGGATTAGTTCAAAGCCATGCTGTCTGCATATTTCATTTTTCTTGCGATCGCGTTCTTTGACCACGATATTTTCAAAATGTTCTTTTCCATCCAGCTCAATCGCTAATATGGGGATGTCATTTCGGGCATAATATCGCTCATATACGACAAAATCAAAACGGCCGGTATAAAACAAATCCAGATGTCTGATATTTTCCGTAAATACATGGGCAATAGGAACCTCCCTTTGAACAATACATTTGCGGTTTGTATTTAAAACATTGCCGAGGGCATGATTTAAGTTGGTCAGAAAGGCCTCTTCCACTTCGGTGCTGTATGGCTTTACGCCCAGAGCACGGGATTCCGCTACCTTTGTGCTCACTTCGATGCTCCCGTTACTTTTTACATACTGTACCAGTTCATAGACGTCATCGGATTCGTTTGGTGCCGCCGCATGTAATCTTTCAAGGTTTTTTTCGCTATAAAGCAGGACCAGTTTGTCTTTTGCCCTTGAAGTGGCGACATTTATTAATTCGTTATTATTTTTGAGCCAGTCGTAGGTTTTTACTCCGGTTTTATCCGTCAGGGCCATTGAGAATAGGATCACATCTTTTTCGTCACCTTGAAAGGCATGGACAGTACCGCAGGTTATGTTGCTTAATCCGTTTTCCTTGAGCATTTCCTTGATACAGTCTTTTTGATTGGTAAACGGGGTAATGACTCCTATTTTTTTATCTGGATTAAGCTTGGCGTATTCAATGATATGTCTTGCCTCATTGGGAGCAGTATTCTTTATGTATGTAGCATTATTTTCCACATTGACATAGGACAGTGGCTGCTGTTCGCTGCTTTTGTTCTGGATGATTAATTTGTTGTTATAGTATTTTTTGTTGTTAAAATTAATGATTTTCTTATGGCAGCGGTAATGATGTTTCAACAGGATTTCCACACTGACGGAATCGCAAGCCAAAAAAGCCTTATAGACGGAGTTCTGTATATAATCGTATTCATCTGGGATGGAGTAATTCTTCCTCAGTACGGTATTATCCTTTTCATCTAACAAGATGACCGGTCGAAGTTGTTGGGGATCGCCGACCAGCATCAGGCTTTTGCCCCGGATAATCGGTACCAGCGAAACAGCGGTATTTCCCTGACCTATGCAAACGCAAAGAAAAACTACTCTGCCAACGGTACCAGCGAAACAGCGGTATTTCCCTGACTGGCTTCATCAATAATGACCATATCAAAATGTGTCCCTGGCTCACCCAGCTTGTGAGCTGATATACAGGTCGTAGCAATAATGGGGAAAACTTTCATGAATTTCTTAAGGTTTTCACTCTTGCTCAGATGTTTGTTAAATTCATCGGTCCGCTGCTCTTTGTCTTTCATATATATAATTTTTAGCAGTTCTTCATTTTGCGGGGTGGACAAGCGCTTTATATGCTTTGCCGAAGTATAGTACAGGTATTTTCTAAACTCTTCCTCATCCCCTTCAATCAGTGTCATCGCTTCCTGGTCGGCTATTTCGCCGATTTCATGTAGCTTATGGTTGACTTCAGCCAGCTGGGTACCGTGTAAATCCGCTTGGAAGGTCAAGTGGTGATTCTTGTCAAGTAGCTTATGAATCGCTTCCCGCTGTTCCTCAAGATGAAGCTTCTCTTCATATTTCTCCAGTAATCCTGTCAGCTTTTTCACCTTGAGTATCTTATCGTCTTTATTTCTTTCCAGCGTCTGGTCATAGATCTTTACATCCTTCATGATTTCATACAGGGTTTTGATGGAATCCAGCGTTTCTTCCAGAACCTCATTGTTGCCTAGCCTGATCGCCGGAAAGGGAATCGTCCTGCCCTTGTACTTGATGTTTTGCAGGATGCCGCAGACGCTGTCGATCGGGTGATTATTATAGGATGCAAATAGTACGGTACGCTCGTTAAAATATGCCGTAATCATGGCATTAATAATCGTATTGGTTTTTCCTGTTCCCGGCGGTCCTTGCACGTAAGTCAGCGGATATCGGGTGGCGTTATAGATAGCTAGTAGCTGGTCCAGATTGATTCGGTTGTTCAGAATAACGATAGGGGAAATTTTCTTGCGTGCCGGCGGTTTGATTAGATTGCCAAAGAATGCACCAATCGGTATTTCTACCTTGTCTGACTCGAACATTTTTACAATTGCCTTATATTCTGCATGTAGATCAAGGGGAATCTCTCTTTCAACAGCAATGATATAGGGCATGTCGTCTACAACGTAAATCCCCCTGTTGGTTTCGGTAATTCTGTTCTTGATTTCTTCTTTATTCATGATAAAATCTTTTAGTAAGTAAAAATCATCCGCATCTAGAAACTTTCTGATGCTTTGTTTCGTTCCGTCAATCGTAAATTCTTTACAGATCGTCAGTTCTTGCTCCGGTCTTAAGCTCCTTTTTTTGACATCCAGATTAAGTTTGCGGTATGCCAGAACATATAGACCCTTTTTCGTATTTATACTCAGTAGATTGAGGCCGATTTGCTTGAATTTCTTTTTAGCCGGGTTGTTCTTGGCATTGATCTGAAAACTGCTTACAATTTCACGGAACTGCTCATCGTCCAGAGGATAAGAACCATCGGTAAGGCAATCTCCGTCCAATTTTTCAATCAATGCATAGTCGCTTTTATACGGTGTCGAATCTAGCCTGTTGCAATGCATTAAATAGTTCAACACTTTTAAGTTGGCAATATTGACAAAGATGTCTTGATATTTTTCCGGATTCAGCTTGATATCTTCCGATAGGCTATCGGGTGTTTCAAAATAGGAGCCGTCTATCACCTCCGAAGCCTCGATGGAGTCTAAATAAAGAGTTAATTCCTGGGTCCTTAACTCCATGACATGAAGGCCTTCGACAGTCAAGGTTCGTTTCAAACAGTTGATATCCTTGATCCCGATCCAGTATTTGGTAAGATAACCCTTGCTATTGTGATATTCGATACTCAGCCACTTTTTTTCATGAATTGCTCTGAAAATATCTTTATAAACATGGTTCATTCCATTGATTCCTTTTAAAATAAATGCATGCGTAGATTCAATATTACTATTATATCATTTACATAATAAAATGAATAGCAAAAAACTAAAACAGAAAGGTTATATAGTAATATTGGGCTTGGAAGTACACGCCGAGCTGTCCACCAAGTCGAAGCTGTTCTGCGGCTGTACCACCACATTCGGCGGCGCGGTCAATATCCAGGTCTGCCCTGTCTGTTCGGGCATGCCGGGAGCTCTCCCGAAGCTGAACCGCGCCGTCGTCGAATATGCCGTCAAGCTGGGACTTGCGCTCGACTGCTCGATTACGAAATACAGTAAATTTGACCGTAAAAACTATTTTTACCCCGATCTGCCCAAGGCTTACCAGATCTCTCAGCTCTACGCTCCGATCTGCCGTGACGGCCATATGGAGATCGAAACCGACGGCCAGACAAAATCCATCGGCATCCTAGCGCAAGGCGGGGAAATCATCTAGGAAACCCGGCGCTGGAACGACGACCTGGGGGAGTCCTTCGGTATGCGCTCCAAGGAAAACGCCTAGGACTACCGCTATTTGCCCGAACCTGATCTACTGCCGGTGGAAATCGGCGATGCCTGGCTCGAAACGATCCGGACCGCACTCCCAGAGCTGGCGCATCAAAAGCGGGGGCGCGCCGTCCTCCTGATCCGTTGCCGTCACGCCCTGAAGCGGATGAAAAGCCGTACCTAGCCCAATCATTACATTATCCGCCCCGGTTATCGTCGGTTCCATATTTTCCAATATAGTCTGCCGGCTGATTTCCGGGCCGTCGGAAGCTATCCTTTGTGTGATCTCCATGCCGACGATATCCGCTATATCAGCCGGGCCGCTTGTCTTTACTTGAAAGCTCAGTGACCCGCTCTGAAAAATAAAGCGGCTGCCATAGCCTGTCGCAAGATTCACCACGCCATATCCGTTTTGGTTGCTTACCGTGATGCTGCTATTGCCCACGGGTGAAAAAGTCGCATTACTGACTGTACGGATATATAGTGTAGGAAGTTTTATTGTCTCCAGATGGAATTCGGCAATCTCCAAGACATGGTCAGTTTCATCTGTCGTCGCCGGATTACTGATGGTAATGTTATAGAAGTTCTGATGATTCTGGGTAAAAGGAATGATGCTGACTTCGGCTTCGATATCAGTGCCGCCGATATGATAACCGGGAAGACCGGAACTGCCAAACAGCTCTTCCTTCATTACAGCTGCCAGCTCATCCCGGATTGTGCCTACGGACACCGATTCCTTATTCTTTGACTGCATCCAGCTGTTGGCTCCCCCCAGATTGTTTGCTTTGATGTATTCTGCCTTTTCGGTGACGGAATCAACATCATCAAAGGTAAAAAACACATTCTCGGCCGCACTGTATAAGTAAGGAGCTTTTGCCATATCATCCCAATAATATTGTAGTCCGGGATATCTGGCATATAACTGACCAAGATCGCCGTAGAACTCTTCCATTGCGGGTCTAGGCGGAAAAAGGGGCACCAGATGAATCGTTCCGAATAATCCGGGAAGCGGATTGCCGTAACCATCCACAGCAGCGCCGTCATTGTCAACATGTTCCCATCCTCTGATATGTAAGCCATATCCCACAACCAGCTTCCCCGGATCAGCACCTTCTTCTAACAGATAGTTTACGCTGTCATCCACTGAAAAACCGTCATTATAATACGGATCTGCCGGATTGGTATAGAGCGCTGTATGATGGCTGGCGATGGCACCCTGATCATCGTTCATGTCATAGCTCATGATATTGACGAAATCAACCAGCTCCATCATATCAGGGATGTCGAAACCCAGCTCAAGACGCTCTTTCAAAGCCGGAACAGCTATGGATAATTCGTATTTCTTACCCAGTTCTTCTCCTTGCCCGTCCAGAGCTGTCCGCAGTTCCTGCAAAAGATAAACATAGTGTTGCTTATCTAACGGAGTAGCATTGGCCGTTCCTTCGTCATGTATATTCTCAACGAGATCCGGCATCCTGACGTCGCAGGGATATTCCCAGGCAATGTCGACATAGTCCATTGCGGTATACTTGACAAACTTAACTATATTATTTACCAGTTTGGCACGAAGCACCGGGTTAGCCGCCACTACCGAGAAATCACCTGACTTTAGCCGCCCTCCGAGGGAAACCCCGATCCTCAGATTGGGATTCTTAGCTCTTAAAAGCTGCATTGCGGATAAAATGCCGGCATTGGCATCACCCCATGTTGCCCCGCTAATACCCAGATATGCGTTCATGGCGACGTTAAAGTCGACCAACACTAAGTTAGCACTAGCATCAAAATCTAAAAAAGCAAAACTCAGATGGGTAAGCTCTTGCGCCGGAATATGACTAGGATAAATATTTCCCTCTGCTGTCCAGTCACCATAATACATAACGTTCCGGTGTATGACAGACTCAGGGTGATAGTCAGCCGGGGTTCCGGCAGCAACTGCTGTAATGGTTGATGGCAACAGCATATATACTGCTGGTAATGCTATACTCAATGTTATAAAATATCTCTTAATCTTTGCTGATAGACTTAATCCTGATAAACTTAATTTTATGTTGCTCTGCTTCATATCATTTCCTCCTTTGCATAACGTTCTGATGCCATTATTTTATTCTACTTTGTCTCAGAAGCATTGCAAAGGCTTTTACGCTAATCTACAGTTTTTTTGTTTATTTGACTGTTTGGAAAGCCGATGAAGGGATCTTTATCGTCTCCTATGGCTGGCGGAGTGCGGGGAACGAACCGGTAAATGGCCTTAATTTCAGTGAAAATATTGAAAATAGCTTGCAGAACATAAATCATAAAATGACAATCTTGACACTCCCCTCCAGAAAGCGATAATGACAGCCGTTCCGATCCACTGACACCTCTGTCAGGGCACTGCGGTAACGGAAACGGAATGAATATCCCTGCCAGGCTTTCGGCAGAAGCGGGCGCAGGCTGATGCCATCTTCCGTAAAGCGCAGGCCGGCCAGGCCATAGATCAACGCCATGTAGCTGCCTCCCATATTGGCGGTATGGATTCCGTCCTTAGTGTTGCCGTGACTGTCGTTCAGATCCAGACTGACTGTTTCGGTCAAATAGGCGGCAGCTTTCTTGGCATCGCCCAGCATCGCCGCCACGATACTGTACATACAACGCGAAAGCGAGGAATCATGGGTGGTAATATCCTCATAGTAAGCAAATGACCGCTTCATAATGCTGTCCGGGGACATATTGCAGACAAAATAAGCCATCACCGTGTCGGCCTGCTTGCATACCTGATGGCGGTAAAGCGTGAGCGGGTGGTAATGGAGGAGCAGCGGGTGCTTTTCCGGAGGCGTATTGGCAAGATCAAAGCGGGGCTTTGACAAGAAACTGTCGTCCTGCGCATGAATCCCCAGCCCTTCATCATAGGGCAGGCGCATCGCTGCCGCTGCCGCGCTAAAGCTATCCAGTTCGGTGGCTGTAAGCCCTAAGTGCCGGCCGTGCGCACTGCTGATGACCGCGGCGGCACGGACTGCAAAGTGCAGATTCTTCTTCGCTAGGGCATTGGTATAATAATTATTATCCACCATACAGGTATATTCATCCGGTCCGGTGACGCTGTGGATCCGAAACTCACCGCCGTAAAAATGTCCGACATCCAGCCATAGCCGGGCGATTTCCAAGACAATCTCCGCTCCCATAGCTTCCAAGAACTCATCATCACCCGTAGCCAGCCAATACTGCTCCACAGCATTGGCGACGGCACCGTTGATATGGTAAGCCGCTGTCCCGGACACATAATATCCGCTACATTCCTCGCCATTGATCGTGCGCCAAGGATAGAGAGCGCCTTGACGGTGGCCCAGCGCACGGGCATTGTCTCTAGCCTGATCCAAGGTACGGTAACGGAAAGCAATCAGGTTTTTACAGAGTTCCGGCTGGGTAAGCAGGAAAACCGGCTGGATGTACATCTCCGTATCCCAAAAATAGTGTCCCTCATAACCCTCGCCGGACAGCCCCTTGGCTGCCACATTGGCATAGCTGTCCCGGCCGGCGCTTTGCAACAAGGTAAACAGGTTGTAGCGCATGGCCAGACTGATGTTCCGGCTGCCGCTGCCTTCGTTGACCGACACGGCGGCATGTTCCCAGAAGCGTTTGACATATTCGGCCTGCTCGGCATACAGGCAGTCTATCCCGGCTGCCATGGCCTGATTCAGCTCCGTGACCGCCCGAGAAGCGCAATCCGCGCCATGACGCTGGCTGTCACATACGGCAATCCATTTAACCAGATGGACAGCCTGTCCCGGCAGAGCCTTCAGGAGAAAACTATGTACCGCGCCGGTGGCGGTGGTTGCACAGTCGTGGATGACCGACTCCGAAGGCACACCGTTTTTATCATGATTGTAGCTATTATAATGGATAATATTATCATGGATAATATTATCTAGGAAGATGACATGGCTGACAGCCGTGCAAACTGCCAGTCCGGATCGGGACGTGCGGGATGTGATACAGGAAACCGCCGCGCCGCCCACCGCATCGTTCGCCGAGTCAGCACCGTCGGAATCTTGCAGACTGACCGGGATGGTCATTCTTTTAACTTCCTCCACTAGCAGGTTCTGCACGCTGTGGGAGGCCAGACGCGGGTCGTCCGGGTCGCAGAAGTTACGCACATCGCCTTCATGGCGGGAGATAAAGGAAAGCTCAACCGGCCGGTGCCCGGCTGTTACCTGATAGTCAATCATCATAATGGAAGGATGGGCGAAGCTGGCCAGACGCTTTACGGTGATTTCCAGCTCAACACCGTTCCCGGCCTCCCAGATCACATTCCGGCTGTAGGTTCCGGCATCAAAATCAAGCTCCCGCCGGCCGCCGCTTATCCCGTCGCCAAACATGGAAAAGCGGCGGCCTTCGGCAAACAGCTCAAGGCCTTGGACGTCAGCAAGGTTGACGATGGTCTGCTTTTTATCAATCAGCCCATGCAGCGGCTCGGCCTGCTTCATATCGACGATATCATAGAAGCCGTTGGCATATAGACCGCGTACGGAGGGAATATCCGCCGGATAGCCTTCTTCAAACGCCGCCCGCAGTCCGATATAGCCGTTGGCTACGCTGAAAAGCGCTTCGGCGCACAAAAGGTCCTGTGGCGTAAGCGGTATCGGTGTCTGGATATAGTTCAATGTCTCGTCCCCCCATCCGGCACGGTGATCAGAACGCGCCCGTATTTGGCATAGCGCGCGTTCTGCCGGCGGCCATATACTGCGGTTCCATCTACCATAGAGCGAGCGCAGCTGATATATTCATCAATATAACCCTTATCAATCGGTTTTTTATGGTGTCCCGGCCATATCTCGTCAAAGCTGGCGGCGAGATCCCGCAGCCGTTCCATTGATTCCAGATAGACCTCAGGCGTATCCGCCTGATCAAGATGCAGCAGTATGCCCCAATCGCAGACCGTGTCGGCACTGAAAAGCCAGCGGTTCTGGCGATCCAGGACACAGAGCGAGCCATGCGTGTGCCCCGGTGTGGCAATTACCTCCAGCTGCCGCCCGCCAAGATCGATGACATGGCCGTCTTGGATATATTCATAGTTGCCGGCAGCCGTGGTATCACGGAGAATCGCCGCCATTTCATTCCGCAGCAAGAACCGTAACGGACCGGGGATGGCATCATTCAACATTCCCTTAAGGTAAGCCGGGGTAGTCTGCAAAGCCAGTAATTCGCGGTCGGCTTCCGCCAGATAGATTTTTCCGAAAAAGCGGTTGGCACCGATATGATCCAAATGGGCATGGGTACATAATACCTCTATCGGCTTATCGGTCAAGCCGGTCACGGCTTCGACAAAACCCGGCAAGGCTAGGCCGGTATCAATCAGCAGGGCCTTTTTCTCACCGGCTACCAGATAGGCTCCGGCTTCGCTCGTCAGCATATACTGTTCAATCAGCCAGGTATCAGTTCCTATTTTCTTGGTTTTATATTTTACTTTTGACATATTACACCCCTTTTTATATTGCGTCTTTAGCAGACTCAGAATCAATAGTTGCCGCGCAGAATCCATAGATTGATTTCCTCTTTACAAAAGGTTCCGGACATCCTCTGCCGTCAGACGGCGGTCAAGCGGTTCCGCTTCATCATAGCGCAAGGGCCGGAGCCCGAAGGCCAGACGCAGCACCGGCGCCAGCAGCCGGTTGCTCAGAAGCCTGGCTTCCTTGCCGCGCCCACTGGCTATCTCCTCGCCACTATACTGTGCATTACCGGTCAACCGCATTTCCTCACTATACTTGGCGGGATGGGCCACATAAAAATACTGTCCGGCAGGCAGGCGGCGCAAAAAACCGACGGCATCCTCGTTCATCCTGGCAAAATCCGGGGGCAGACGATAAAAATACATGTGGTCAATCAGGCCTTTACGCTTCGCAAACGCTGCCATCGCCTCATCCAGTCCGGGAATATAAGCTTCGGCAAACATATGCGAGTCGATGTAACGGATAGCAAACCCCAAGGCAGTCAGTCTGTCCAGCTGGGCCGCCAGCTCCGCCATAGCCGTTTCGGCGCTGGGAAGGGAGCGGGCAAACATCGCCGGATCCGCCAGAAAATACCCGTTTTCATCCACCAGTCCGCTGTCCGGGCGGACCGGATGAAGCGGTTTCCATTTGACCCTGTCCCACTCGGCATTGAGGGTGCTGTGCAGCCCGAAACAGACTTTGTTGCTCCCGGCCAGCATCTGCGCCGCTTCTTCGATATGATATCCCGGCGCCATCAGCGAGACATTTTTTATGAATCCGGCCTTCACCGCCCCCGCAATGGCAAGATTCGCCGCATGGGAAGAACCGGCATCGTCGGCCCGGGTAATAAAACGGATGTCTTTCATCACTAGGTACTCCTTTTTATGTTTACAAGCTATTTAGCTGCTTTTGGGCCTCTTCTCTGGTGATCTCGCCGGAATTGGCCGCCGCCATGATCTGCACGCTTTTGTCGCGCAGCTTATAGCGGGCAAAAAACGGCAAGGACAACAGTCCGCCCACCACCGGCGACAGGATAAATAAGACCCAGATAGCATCCAGCGCCGACTGCGGCTGGACTGCCCCTTCCCCCTCGATAAAGCCGAAGCCGGCTAGGATAAACATGGCGACAGCGGCCGGCAGGGCGTTCATGAACTTAAAGACAAAGGTCTGGATCGAATAGGCCGTGCCCTGTAAACGCTTCCCGGTCTTATACTCGCCGTATTCCACGAAATCACCGGTAAACTGGAGCTGCAGGATCAGCTGGATCCCAAAGAAAATCCCGCGGATCAGCATCAGGACATTAAAAACCGTCATATTCTCGTAGCCGACAAAATAGATAATGACATTCATCACATTATGGCCGATAATACCGCAGACCAGCAGGTGGAACTTGTCAAAACGCTTGGTAAGCAGCGGCATGAACACGCCGAAGAGAATCGCCGGCAAAGTCATAAAAAGGGTTATGCTGGTAACCATGCCCATATCGCCCAGACAGTTGATGGCAAAATAAGCAATGACGGTATTGGTCATGGCAGTGATGCTGAGCATCATGATGCCGGCAAAGCCGATCCGGAGATATTTATTCTCCTTGACATACTGCAGCATCGCCCGCAATGTGACCTTCTCCTCGTCTTTATTAATATAGCGTTCCTTGGCAAACCGGCTCATGAAGAGCATCAGGATAAAGGATAAGACCGCCACCCCGGCGGCGGTATAAAAGGCCCCGATGACGGGATAGACCTGCGGCACCACGACCGAGACTAGGATGATGGTCAGGGTGGACAGAACCGTGTTACGCGACATAATATTGATACGTTCGTGTACCTGGTCGGTGACCGCCGAAGTCATGGCGAAGATCGGCACATCACACATGGTATAGGCGACATCATAGAGCAGGTAGGCGACAAACGCCCAGAAAAATTTCATGCCCAGCGAAAGGCTGTTCGGAATCGCAAAGAGCAGCAGGACGACCAGCGGCAGCAGGACATTGGCGGTGCGAAGCCACGGCAGGAACTTGCCGCTTCCCAGCGATGTCCGGTCAACAATGGCTCCGAACAGCGGGTCGTTGATCGCATCCCAGATCCTAGCCACCAGAAACAGTACCCCTACCAGGGCTGCCGTGATGCCGATGTTTGTTAAGAAGACCTGAAAGAATGATCCCATAAAAGTGTTTACGATGGCTTGGCCGGCCATAAACAGAGCGAATCCCCACCGCTCGATGCCGCTTGTCCTAAATGTCTGTTTTCCCATATACTCTCCTCCTCATTCATTGTGTCACTTATATTTGTTTTTTGAAAAAATCTAGGATGCGCATAATGCTTGGCGGCTCCAGATAATCCGGCCCGGCTCCGGCATGAGGCGCACCGTCCAGCAGATCGAGAACCAGACGGTCGGCAGCGGCGTTATCCGCCTGAGAAAGCAGGTCGTAGAAGCGGCTGACATGACGGTAATCGATAGCAGGATCTTTGGTCCCGGTCTGTAGATAGAAAGCCGGTATCGTGTCTTTAATATAATTTTCCGCACTGGCCAGCTTCATCGCCGGGGCGGACTTAGACGGCCCGGTGCCAAAGACACTGCGGCATATATAAGGAAACATAAACCGCACAAACAGGCTCGCCCGGCGGCGTTCCTCGCCTATCCATGTAAAGCTGAGCAGCGGGCAGAGCGCGGCAACGGCACGCACAGCATAGGGAGCTCCTTCATTATGGCCTTTCAGCCCGACTATCGAAACCAGGTTGCCGCCAGCCGAAGTACCGTAGAGGTACAGCCGGTCAGGATCTAGGTTCCATTCCGGGGCATGCGCTTTGATATGAAGGATGGCGGCTATCAGGTCATCCAGTTGATCCTGGTGCTTGGCCCTTGGTGCCAGCCGGTAATTGACGGAAATCATCGCAAAGCCTTCCCGCAAAGCATAAAAACCCGGATACATGTGCCAGTCCCGCTTATCCATATGGCTGAAACCGCCGCCGTGGACGATGACCACCACCGGAAGCGGCCCGGCGGCCTCCTGGTTCGGATAATACAGGTCAAACCGCTGCAGCGGGTCGCCTCCGTAAGCGATATCCAGCTGTTTCTCATGAATCCATTCAATCCTAGGCACGGGAATCTTTGGACCCATGTCAATCCATTCCGGAACAAATCTAGTCTTGCGAATCGGTGGTGCCATTTTACCCTCCTCCTTGTGTGACTGTGTTTCTTTCATTATACTTGGAACAGAATCCGGCGTATTCTAATATTTTAACTTCTATGATAATATTTTAAGCTGCCCGTATTTTTGGAGCAGCTTACAAGAAATTCTTGTTTATTTTGTGCATATTTAACCATAGTGCTACCGATAGCATCGCATTTTACTGCCCTAAAGACGTTCCGGCAGCCGCCCGCTGGTTGCCCTACAGACGTTCCGGCGGCCGTTCGTGCCGCTGCCGCATTTCACCTGGGGTGATGCCTAAGCTCTTGCGAAAGACGGTAATATAATAACCCTGGCTGGAAAAACCATACATAGCGGCTATCTCCGCAATAGAGTGTGTGGTGTTACGCACAAACCAGACCGATTCCTCCACCTTGCGGCTATTGATATAGTCGGTGACGGTCCGGCCGGTCTCCTGCCGGAAGATTTTACTGAGGTAGGCGGGATGCAGTTCCAGATGGCCGGCGATATCATCCAAGGTAATCCTGTCCGCCAGCCGCGTATGGATATAACTGATGGCGGCCATGATATGGGGAGAATACTCTTGGCGCAGTTTTTTCTCCACTAAGTCAAGAAACTGCAGCAGGGCGGCCTGTTCATAGTCAAGGACCGCCTTGATATCAGGGAGCTCTTCGATATGACGGATGGCGGCATCACTCAAAGCAAACGCTTCATCGGCAGCGACACCCGCCTGGATGGCCGCCCGGGCGAGGAAGGCACAGGAACAGATAACCGAGTTTTTCGCCGAGCGCAAGGGCTCCTTGGCGAGAACCGCTTTCGCGCCGTAACGGCTGATTTCAGCCATCATCTCAACGGCGAACTTTTTATTACCCTGAATAACCGCATTAACAAGCCGTTCCTCTAGGTTATAAGGCGTGTGATGGAACATCGCGTCGCGGTCATAATAAAGGCTCTGATAATATTGCCGTGGTTTTTCCTCCATACCTGCTGCTCCTTTGCGGCCATGCTTGCTTCTGATTTTATATTACCTTAGTTATGGCCTTTTTTCAATGTTATCAGGTCTTTAGATTAATTTCGTTTCTAAATACATGTTTATTAATGATGAAATAGTGCAAGTTCTTACTGATATCGGAAAGTACTTGCACTTATTTCATTGTTTTAATGGACTGTCTGGTGTCATATCCGCAGTAAATCTAAAAAATCAAGCGATTCAAATAAAGTCAAAAAATAGATTATCTTAACATAAAGACTTTACATTTGATTGTCGTTTACTTGTTTACCAAACATAACATTTATGTTATAATTGTGTTATATTCATTGTTATTATTGGTAGAAGGGAGGTGCTTTTATAACTTATCGCTTTTAATAATTAATATTTTCAATTTAACATTTAAACTTTGCTAACAAGAAAAGGAGATAAGCATGAACAACAAAATAACCATCCATAAGTGTTTAGTACTGATATTAACCACTATTATGATGTTTACACTGACCGGCATAAATACCGGCGCCGTAGAACCGTCATTAGAGCTGAGCCTTCCGACCGGGGGCGTTGACCCGATTGAAGTTGTCGGCATCGAGGTCGATGCGCAAATGGAGGCGGAAGAACCGGCGGTCACTGCTTCACCTTACAATCCCCGCTTACGCTCATATGTCGCCCCTTCGATGCCGGGATACAGCAGCTACGGATATCAGTGGCTTGCCACCGACGACAACCCTTATGTTGTCGCCAACCGGGCGGCATTGGTCGGCCTTTATGAGGCCTTTTCCCAATACTGCGAGCTGGCCTATTATTCCCCTGACGATCTTTCGGTCTTGGGCGCAATCAATGTAACGGCCCTCAACATCCCGACCAATTCCCCGACGGCGCTTGATGAAGCCAGCAAGCTGATCAATCTGGCCGCTTCTGTCTTTGACGCGGACAATCCGCAGTATTATTTTATTGGCAACGGTTATTACTTTAACTATTACAGCGGCACTACCGGGGTCATGTATACCGTCAGACCGTCATTACACACTTCCTACAGTTCCTATGCCGCGCGGCAAAATAACAATGCCGTCATCGCGGATAAATATGCTGAATATGAAGAACTGGCCAGCGGCGTGAGCACGCCTTATGATAAGGCCCGGAGCGTACATGATAAAATGGTTACCGAGCGGGATTATGCTTATTTGAACGGCCTCCCGGACAGCAGCGACTACGCCCACTCAATTATGGGGGTGATGGACACGACGACCAACGGCCCGGTCTGCGAATCTTACGCGAAGGCCTATGCCTATATCATGAACCGGCTGGGCATCGACACGCTTTACTTTACCGGGCTTGGCAACGGCGGCGGGCACGCCTGGAATATGGTCAAACTGAACGGCATCTGGTATTATTGTGACACTACCTGGGACGACCGCGAAACGACCCAAAACGATCCCGGCAATATAAACAACGATTTTTTCTGCATGTACTATATGCTGGGCAGCAACAATACCACATTTACATCCTCCCATGACGTAGGCGACCCCGAGGGGAGCAACGGCTGGTTTATTTACGATGAGCCGCCGGTATCCGCCACCGACCTGGACGTTAACCTCCACGAGTATTCATATGTGACCGATAACGCCTTTTATGCCAATGCGATATGGTCCAACGGCGGCAGCTATGATGTCAAAAATAACTATCATGTCTGCTATGTTTCCCCTATTGATATCTACCGCTCCGAAGGCAGGGATTTCGGTACCTATCCTCTGCCCTTGGCCGGCAATGAAGAGGACGGACATGCTATCTCCGGAGCCGAGCTGTACCTCTATGTCTATCCGCCCGGACAGTCGCTCGGGGCGCTTAGCCACGGAGCCGATTATAAAGTGGTTGTCAAAGATCCGCAAGTCGGCCTGAACCGAGCCTGGGTCTATGGCCTCGGCAATACCTTCCGGGGCATTGATTTCGGCTGGGTGACGCTCCAATAGAAGCATAAAACGTAAAAACGCTCAGACGTAGTTTAGTCTGGGCGTTTTTGTGAAAGCAGCCATATAATTCTTAAAGCACCAGTGCGCTGATCTGATAAATTGCGACTACAGTGATTTTGCCATCAGCTGACTGGCTTAAGCGGTCATCGCCATATTATCCGGCGAAGGCGCTACTATCCCTCAGATGCTGAACGTTTCTCTTAAATACTGGCTACTCTGCTGCTGGAAGGAGCCAATGGCATAAATGCGTAGCTCATATTCCACATTGGGCTGCAGCCCGCCAATCGTCTGGGTGCAGTTTTCTTGTCTGAGCCTAGACGGCCACATGAAGTCCGACCATTGCCAAGCCGTCTTAACCAAGGCCCCGGTATGCAGATTCCTGATTTCAAATTTATAGGAATGGACCACTTCGATACCAGCATTGACAGCACCGGAATTCGGCATGGCGGCCTGTTTAAAGGTAACAACTGCTTTGGTAAGATCATTCGTCTGGAACTGAATGTCAATCTCACCGGCAATCGCTGCATTGGACGGTTTGCTATTGTCAAATACAGGAGCGGCCTTCGCGGCCTCTCTCCGGGCATTGGTATAGGGAAAGGCAGCGGGCTGGGATACATCGAAAGTCCATATCTGCTCCAATTCCGGCTGACCGGCTGGTCCGGCTGTGGCATCGAAATCATAATTTCTGATCGTGACTACAGAACCTTCTGCTTCTACGATCATGCCCTGCATCATGGGAACAGCGGTCTCGCTTGTGGGATTGACCGGGTTGCGTGGATGAGAATTGGTACTGATGCCATCCTGCTTATAGCCCAGATAGGACTGGCCGGCACTTCCGGATCCTTCCATTTCCATATAATGCATCGAGCCGGTATTAACCGAAGTGAAGCCGCCCTGCCAGATCGAACGGGGATCTTGATTGGGACTGTGGATATGGCCGGAAAAAACGACCACCTGGGGATCATTTTTAAAAAAGTAATTCGATTCGTTAGTGCCAAAACTGCCAGTATACCATTCATCGGAAACATAGAAGGTATTTTGGATCGGCCAATGGCATAACAGGAAAATCGGTTTGCCAGGATCCTCAGCTTTGGCCAGATCAATCCGCGCCCGGAGCCAGTTCTTAGTGGCTTGGGCAAACGAATTGTCCCAGTTTGACGACGAGCCGGCCGTATTGAAGCCCAGAGAAGCAGCTCCCGAATTCTCGCCGCCGGCCACGGCTCCCGGGTTTATCGTAATAAAATGGTAACCATTGATTACATAGTCCGCATTGGTTTTCTGTCCTGTCGCTTGAACAAAGGCCGACGTACCGCCGCCATAGGCGTCATGGTTGCCCATAGCCGCTACCATCACCGGCTGATCGGGGCTGGGATCGAGAGGGGAATCCAGCCGGTTCTGGACGACGGCATGGAACTGATTCCAGTCGTTTGTCCTGCCAAAGTCGCTGAGATCGCCGCTAAGCGCTACCGCATCAACCTCTTGCTGACTGTACCAGTCAAGCACGGACGCAAAGCGCTGGTTGTTGGGGTAAGCGGAGCTGGAACTGTCAGATGTTCCCACGTGGATATCAGAGAGTACCCCGAAAACGACCCCTTCCGTATTGGTATTGGTACCAGTCACTACCTGCACTGTTTTTGTTGCACTGGCCTGCGGATGCGACCATAAAGAGGCTTTGATTGTCAGCACTGTCCCGACCGGCTCGTTTGCACCGACCGTCAGCTGTCCTGATTCATTGATCGAAGTACCGGCACCGCCGCCTTCCACCGTCCAGCTTACTGATTTGCTCGATGCGGTGAAACTGATGGCTTGGCCGTTTTTTACCTCATTAGTATTAGTCGTGATACTTAAGGGAACCGGGTCAGGCATCGCGGAATTCTCTCCATAATACTGCCATTGTGTCTGCCCGCTTTCCCGCATGCGGATGTTTCGTAGCATAAAATCTTGGACGTTACCGTTATGATTGCGGAATCCCAGCTTGCCAGAGGCAACCGGGAGGTCGCTCCTAACCGGGAGATTGCCCTGCTCAATGCCATCAATGAAAACTGTCATTGTAGTTCCTGCATAGACGACACGGACGAGATGTACCTCCGGTGCCGCCATGGGAACTGCTCCTGTGTTCGATATTCCGTTGAGAACCGGCTTGCCGATGCTCGAATAATGTTCTCCGCCCAGCCAGAATTGTGTCATCCAGTCACCGCTGTTGATATACTGCGCCCCGGCAAATACGGGATGACCTGTCATACCTGGCTGCAGACCAGTGAAGCGGCTGAATATCGTAAATGAGATATTGCTGCTTCGGGATGAAAGCTTCCATTCAAACTCGAATTCCCCGTCGGAAAAAGACGGGCCATCCTCCAGCCATATGAACTGATCCGTCAATGACTTCAAATGGATCCAGCCTTCGTCATCAATATAAGGGGCTTCCGCAAAACCCGGTGTTTTCCCCGGCGTGGCTGCCGTAGCAAATTCAAAGGGCAGTGAACCGGCTGTTGTTCCTGCCGCCGTTTGTTCCACTGCATGTGCCGGCTTAGAGGGTGTTGCCATGCTGAATGTAACAGCCAGCAATGCTAATGTTAATATGCGAGACGCAATACGACTTATCATTTGTTATCTCTCCTTTTTACAATATAATCAACGGGTTAACATATTTACTTGCTTCATCCTCCTTTCCTTATATCTAATCCCAAAGAAATACTTTTACTTATACAGGGATATTTATTGTTTTCCATTAAATTATATTATATATACCGTCATGGTTCAACAACAAAACAATAATACTATTATTCTACATAATCATACAAATAATTATAATTATAATGAATAGCATTTAATTCTATGGAACAGCCGCCCTGCTCTGATGTATGAGCTTAAGCGGCTGTTTTCTGATTGCGGCTGTAATTACCTATATCGATATCGTTTCACCGATTACGCTTAAACGGTTTGCCAAAATCCGGCCCCGCTTCGGTGATGAGAAATGGCTGGACGCAGGTATGCCGGCCGGCGTCCTGGAGCGGGTCGCCCTCCACCTGAGCCGCTTCGCGGACATGGTAGACGAGAAGCGGGGTGGTTCCGTCCTCCGCCCAGGTAAAGCTGTTATGACCCGGGCCGTATTTATGGTTTTCCGCCCAGGTGGCAAAGACCGGCTCGGGCGACTTATGCCAATTGACCGGATCAAGCAGGTCGCCGCCGGCATCAGCCGTCAGCAGACCCATACAGTACTCGGTGCCGGTCGCGTTCGCGGAATAGGTCAAATATATCTTATTGCCGTGCATCAGCACTGCCGGACCTTCATTGACCGGAATCACTGAGCACTCCCAGTCGTATTCCGGCCTAGTGAGACGGACCGGTGCCGTTGCCAGCTGCCAGGGACTTTTCATTTTAGCAATGTATAGATTGGAATTGCCCTTGATATCCGGATCTTTTTGCGCCCAGACATAGTAACGAACCCCGTCCACCGCAAATGTTGTCGCATCCAGGCAGAAGGTATCCATACCGCTTTCCATCCGGCCCACTACCCGCCAGTCGTCCAGCGGATGATCGGCTTCCAGCACATACATCCGGTGCTGAAAAGTCCGGTTGGCCGGACAGAGCGAGAGGACGGGGGCGGCGGCAAAATAAATATACCATTTCCCGTCAAGATAATGGATTTCCGGTGCCCAGATCAACTGACTCATTGCACCGGCATCGGGTTTTGACCAGATGCAATGGGCTTCCGCCGCTGCCAACCCGTTGACCGTGTCGGCGACACGCAGCTCGATCCGGTCATATTCCGGCACCGTCGCCGTAAAATAGTACTTGCCGTCATGATGGCGGTATAGGAACGGATCGGCGCGGTATTCGATTAAAGGATTGAGATAGTTATTGATCGTCATATTATTCGATATATTATTCGATATATTATTCGATATATTATTCGCCATATTATTCCTCATATTTATTTTTGCAATATATCCTGTATTTGCTATTCGACAACGCACTTCCTATGAATTAAAATAGGCTTTGCCCCAGGCCAGCCGGAAATCCAGCAGCGGTGACGGAGCTAGTATCGCTGGGACGGCCTGATCCAAGAACTTCATTACCGCTTTTTCTTCATGGCGGTAGGCTGCCCAATGCGGCAGCGTATTGCCATGATAGTCCGGCCCGTTGGGGTCGCCGTATTTGACGAAATTAGTCCAATAAGAAGTTACCTGGCGAGCCAGGTCATAATGCCGGCCTTCAAACGGCCGCCAGCTGTTGCCTAGGGAGTCGAACATGAACCATAGGTCGGAGCCATGGAACGAACCGGCGTCATCACCCGGAATATCGTGGTCAAAGATGTAATAGTAGACCTTTTTACCCATTGCCGCACGGAGCTCACAAAAACCCCGGCTATTGCTCAGCAGCATATTTCTGGCATCGGTCCGAATCAGAGCATCTGCCGCCGCATCGTCGGTAACCCCGGCAAGTCCCAGGAATTCTTCCTCCCGTTCGCCAAACTTCCGGGCCCATTCCCGGAATCCTTCATAGGACAAGCCTTCCCCAACAAACATTCCGCCCTGAGTCTCATCCCAGCACAGGCCGATCATCATCGGCACATCGGGCAGACGATCATGGTAATATGACTCCCAGACCGACTCACGGACAAACCGGCCATCGATGCACTGGCCAAATCCATAGCGGCCGTCAGCCGTAATCTCCTGGAGTTTTTCCATCAGTTTATCTGCTGCGGTATTCTGCGCCTGTTCCAGACTCTCTAGGCCGGCCTTGCGGAAAAATTCTTCCCCGTGGGCTTCGGCCTGACTTAAGGTCATGGCGGCCCCGAAAGGTTTGTCTTCGTCGCCGAAAGCCATCGAGACCCCGGACTGACAGATTGCCCCGGCGATCAGTCCTTCATTAAGCGGGCTGCAAAGCTGAGCTTGGACACTGCCGGCTCCGGCACTCTGGCCGCAGATGACGATGCGCTCGGGATTCCCTCCGAAAGCGGCGATATTTTCCCATACCCAATGTAAGGCTAGGGACTGATCCTGAAAGCCGAAATTGGAGACCACTTCACCGGCCGGAGTCCGGGCCGTGATGGCCGGATGAGCCAGGAAACCGAACAATCCCAGCCGATAACCGATCATGACTACGATAACCCCGCGCCGGGCCACCCGCTCCGGATCAAATTCCACTTCATAATTATAACCGTCCTGCAGGCCGCCGCCGTGAATATAGCAAAATACCGGGAGATTCTCATCGACTGCCGCCGCCGGTGTGAAAATATTCAGATAGAGACAGTCCTCACTCATCCCATAATCGGCAGAGGTGGGGTGCAGCTCTTTCGTATAAAAGTGGTCGTCGGTCCCAGGGTGTACCCGCATCATTGGCATGTCGCCGTATTCGTAGCATTTTCTGACTCCTTCCCAGTCTTTTGCCGGCTGCGGCGCCCGCCAGCGGAGCTCGCCGACCGGCGGTTTGGCGTAAGGCACGCCTCTGAATACCGTAATGCGGGGATCTTTGCCGACCAGACCCTGAAGTTTTCCGTTCTTAACCTGTACTTTTCTTAGCATGGCATATTTCCTTTCTTTTTCACTTTATCTCACTTATTCTCGTTCTTATCATTTATCATTACTTCTCTTAGCCATCATTTTGAGCCATTTAACATCTGTCGCTATTGCCACTAATTTTCTATCAGCTAATTTTTAAGCCCTTAGCACTTTTTCATCACCAATACATTGACGGAATGTGCCGGGACATGATAGGTAAATTCCGGCCCGCCGGCAATTTTGCCGCAGACCGCCGCCACGGTATCCGGAGCGGCAAAGGAATTCACCGCTTCCGGCGCTGCCGCTACGGTTTCGGTCAAGACTTCCTCGGCCACCGCACAGTCGCTGCGGACCTGGACCGCCTGCTCCTTATCCCCGACATTGACGATCTTAAGATAAATCTGCTCCTTGTCCTGCGTCGCCACGGCACTGAGCAGCGGATGCAGCGCATGCTTCTTGGTCTGGATCAGACGGTCATTCACATAACATTCGTAGCCGTAGGCGTGGCAAACCATCTTATAACGGACATATTCTCCGTAAGGAATTGTGACTGGCACCTGCTCTACGGGTGCTAATGGTCTGTCAAAATACCGTGGAGCCCGGACCGCGCTGATACCCCGGGCAATCCGCCAGACCTGATTCCTGACCGATCTCAGCGTCCATTCCCGGTCCCGAGGTTCGTTGCAGCCGGCATCGGTATCCAGATGCTGATTCCAGACCGACAGAGTCAATGGATTATCTTCTGTTGACTGAACCTCGATTTCAAAAGTAAATTCGCTTAGTTCTTCCGTCCCGAAGGCAACCCAGATAAGTGGTTTGTCATGGATGCTGCCACTGGCCAAAAACGCTCCGAAGGCTTCGTTCCACTCCTTACTCTTGCCGGTATACTGATGCTTGTGGCTGCCAAACATCATCCGCCAAGCTGCCCCGTCCTGTTCAGCCTCACCGTAAATACAGCGGCTGATATCGACCGGACGGCCATTGACCATCACATTCTTAAATAGCAGCCCTTCCTTTTCACAGGCTATTCCCGGAATACCACGGTATACCGGCGGACGGACGCAGCTTTGACAGACGATGTCCACGACCTCATCCCCGCGGTATTTTCCCAGCAAAGCGATGGCATGATAGCTAGGGATGCCGTATATCTGATGATTGTCGAACACAATCATATTGGGCTTCCAGGCCGTATAATCCGCATTCTGAAACAGCGGCGCATAGGCCGTGAGCCGGACCAGGTCCTGATTCCGCTCGGCTCCCACTAAAAAGGCTGCCTCCGCTAAGGCACATTCCATCGAAGCTAGGCTGCTGCCGCCGTTGACCGCATATTCACCTAGGAAGATCTGCGGACCGTTCCGGTCGTAATCATCATACAGATCGACATTCTCCAAGAAAAACTCCGGACCGGCATAGTAATGCTCGTCAACCATCTGTGTCGGCAGACCGTTCCTTTCCGTATGTCCGTTGGATATGTAGATTACCTGCGGGAAAGCCGCCTTTAATGCTTGGAGGAACCGCTCATAACGGCGGTTATAATCCGAGCCGTAATTCTCGTTACCGATCTCCACATATTTTAGCGTAAAGGGCTCCGGATGCCCGTTTTCGGCCCGTAGCCGGCCATAAGGCGTCTTGGCCGAACCCAAGGCATATTCCAGCGCATGCAATGCTTCTTCCAGATATTCGTCAGTCAGTGCATCGGTAAAGGCACCGCCGTGGCGCGCCTGACAGCTCATGCCGCAATTGCAGACGTACATGGCTTCCATCTCTAGGTCCTCGCAAAGCTGCAGGTATTCATGGAAGCCCAGTCCGTTGGTGGTGCGGTAATGCCACATCAACTGAGCGCTCGGACGCTCCCAGACCGGACCGATGGTGCGGGAAAAACGCAGGGCATTCTGCTCATTGATTCCTTCCACGACACAGCCGCCGGGAAAGCGGATAAAGCGGGAATGGGTGTTTTTCAGGGCTAGAGCCAGATCTTCGCGAAGCCCGTGCCCCCTAAATGTCTGGCGCGGCATCAGGGAAGTAAAGCCGATGACCAACTGTCCGCCCGCCGGCGCGACGATGCTGAGCCGGCCGTTAAAATCGGTTCCGCCGGCCGTAAGGTCACAGTCATAGCGTTGATAGCCGTCACTTTTCTGCACCCTGATCTCAGTGCTGCCCAGAACGGGGCCACGCAGATCGCCTACATCTGCATTACTTCCGCCCGATTCGATCCCGTCCGCCGCTTCCAGTGCAATGGTAAGGCTGAGCTCCCTGTCCGAACGTATCATGCAATAAAAATGATAAGCTTCACCGCTCCGAATCGGGACACCGCAGTAGCCGATGTTAAAAATCTTGCCACCCGGGCGGAAATCCACCTCCAATGCTGCCTGCCGGTTGGGATTGAGCGTCCCGGCAGTCAGGATCGTCAGCTTAGCCTGCTCGGCATACCAGCCCGGAATGTCGGTCAGAGCGACCGCTGCCGCCCACTCGTCCATGCCTTCGCCATGATTGAAGGCTCCCGGCCAGCCATATTCGGTCATAAATATCCTTTGCTGCGGATCAACCGTACAGCCCTCCGGCACCAGCGAATCCTCAAAGGCCCGGTTCCGGATCATTTCCGGATACAGTCCGCCGTCGGCGGCATGATTGATATCTTCAAAAAATAGACCGTAGAACTCCGGAGCCGTTGGAAACCTCACCTTCTCAGTCTTAACGGAGATCTCATTGAGCGTCAGGTCTTCTTTGGCATATTTTGATAATTTTTCTGACTTTTCTAAGGTGCAATCAATACGGAACCGCATCAGCGGATCGATTTTAATTGTTGACTCAATCGGTCTACCGGTAAATTCCATCACAAACTCATTATCAGTGCTAAAAGATGGCCACTCCGGCAAGTCTTCCCCGTTGCTGTCGGTTCCGTTGGGATCGCCGCTCTTAACAAAGTTGGCCCAATAGGAACTGATCTGTCTGGCCAAGTCATAATGCTTCCCGGTAAACGGCCGCCAGCTCCGAGCCAGACCGTCATAAGCAAACCACATCTCACTGCCGTGATAACTGCCGACCTGATCGTCGCCGGGAATATCGGCATTGAACTCATATAGATAAGCCTTGCGTCTCTGCGCATCCTGCAAAGAACCGAACAGTCTGGCTCCGGCCACCATGTCTAGCATCGCGTTGCGGTTAAACAGCTGCCGAACCGCTTCATCGTTATCAGCCTGAGCCAACGCTAGGAACTCTTCGGCTCTTTCTCCAAAGCCTTCGGCATATTCGCGGAACTCAGCCATCGTCTCAATTGGCTTATCAAAGGCTTTCCAGAAAGTCTCGGCTTCGCCGCGGGTATAGCCGGCCAAGACCGGAATCCGGTGATGATGATCCGCCATATAGGCACTGAAATTGGATTCCGTCAGAACCAGATGGTCGATCGCCGGTTCAAAGTGAATCCCCGGACCAAGCAGCCGGTCTTCTAGGCTTAACAATTCTGCCGCCGGCATTGCCCGCGCTGCCTCCAGATCCTTGATCCCCGCTTTCTCAAAGAAATCGCTGCCGATTGCTTCCGCGCGGTCCAAGGGCCGGACCCGGTCTTTTTTCTCCCCGAAGGTCACGATGAGGCCGCTTTCAATAATGGCTCCATGAAAAAGACCCTCCGCCAGCCGGCTAGTCATCAGATTCTGTACGCTCATGGCGCCGGCCGACTGACCGGCAATCGTAATCTTATCCGGATCGCCGCCAAATGCCGCGATATTGCGTCTGACCCACTGGATCGCCGCCATCTGGTCCATCGTGCCGTAATTGCCCTTCGGCTCGTCCGGCGCTTCCGCCGACAGCCACGGATGTGCCAGAAAACCCAGTACCCCCAAGCGATAGGTAATCGCTACCGCCACTAAGCCCTTTCGCGCCATATGTTCCCAGTCAAACTCCACCTCATGAGGATAACCGCCTTTGAACCCGCCGCCATGAATATAGATCAAGACCGGCAGTTTTTCCTCACCGGTACGGGCCGGGGTAAAAATATTTAGATACAGGCAGTCTTCGCTCATGGCAAACTCGGTACCGGTGGGATGGATTTCCCTAGTCCAGAATTCATCAGGATTGCTCCCCGGCACGGGCTGACAGGCAATCGGACCATAATGGTCGGCCATACGGACCCCTTCCCAGGGAACCGGCGGAGCCGGAACCCGAAAGCGGCGCTCTCCCACCGGCGGCGCGGCATAGGGAACCCCCTTAAAAACCGCAATGCGGGGATCCCAGCCGTGAATACCCTGTAACGTTCCTGACTCGACAATAACTTGTAAATCTTTCATATTACTCCCTTCCGCCTACAACAGCAAACCTTTCCCTAAAAAATCTGCCGGCCACAGCAACCAAGCCATGGCCGGCAACGTTATTTGCTCTACTTACTGCGCGGCTCGCCACGCGTCAAACTGTTTCTGCTCTTCGGCGATGATCTCGTCGATACCCGCCGCCTTTAACTCGGCGTTGAATTTTTCCAGATAATCGTCCACATCCACCAGACCGTATAATAGGGCATCACGGTATTCGGCAACTATCGTGGTACAGGCGGCCATCTGGTCATATACCGGAGCGCTGTCAAAGATGAAACCCATCGCCTCGGAAAACTGGGCCATATCGGGGGCTGCCAGCATGTCGGTATAATAATTGGGCATTTCCACTTCCAGCGGCAGGCTCAGACACTGGTTGGGATAATACCAAGGGCCGTTCATATTCCAGGTAGCGTTACTGGAATCAACTCCTTCCGGATACCGGGCGATGCCGTTTTCATCCACTGTATAATTATGTCCTTCCACGCCAAGGATCAGATAGCGGGCGACAACTTCATCGGTTGACATCAGATAGAGGATCTTCATCGCCGCGTCCGGATTCTTGCAGACCGAAGAGATCATCCAGCCGCCCAGGACGGAAGCACTGGTTCCGACCAGATCGGACATCTGGAACTCAATCGGTTCATAAGGGCTGTAAGCAATCAGGGCTTTGATATATTCCGCACTGTAACCGCCAAGATAGACGCCGGCCGATACCCCGTTATTGTACTGTGTAATCGTAAGCTCATTATTCAGCGGATCATCCAGCTGTAAGCCGGCTTCGTTCCAATCTTTCATCCGATTACAGTAATCGCGCCATGCTTCCGTCTCGTAAAGGTTCACGATCTCGGTGGTTTCGACGCCGCGGTTCATCAGCACGCCCAGCCAATTAGGATTACCCAAGCTGTCGATTCCGATTACCGATTCATTATTCGTATTAACCATGTAAGAATATTCCGGATGTAGCGCCTTGGCATCCTTCATGATCTGGCTCAGCTCGTCAATCGTGATCCGTTCTCCGTCACGTTCGGCGATTCCCATCTCTGCGGCGATATCCTTGCGCAGTGCATATACCTCATAGGTCGCGTAACTGTCAACCGACGGCACCGCGTACTGAACGCCGGAAACCTGCTGGGTCTTCAGGACCTTTTCCGGATACATGCCCCAGAGATCGGGATAAGCTTCCAGATAAGGATCCAGGGAAATACATTGTTCATTTTTGACACAGCTGTCGACATTGGAATAGAATCGCCAGCAGAAAATATCCAGCGGCTCTTGGTTGTCCGACAGCATCAGCGTCATCTGCGTCGCCAGATCGCCGAAATTGACCCCGACCAGATCGACCTTCGCTCCGGCATTGATGGAAATCAGATAATTATTCAACTCTTCCTCGACCATCGCCTCGTCCGGCATGTCATAGCTTAAAGTCTGAACGGCAATAACCGGCCAGTCATCCGGATTCTCGGCCGCCTCCAGCGGCTGCGCACTGCCGGCTTCCGTTTCTGCTGCTGACGACGTGTCCGAACCGGCCGAACCATCCGCACTGCCTGAACCGTCCGCGCTGCCCCCACAGCCAGCCAAGGTGCCGGTCAGCAAAGCCACCAGCAACATAACGCTTAACATCTTTTTCATTTTACTGCTCATACTCATCTTACATCCTCCTTCGCGCCGGCCATAGGTCAATGCCGGACTTTAATAATATAGTATCGAAACATACTGCCCTAAAATATTCATTTTCCGACTACTTAAGTGATATTTTCCGACCAGCTGTTACTGTTTTGACCCTCACCGGGCAGCCCGTAATATCAGCCCTTGACGCCGCCGATGACGATGCCCTTGATAAAAGCTTTTTGGAAAAAAGGATAAATAATCATGATCGGTACTACCGATATCACCGCGATGGCCATCCTGACCCCCGAAGTGGGGATCTGGGTGGTTATCTGGGCACTGGCGGCATCCAGACTATTCTCCTTCAGAAACTGGACATTATTCATCATCGAGTTCAGGACATTCTGGATGGAATAAAGGTCGCTGCGGCGGGTTAAATAGTACAGGCCGTTGACCCAGTCATTCCAATAGGCCAAGGCAGCAAACAATGCCACCGTAGAGATCATCGGCTTGGACAGGGGAATCACGATCCGAAACAGCATCCCCAGTTCACTGCAGGAGTCCATCTCAGCCGCCTCCAGAATCTCGCGGGGCACATTGGTCGTAAAATAAGTCCGCATCAGAATCACATTATAAACTCCCAAGGCCAGATTGGGCAGGATCAAGGCCAGCAGACTGTCATTTACCCGCATGTACTGGCTCCAGACGATATAAGAGGGCACCATCCCTCCCGAGAATAACATCGTAAAAAAGATAAAAAACGAAAGGAGATTTCTTCCCGGCAAATCCGGTTTAGACAGCATATAGGCCATGAACATCGTCATCGTCACATTAAGCACCGTTCCCACTAGCGTGACGAATATCGTCACCCCATAGGCACGGGCAATTTTTCCGACCGCCTTGAACAGATAATCATAAGCCTGCAGATTGAATTTCTGCGGGAAAAAGGAATAGCCGTACAGGGTCAGGGTGGCTTCATCCGTGACGGAAGCCATAATCAACAGGATAAACGGCATAAGACAGCCAAGCACCAGAATAATCATTACCGTATTGGCCAAAATACGGAAGCCTTTATTGTTACCAGCCATATTGAATCTTCCTCCTTAATTCATCAGATCATTATTCATAATCAATAATAATGGAACGGTTACCATCGACCTCAGAATAACGAGCTTTCCGGCTCGGTTTTACGCACAAGCGCATTGGTCAGCAGCACCACGCCGAAACCTAGCACTGACTGTAGAAAGCCAGCAGCCAGAGAACGTCCCACATCATGGTCCTGCATCAGGGTACGGTAGACGAACGTATCGATCGTCGTCGTCGCCGAATAAAGCAGGCCGCTGTTCTGCGGAACCTGATAGAACAGACCGAAATCGGAAGCAAACATCCGCCCCATCGCCATAATGGTCAGGATAATGACTGTCGGTTTTAGCATCGGCAGGGTTATCCTGGTAATCTGCTGCCAATTGGTAGCCCCGTCCACCACGGCTGCCTCGTAATAGGTCTTGTCAAAACCGATAATCGTCGCATAGTACACAATGCTCTGAAATCCGAAACCGCGCCACATCTGGACAAAAATCAAGATAAACGGCCAATACTTTGCCTCGGTGTACCATTGGATGCCTTCCATACCCAACGGCTCCAGTATTCCCTTGTTGACCAACCCGTTGGTTGCCGACAGAAAGGCATACACCAAATAGCCGATCAAGACCGTACTGACCAGATGCGGAATCAAAATAGTGGTCTGATACAGCTGTTTAGCCGATTTCCGGCGCACTTCGTTTAACAGGATGGCTACCGAGATGGCAATCAGCATGCCCAGCAAGATAAAGGCCATATTGTAGCCGATCGTATTGCGGAACATGATTCCGGCCCATTTGGAACCAAAGAGATAGCTGAAATTGTCCAGCCCGTTCCAGGGACTTTGGACAATACCCTTGGCGAAGCTGTATTTCTTGAAAGCGAGGATCAGGCCGCCCATCGGCAGGTAGTTGTTGATAATCAGGTAAATAATTCCCGGCAGCGCACAGAGATAGAGGGGGATGTATTTCCGGAACCGCCGCCGAAGCGTCTTTTTGACCCCTGTCCGTCCTACTGTTTTACTTGTCATAGCTATTGTTCCTCCCTTCATAATTGCCATCCGTCGCAGGGCAAAAAAAGACTGACAATCCTCTTGTCAGTCTTATTGTAGCGTAAGCAGCAATACCGGAATATTCAAAATCGGTGTTTTACTATTACATTTTCTGACGTGCGGCCTCTTTGCGGTATTCTTTCGGGGTCAGGCCGATCAGTTGCTTGAAGCTTCTGGTGAAATTAGAATAATTCGCGTAGCCGACATGATCGGATATCAAGGTGACCGGCAGATCGGTTGTTGCCAGAAGCATCTTGGCCGCTTCCATTTTGTCATGCACAATATATTCTTTCAGGGTCATGCCGGTCGTTTTCTTAAAGAGTTTGGATAGGTATTCCGGATTCATGCCGGCATATTCGGCTATCTCTGAGACCAGCAGCTCGGTATCCAGATGCTGTTTAATATATTTAATCGTCCTCTGTACCACATCACTGGAATCGCCGGTGTCTGTTATGCTGCTTAAGCGGTCGGCGATATGGCTAAGTGCTTCTTCAAAGATGTCATAGCCCTGCCATGTATTCATATAGGTCAGAAACGGCAGCTGCTCATCGAAAACCGTATCGCTGCCGATCTGGTGATCGACCATGTACAAGAGCAGCAGCTGGGTAACGCGCTGATGCAGGTTCATCATCCCGGCGGCATTCATGCGGGTCCGGTAATCGCCTTTACTGATATAAGCCATGATACTGTCTTTAAAATTGATGAACTGATTCTGCTCCAGCAGTTTTTTCCAAGTACTCAACTGTAGTTCAAAGGAATAGGGACCAATCTCCTTTTCATGCTGTCTCGGTAAAAAGACCCGGCTTTCGCGCCGGACGTTATCGGTCCTAGCTTGGAACAGCGGACTTACCAGAGCGGGCAGTTCCGTCGGCTCACCGACCTCACCGCAGTATATTGCCGCCTCTGTTTCCAGCACGCGTTCCAGCAATATCCGGAAACTTTCCAGCTTGTCCGCAAAGACTTCACGTTCATAAGCCATGTCCCGTTTCCAGTATAGTAGGACGATGAAATCCAGAGACATCTCTTCCAATAAGATGATACTGAGAACCTTAAGGGTCTGAAAGACTTCGTCAAGAATATTTTTATAGATCAGACGTAAGATCGATTTTTCTGTTTCGCGGATCCTCCTCCGGGTCTTTAAGATGGAAATCAGTACCGGCAGATAGACGGATTCGCCGCTCTGATTGATGTTATAGGCCGCGATCAGGCGGCGCAGATAGGCATTATCCTGATTTTTGCCTTCCAGGAACCAGAGCGCTTCTTTTTCCAGGATGTCCATCTCGTTGGTCTGGAAAAACGCGCCGATGTCCGCCAGTTCAAGATTCCTCCGTTCGATTTTGATCTGCGAGACCGCCCGCTCTACTACGCTTTGCAATTCGCCGGGGTCTACCGGCTGAAACACATAGTCAAAGCTTTGCATCGAAATTGCTTCTTTCATAAACTGGACATCGGCATAAGCCGTCAAAAAGATGATCTTGGCATCCGGGCAGCGCTCCAGGACCCACCGGGCAAACGTTATGCCGTCCTCTCCCGGCATGACGATGTCACAAAGGAAAATATCATAATGGTTGTATTGCATATATTCTCTTGCTTCCTCAGCGCTACCGGCCAGATCAATCTGTTCCAGTTCCAGATTCCGTTTCTGATCCATGTCCCGTAGCTGGGAATTGACCGTTTTTAGTACGGTTCGTTCGTCGTCAATCACTAACACCTTCATCATCTATGCTCCTGTCCGATCGTACTGTCCACTCTCCGGTCTTCCTTTCACTCTGCAGTAACATTACTTTGCTTGCGAATATGTCACGCCGGTTCCTCTGCCGCCGGCAACAGCATTTCCGTAACTGCGCCGCCGTTTAGATGGTTATAGAAATAGATCTTGGCCGCCTCTTGGTAAAGCAGGAAAATCCGGTATTTCATGTTGTCAATGCCGATCTGCTCAGAGCGGTACTGAAAGCCGGTGACCGGCTGGTTCAGACGCTCCAATAAGTCCGGCTGATAGCCGCCGCCGTTATCGGTAATCATAATGCGGGTATAGGCTTTATCGTTATAGCGGATCCGCTCAGCGACAATCGACAGGGCCAGCACCTGTTCTGTACTCAACACATATTTGATGGAGTTCTCCACGAAGGTCTGGATACACAGGATCGGGATCCTTTCGGTCCGGGAAGCCTCGTCGATGTTAATCTGCAGCAGGATCGGCAAAGCCCTTTGGATCATGTAGATATCGCAGTAATTCTGAACTTCCGCCATTTCTTCCGCCAGGGTCACGAGGCTGCCGGTATCTTGGAATACATAGCGAAAATGCCCGGAAACAGCATAGATCATCTTTTTCACCGTCTCCACTTCGTTTTCATTCATTAAAGAAGCCACGATATTCAGGCAGTTAAGGAAAAAATGGGGACGGACCTGCAGCTGGTAATACTGTAATAAAGCGGCATTTGCCTCCTTCTCTTTTTGGTACTTATCTTGCTCCAGCCGACCCAGTTCTGATATCAGTTCATCGAGTTTGTCATTGATTAGACGGATTTCTTCTAACCGGACGGGATGAGGGTCATTACCGGACCCTTCTGGCAGTGTTCCGCGGTCCCGTTCGGACAGCCGGCGGACGAAATGATCGATCGGCTGATATATTATCCGTTTGATAAAAAGGTAAGTCTGCCTTAAAAGCAAAAAAGCCGTCACGGGAATCAGGATAAACCACAACCAAAATACCGGCCAGTTCCAAAAGGATAGTTTGTTATCTTGATAAATCAGCATAAGCCGGAGTTCCTGGCCGCTTACCTCGGCCGTGGCAGCCAGCCGGGCAAATCGAAAAGGCCCGTCCTGTCCCGTGATTGCCGCTGCCGCCTCTTCCCTGGCCAATATCCTTAAGCCGCTGTCGACTAGGATCCCCCCCGATGCATCCGCCAGGATGAGCTGCATATTCTCCGGCAAGGTAAAATAGCGGGACAAATTAACGGTATAACCGAGGAAGCGGCCACGATTACCGAGTGTGTACAGCAAATAAGTCTCGCCTTCGTATGTCATCAGCGATTTTTCCAGTATCTGTCCGTCGGCGTAGCTCCGCATTTCCTGCTTAATAGCCTGATTCAGACGATAGCTGTCGCCGGCATAGGGATAAGGGCTGAAAGCACTGTAAAATGCATCCCGTCCTTTGTCATAATAATACACGCCGCCGAAATAATTCAGCGTGTCGGCACGGCCGCTAAAGTTATTATCCAGATAATAGGTGGCTAACATCCACTGGCTCTCGCTGATACTCGTCAGTTTCAGCATCTGGTAATGGACATTATCGACATAGAGGTTTTTGATGTAGGATTCCAGCGACTGGATATCATGCCCTATCTGCCGGGCATAATCGTCCGTCAGAATCGCATGTTCTCTGGCATTGGCGCGGTGATACTGCAGCATGATATAACTGCCGAAGCTCAGCAACAGGATCAGGATCAGGGCTGAACCCCCGACCCCGCCGATCAGCATATAATTTCTCAGCGAGACTTTCCGGCGTCTTTTTCTCATCGTCACCTCTTTTTCGATATTTGTCGCGTTTTCTTATCTGTCATTACTTATCGAAATTTGTCTACAAATGATATAAATATATAATATATGCATATATTTATGTATGAAACAAAGATACTTCCTTGTCTGCAAAATGTCAAGTCCAATGACCATTCGGCCATGGTTATACATAAAAGCAACATGGACGCAGAAAATATGATAATTAATGACTGTTTTTTTATAGTTTTTTACATTTTTTTTTGATAAACTGTATTTATTTGAGATTGGGAGGACAGCGTATGCGTTGGGGAATTACCAGAGAAAAAGCTTTTTATCAGAAGGTCTTTACGATCATGCTGCCGGTGGCGTTACAACAGGCCATTAATTCGGGGGTTAATATGGTGGATACGATGATGCTGGGACAGCTGGGCGAAATCCCGCTTTCCGCCTCCAGTCTGGCCAACCAGTTCTATCTGCTTTTTACCATCGTGTGCATGGGTATTGTTGGCGGTGCCAGCGTGCTGGCGGCCCAGTTCTGGGGAGCCGGCGACAAGGAGCGGGTCAGGGAAACGTTCAATCTGGCTTTAAAACTGACGCTGCTCGTGAGCCTTGTTTTTACGGTATTAACGGCTCTTTTCTCCCAGCAGATCATGTTGATTTATACCCGTGAAACAGCAGTAATCGAGCAGGGCGTCCGTTATCTGAGCGTGACCGTCTTTATATTTGCCATCCACGGCATCGGCTTCGTCGCCGCCTTTCTGATGCGGACGGTCGGCAACAGCCGGCTGGGACTTACGGTTTCGGTCATCTCTTTCTTTGTCAATATCGCTGCCAATTATATATTTATCTTCGGCCGTCTGGGCGCGCCACAGATGGGTATCGCCGGCGCGGCGCTAGGGACGCTGATTGCCCGGTCGGCAGAATTTTTAATAACGGTTATTTATGTTTTTATCATCGACAAGACTTTGGGGCTGCGGCTCCGCCATCTGCGGAAAAATCCTTCCCCGCCGTTTATCAAAAACTACCTCCGGCTCGGTGCGCCGGTCTTGGTGTCGGACGCACTGCTGGGCTTGGGCGGCAATATGATCTCAATCGTCATCGGCCATATGGGTTCGGCGATCGTCGCTGCCAATGCCATCTGCATGGTCATTGACCGGCTTTGCACCGTGGTCATCCACGGCGTCGCCATTGCCTCCGGCATCGTTACGGGCAACACCGTCGGCCGCGGCGAACGGGAAAAGGCGATGGAACAGGGGCGCACTTTTTATCTTCTCAGCATCGTCTTCGGCCTGTTCGGCTCCCTGATGGTGTTGCTGATCGGCCCGATGACCATTGCTTTTTATACCTTAACCGCTGAAACGGCTGCCCTGACCAGGCAGATGATGGTTATCTATGCGGTGATTGTCTTCTTCCAGTGCATACAGACGGTGATGACTAAGGGAGTACTGCGCGGCGGCGGCGACACCCGCTTCTTGATGGTGGCCGACATCCTGTTCCTGTGGCTCGTGTCGATTCCGCTGGGTGCCGCCGGCGGCCTGCTGTTTCACTGGCCGGCCGGGCTGACGGTAATCTGTCTGCGCATCGATTACCTGATCAAATCCTTCTGGTGTGTCACCCGTCTTAAGTCGGGGAAATGGATTTATGAGGCAAATGATTATCATAACCAGTAAAATCGATGCAACAACGGTTGCAAGGAGTTTCATTCCACTATGCCTACAACCCATAAGCCAGGTTTCCAGGCCTTCCGGTTGGGATGCCGAATCGTCAGATTGCCCGGGACTCATCGGCGCCGGTTCCTTGCGGGAGAAAATTAGTACAACTTATTTCCCGCTAAGGAAAAAACCAGTGGTGGACGGCCAAGGATGGCCGGCCAAGTCAGTACGCGCCAAGGAGGGTGCTTGCTGACGACACGGAAGCTACCATTACTTCAGGCGGGAAATTTAGTTGTACTTTTTTCGGGAGCCAGAACTGGAGCCGATGAGTCCCGGGCAATCTGACGATGACCGCTTAAGCCAGTCAGCTGATGGCAATAAGCTGCTTGCACTAAAATTTAGGCCATTTAACGGTTCATTACAGAAAAAGCCGGTATGCTAATCCGCAGCATACCGACTCAGTTTACTCTATATTTTCATACTATATTGTGACTCGCAGATCACTCGATCAATTCCCAGACATCACTGCTGCCCGGTGTATTTCCTCTCGTCCACCATTTGGCCTGATAAATATGGCCTTCATACATGACCCTGTCGCCGCCCTTGGCCGCATTATAGGCGTCAGCAGATCCGGTTCCGCCGCCGTCACCGCCGGAAATCTTTTCCCATGCCTGGTTGGTGTCAGGCGCTGCTCCGCCTTTTGTCCACCACTTGGCTTTGTAGGTGCTGCCGTTATATACCACGGTATCGCCGGCCACATATATCATATTGGGATCATAGGTGTCTCCGCTGCTGTCGCCGGGGTTATCCGGCTCCACATCGCCGTTGCCATCGCCGGGGTTGTCCGGGTCCTCATCACCGTCGCCGCCGCCGGGGTTGTCCGGGTCTTCATCACCGTTGCCATCGCCGGGGTTATCCGGGTCCTCGTCACCGTCGCCGCCGCCGGGGTTATCCGGGTCTTCGTCACCGTCACCGGGGTTATCCGGGTCTTCGTCACCGTCACCGGGGTTATCCGGGAATACTATGGCATAACCGGACATACTCCGTAATGTCGGGTAGCTGTCTTCTTGCATTTCCCAGATGTTCTCAAAGTCCCATCCGGAATAAGTGGCCTGGTCCTTCATTTCCGCGGTGCTCCGGCCTTCCGCCTGCGTAGTATTTCCGCCAGCCAGATCCATGTCAAAGTAGCAGCTGGTCAGATTCCCGCCGCTATAGCTGAATCCGTTGATATTGCCGGATAAAGAGTAGCTGTTCTCTATCTTAGCGGTGGGTACTCCTGTTCCTATGTAGCCCACGAACCCTGCCGAATAGCTTCCCGAAGACACCTGAACTACCGCTAGGCTGTTTACTACTGTCACCGCCCTGCCTAGGTTGCCGATCAGGCCGCCGCCCTGCCTATCCGCCGTCACCTGGCCAGTTGCCTGGCATTGCTCTATCAGGACACCATAGCCGTACCAATTGCCAGCATAGCCGGCTAGGCCGCCGACCTCGCTTGCGCCTGACACATCGGCGGCGGCATGAGAGTTCCTGACCGTCCCTCCCGACACACTGCCGACTAGGCCGCCGGCATAGTAGCCCGTGCCGGTTACCTGACCGCCGATCACGGCGCATCCTTCGATGATACCGTCATTGTCACCGGCTAGGCCGCCGGTATAGTTCCGCCCGCTTACCCAGACATTGGTGAGGGTAAGGTCGGTGATTTTGCCGCTGTTACGTCCGAAATAGTTCTGTCCGGGCTCATTGATCCTCATGTTTTTAATCGCGTAGCCGTTACCGTCCAACTCACCGGTAAAAGGCTCCTTGTAAGTACCCATCGTCATCCATGCCGTGCCACTTAGATCAATGTCCGCCGTCAGGCGGTAGCTGCCGCTCATATCCTCACGGATGGCCAGCAGTTCCTGCTGGGTAGATATCTCCGTATAATGTACATTGTCATCCGTACCGCCGGTTCCGTCATCCGGTTCGGGCAGACCCTTAAGGACCGGGTAACCGGCCTGCCCCATCATCCAGACGGTATCAAAATCCCAGCCGGCATCGGTGTAAGTGGACTGCTGTTTCATCTCGGCGGTGGTGCGCCCCTGAGTCGGGGAGCCGGCCCAGTTAGTAAGGGTCTTATCGAAGTAGCAGTTTACTGTGGTGCCGGTTCTGTAGCTGAAACCGTTGGGATTGTCCGACCGGGAGTAGCTGTTTTCGATCCGGCCATTCTGACCCGATATATAGCCCACAAATCCTGCTGTATTATCCCCCGGAGGCACACTGCCGGTCGCGAAGCTGTCCTTAATTGTAAAATACCCTTCCGCGGAGCCGACAAATCCACCGAAATGGGACTCAGCTGTCACATCCCCGGTCGCATAGCATCGCTCTATTATCCCGCCACCCGAGCCGACCAAGCCCCCTACCTGTCTTTTTCCTGAGACACCGGAGGCGGCATAAGAATTTCTGATTGACCCACCACTTGTCCCTGACAGGCCGCCGATATAATTGGATTCTCCCTCTACGGTTCCGCCGGTCATGGCACTGCTTTCAATCACACCTCTGCTGTAACCCACAAGGCCGCCGGTATAACTGTACCCTGCCACATATCCGTCGACATTACATGCTTCGATGTAGCCGAGATTATAGCCGGCCAGCCCGCCGGTATAAGTCCTACCGGTCACCTGTACGCTGTTAAGGGTGAGACCGGTGATTTCTCCTTTGTTATAACCGATCAGGCCGACATAATCTTTTTTGGACAGGCTGACCGTCAGGTTATGGATCTTATAACCGTTGCCATCCAGTATGCCGCTAAAGGGTGCCTGGTCACTGCCCAGCGGAATCCATTCTTGGCCGCTTAGGTCAATGTCTGCCGTCAGGCGGTAATTGCCGTACAGATTCTGGCGGATGGCTTCCAGATCTTCCGGAGTGCTGATTTCCGTATAGCTTCTGGCCGGTTCCGGCAGGCCACGCAGGACCGGGTAACCGCCTTCTCCCATCATCCAGACAGTACCAAAATCCCAGCCGGCATCCGTGTAAGTGGACTGCTGTTTCATCTCTTCAGTAGTGCGCCCTTCCGGCTGGACACTGGTTTTGCTGATCAGGTCTTTATTAAAGAAACTTGCCGTTGTGGTGCTTTTGTTATAGCTGAAACCGTTAGGATTTTTTGACAGCGAATAATTGTTCACTATCTGCCCGGCATCAGTTGTTGCAATATATCCTGCAAATCCTCCCATATATCCCACAACTCCTGATGAAATGAATTGATGTACGTTGCCCATAGCAAAGTTATTTTTTAGTGTGCCTCCATCTCCCAGATAACCGGCAAAGCCGCCGGAACAATTTTCGGCTGTCACATTTCCTATTGCGTAGCACTGCTCTATGATACCGCTGCCGACAAGTCCAATAAGGCCGCCAGCGTACTCTTTGCCTACTACATTTACGGTAGCGTAAGAATTGGTGACGCTACCTTTAACCAGATAACCTACCAGACCGCCGACATGACTACTTGTCCCGACTGCAAGGCCGCCGGTTGCCGAGCTTCCTTCGATGACACCGCCATAGTTGTAACCGACCAGGCCGCCAGTATCAATCACGCCTGTCACATTCCCGTCTACGTGGCACGCTTCGATACGGCCGCTATTGTACCCGGCCAGGCCGCCGGTGTAGATATGGCCGCTTATCCGCACATTGGTAAGGGAAAGGCTGAGAATATTTCCTTTGTTATTTCCGATCAGACCAGCATAGTACATTGCGGACTGGTTGACCGTAACGTTACTGACCGTGTGGCCGTTTCCGTCCAGTATACCGGTAAAGGCAGCCTGGTCATCACCCAGAGGGATCCATTCGATGCCGCTTAAGTCAATATCCGCTGTCAGGCGGTAATTGCCGCTTAAGTCCTGACGGATGGCTTCCAGTCCGGCCGGGGTGCTGATTTCCGTATATATCATGACCGGTTCGGGCATTCCCCGTAAGATGGGATAACCTTCTGCCCCCATCATCCAGACAGTATCAAAATCCCAGCCGGCATCCGTGTAAGCCGACTGCTGTTTCATTTCTGCGGTAGTGCGCCCCTCCGGCTGGTCGGCGATCCCGCTAATAAGGCTTTTGTCAAAGTAAGATCCGGTTATGTTTCCGGTTCTATATATCAAACCGTTGGGGTTATTGGACAGGGAATAGCTGTTCACGATAGTCACAGCGGTTCCTGATTCCATATGTCCTACGAATCCGGCCGTATAGTCTCCCGGAGACACATTGCCGGTAGCAAAGCTGTTCCTTATGGCAGCGTTTAAGGAACCGACCAACCCGCCGGCATAAGATCTGGCTGTCACATGCCCTGTCGCATAGCACTGTTCTATGATCCCGCCGTCAGCAAAGCCGGCTAGGCCGCCGATATAGCTGGTTCCTGATACATTGACGGTGGCATAGGAATCCCTGGTTTCCCTTCTCAGATAGCCGGCTAAGCCGCCGGTATATCTAGATCCTGTTACGGAACCGCCGGTCACAGCACTTCCTTCGATGATGCCGACACTGTAGCCAGCTAGGCCGCCGGTATAGCTATAGCCTTTCACAGTCACGTCAACCGTACATGCCTTGATACTGTCTCTACTGTATCCGACTAGGCCGCCGGTATACTTATTGCCTTTCACAGTCCCGTCTACCGTACATGCTTCGATACTGCCGTAACTGTAGCCGGCTAGGCCACCGGTATAGTCCCGGCCGCTTACCTGTATCCCGCTTAAGGAAAGGCCGGCGATTCTTCCCTTATTGTATCCGATGAGGCCGGTGTAATTATTGGCTGATGCGTCAATCGTCAGGTTAAGGATGGTATGGCCATTGCCGTCAAGGACTCCCAGGAACGGCGTTATACTTGTTCCGACCGGTACCCAGGCTACGCCTGCTAGGTCGATGTCTTCCGTCAGGCGGTAAAAACCAGCTAGGTCATGCCGGATCTGCTCCAGCTGCTCCGGCGTGCTGATCTCCTCAAACTCCAGCAGGTCATACAGGTTACAGGTGCTCCCGTCCGTGAAGACAAGTTCGTAAGCAGGGCCGCTCCTGACCACCAGTCTTCCCTGGCTTTCTTCCGTACTGATGCTTATGTCAGGCGTTCCGTCTATCCGGGCTATCTGTAAATCCTCCTGCCTGATGCCTGACAGGAACAGGATGTGGTTGTAACCGGAACTGTCCCTTATGGTATTATAGCCGAACCAGTCCGCAAAGAAATAGGTGTCATTGCCGCCGCTGTCGGTGAGTATATTGTTTCCGTACTCGTACCAATAGGCATCCGCCGTACTGGTTCCGGTGACGGTATCATTGCCGGCAGTGCCGACCAGGATATTCTTCCGGCCAATTTCCGCCAGATAACTGTAGGTACTGTTTCTTTCGTCCAAGGCATCAAAAAAACTGTCATATTCAATATAATCAAATATGCTGAGCATATGGAGGTTGATGATATAATTGACCAGCAGGGCTTCCCCGCTGTCCCTGTCCTCATCTATCCGGTCCAGCAGGACACCGGCCACGTCGGTGAAATCCACCGTCATATTCTCAAGGTCGCTGCCATCCATCACCGCCGCCTCATACAGGTGCCGGTAATGGGTATGGGCCATCAGTATGTAGTAAACGGTATTACATACATGGCTATAGCCCCGGTTGATGACCGCCATGGCATTGGGGCCGGTGCCGCCGGTATATTTATCACCGGTAAAAGCCTCCAATACTTGTAGGTTAGTGGTCGCGCCGCTCCATTTTCTAAGGATCGCGGAGACCATCTGCCGGCGGGCGGCTTCGTCCGGCTCGGTGGTAAACCGCTCAAGTAGCCTCTGAAGTTCGCCGGAATCGTCCATCATCATGGCCTGATGGAGGCCGTGGACGGTTCCGAAGCCGCGGATGTCCGGCAGGTCCGCAACATCCGCGCTGACGCCCCGTAGCTCACCGCTATCGGTACCGGAATCAGCAAGGTCGCGCACGAACCAGACATCCGCGATATCAGCCATGGCCCCGTCGGCCCTCATGACGGTGCTGATCTGCCGGTGGATATTCCCGTGGGCGTCCTGCATGTCGATGTCTGCATAAGAAAGGTCTATGGAAAGGATGCCGGCTGCTTCCAAGCCGGCCAGCTCAGCCGCCGCCGAGCGGCCGTTGCTGTCGGCGTCTGTCCAGAGGAGCAGCGTGCCGAAGAGGTCGTCCTGGGCGTCGAAGACGCTGTTTACTGTCAAGGTCCTTGAGGGCTTCAAAGCCGTTGGCGGCCGGCTGCCCGTCCTGCAGCAGGGTATTGTTGCCGAACAGCTCCTGCCCGCTGCTGATCTGGCCGTCGCCGTCCAGATCGCGCGCCAGGATGCCTTCGCTAGGCCCAGCCCAGCCGGTCAGGGTCATGAAGGAGCCGCCTTGATGGTTGAAATAGACGCCCTGGCTGATGGGGAGGGTCTCAATACCGTTCCCGTCCATGTCGATGAGCAGCGGGGACGAGGTATCTCTGGCGATGCCGAGGCTGTCCTTGCCGTAGGCGACAGCATTGCCCATGCTGGCATCGGTAATCTCCTTGAATATGTTGGTGGACCAGTCCATCCGCACCGACTCGGAAAAAGCCGAATAGCCTTCCGCGGTTATGGAACGGACTTTGTAGTAATAATCAGCATTGTCGTCCCAGCTGCCCACAGTTTCCGTGAACTGCCGGTTCTGGTCGGAGGTGCCGCTGACCCGGGTGTACGGCCCGCCCCATTCATCGGCCCGGTAGATTTCATACCCTGTCACGTCGCCGGTGTTGCTGCCGGTGATTTCCCATTTGATAGTGAAGGTATTTTCAACAAAATCAAAGCCGTAAGGCCTAGCCCTGGCTTCCGTGATCCGCGGTATGGGGACAGAAGACAGGCTGACAGCCGCGGCGGCATCCGCAAGATAATAGTCGTATTCATAGATTCTCATGTCCGTGCTCGGCCGGTTCTCCACTACTTCGGTGGTGGCCGAATCCATGATGACGTTCCTTACTTCCGGCCCGGTCAGATCCGGATTGGCGCTCCACACCAAGGCGGCGACCCCGGTGACATGCGGGGCGGCCATGGAGGTTCCGTCCATCATGAAATAAAAATCATCGCCGTAAGTAGGATTCGTGACATCTTCTCCCTCCTCATTAACGTAGGGATAATAGGAAGCCGCCGTAGTGCTGAAGATCCGCACGCCGGGGGCCGTTACGTCGATCTGGTCGCCATAGTTCGTAAAGGAGGCCATGGTATAGTCTGCGGGATTCCCCTTCTCATAAGGCAGATCCACCGCTTCGTAAGGCGGGGCCGCCGCTCCTACGACTATAGCACGGGAGCGTATGCCAACATCTTCCGTAGCGGCAAAGGCCGTGGCGGAGTTGCTTTGAAAAGCATTGCCGGCGGAAGTGACGATCAGGAAGTCGTGCCCCTCTTCCCTTAAGGAATTGAGTTCTACATCATAAGCCGTTGTATCCATTACGAAGTTACTGCCGATACTGATATTGATTACGCGTACGCCTTGCTTAACGAGCCATCTTATTCCCGTTATAATCTTTTCATCATCTAAGATTCCTTCCGGTGCCGCGTCGGCACCATACATCATACCTGGGGCAAGATCCACCACTCCGGCGGTTCCCAGTTCATTATTATGGACCGCGGCAATCGTTCCCATAACGTGGGTACCGTGTATCTGTTTAAAGTTTTCTTGGTCTGACTCTTCATCAGTTTCAAACCGTAGCTGTATATTCAGATCCTGTAAATCTTCGTGATTGATATGGAAATTATCGTCTACTACGCCAATTTTTACATTGTCAACTTTACCCGGCAGCAGACTCCATGCTGCCGGGGCATTGATGGCATCAAGACCCCACTGGCGGTAAGGCAGCTGCCATTTGATATACATCTGCGAACTATATAAACCCTCACCGGCATACTGCATATATTCATTTAGGTAATTCTCGTCATTGCGGACAGGTACCTCGCTCCACCAAGGGTCGTCGGTGCTGTTAAGCGTCAGTCCGCCCGCATAATGGAGTTTGACAAGGGCGATCTTATCGTCGTAATCCGCTTCCAGCTGCCGGCACATAGCTTCCAGCTCTTCTTCCGTGCTTTCCGCCACTTCGACGTAATACCGGTTCATGTCGGGTATGTCACCGATGACCTCACCGCCGATGCCTTCGATCATTCCCATTACTTCTTCATCAGGGATATCATATTTGGTGACAATGACCAGCTGGTTATTAAGGTACATCATGTCCTCTCCCCGGCTCGAAGGGCGCAGCTTGCTCTCGTCCAGCGCCGGGCTGTCCTTATCTTTGGTTCACGGCAGCAAACTCGGCTGTCCTCCCCTCCGTATCCTCCACATAGAACACAATGCTGTTTTTATCATAGGTCAGTGATACGGTGCCTCCGCTTAGTTTTTCCTCCGGATCGCCGTAGGTATATAAGCTTCTTTCAATATCGCCGTTGATCATATAGTAAATCCTGCTGACCGCCGCGTCCCTGCCCGGCGTCACCTGATAGGCAATGTCGAAATTCCCTTCCTCGACCTCCCCGTCCGGGATATCCGTCAAGACGGTAATGGACGGCTCCTCTGGGCCGTCTTCAGCATGATAGGCCGCTACGTTTTCGCCTGGATCGGAAAACCGCTCATTCCCGCCCTGGGTATTTCCCGGATACAGGGCAATGCCTGCGGTCAGGATGCCGATCAAAATGACGGCGGCGATGATTCCCTTCTTTTTCATATGTACCTTCCCTCCTAGTTATATTTAATCTAAAAATATTAGCACAAAATATTTATGATTTCTATATACATCCCAAAATAGACATTTTAAATCCAAAAATTGCAAATGATATATAAAAAAATAGCATAATTCTTTGATTTATCGTAGACTTCTTCCGCCGCATTGTTCCAAAATGGATAATTGGCAATCAAAATTATATTGACATTAGTTCTTGATATTGATAACATGAATATAGCGGAACCGTTGTGGTTGTTTCCAGCACAATAATACACGGATGGATTGTTACTGTACGCAGGCAAAACCAGATTTAAATTTTCAGCTTATTGAAGATTTTAAATGTGGTTTTTTAGATTTCAAGACAATAGTGCTGTTTATAATGCAGAGGGTATTTACCGATGGCGAAACAAACTAACCCGTATGAAAAATCAGTAATAATAATTGATAAAATCATTAACAACAATATTATTTCGTCCCTGACGCCGGAGGGCGGGGAAACCATTATTATGGGACGCGGCATCGGGTTTGGCAAAAGAGCCGGCAGCTTGGTAGATAACCGGCGGATTGAGAAGATTTTTAAGTTGGACAGCCAGGATAGCGTGGAGCGATTCAAAGAGCTGCTGTCCTCCCTCCCGTTAGAGTATATCCAGGTGTCCAATGATATTGTCGCCTATGCTAAGGAAATCATGGATATCGAGCTGAACCAGAATGTGTACATTACGATGACGGATCATATCAGTTTTGCGATAGACAGGCATAAGCAAGGGATGGATTTTGCCAATGCCCTGCATGAAGAGGTCAAGCTTTTCTATCCCCATGAATATGCAGTGGGCAGGCATGCCCTGTACCTGATCAGGTCAAGGATCGGGGTCAGTCTTCCGGAGGATGAAGCGGCTTCGATTGCCCTGCATCTGGTCAATGCCGAATTCAGCACTTCGATCAGCAAGACCTTTACCATGACTAAGATGATCCGTGAAATCATGGAGATTATCGAACAGGAGATTACGCCGGCAAACATGAGCGCCTATGAACGTGACCGGCTGATCATCAACCTGAAGCATCTGGGCAACCGGCTGTTATCGCCTGATTCGGGAAAAAGCGGCAAAGACAGCGAGCTGCATGATTTTGTCAGCAATAATTATGGGCGGGATTTTGAACTGATCAAGGAAATCAACAGTCATATCAAAGAGCATTATGGCTGCAGCATGACAGAAGAAGAACAAATTGATCTAACTTTAAGTGTCAAACGGATCAGAAATTAAAACTGATCTGCTATTAAAATAATGAAAGCGAAAGGGATCATAAGATGGGCTTATTAGATGGATTATTTAAGAAAAACGATTGGTCCGTGTATGCACCGGTGAAGGGCAGGTGCGTGGATATCACGGAGGTCAGCGATCCGGTCTTCAGCGATGAAATACTGGGGAAGGGCGTGGCCATCATACCTGACGAAGGAACGGTATATGCGCCGGCCGACGGTGTCATCACCACAGCTTTCCCGACCGGCCATGCGGTGGCAATTACGACCGTCAAGGATGTGGAAGTGCTGATCCATGTGGGACTAGATACCGTAAACCTGAACGGGAAGCATTTTGAGGTTTTCGTGCAGTCGGGTCAGCGGGTCAGGAAGGGCGACAAGCTGCTGCACGCCGACCTAGAGCAGATCAAGGCGGACGGCTATGATACCATAACACCCGTTGTTATATGCAATTCAGCTGACTTTTCCAAGATCACCTGTCTGACTGGCCAGGATACGGAAGCCGGCACGGAGATCATCCAGATCGAAAAATAACAAGCTGCATGACAAGCATGCCCGGAGCATGCGGATAGGAGCTAAAATGGAACGATATAGCGGGAAAAGTGTACTGAAAGGAATCGCGGTAGGCCGGGTCTGCTTTTACCGGAAGCAGGAGTATGTCCCCCGGAAAGAAACCGTTCCGGATACCGGGGCGGAGGTTCAGCGTTTCTACGTTGCCAGGCAGAAAGCGATGCAGAGCCTGGAACAGCTGTATGAACAGGCATTGGCCAGTGTGGGTGAAGAACATGCCTTGATCTTTGATATCCACCGGATGATGCTGGAGGATGAAGACTACTTGGATTCCGTTGCCACGATGATTTTAGCCGAAGGCATGAATGCGGAATATGCCGTGACGGCCACGGGGGAGAACTTTGCCGCTGTTTTTGCCGGGATGGATGACGAGTATATGAAGGCAAGGGCGGCCGATGTTAAGGATGTTTCGTCCCGTGTGGTGCGGCTCCTTGCCGGTATCGGAGAAGACGGCATCCAGGTCGAGGAGCCGGTGATCCTAGTGGCGGAAGACCTGACGCCCAGTGAGACCGTTAAGCTGGACAAGAGCAAAATACTGGCTTTTGTTACCGTGAAAGGCTCCACCATTTCCCATACTGCTATTCTGGCAAGAAGCATGAACATACCGGCTCTGGTCAATACCGACATGACCCCGGATGAAAGCATGAATGGTCGGATGGCGGTGGTAGACGGCTTTACCGGCGAGTTTCTGATTGATCCGGAAGCAGTTGTCCTGACAGCTAAGGTAGAAGCAAAAAACCAGTGGATTGCCGGACAGGAAGCGCTGAAGGCCCTGATCGGCATGGAAAACGTGACGACAGACGGCCGGAAGGTCAATCTGTATGCCAACGTAGGGAGCGTAGCCGATGTGGAAAAAGCCCTCCAAGCGGATGCTGGCGGGATCGGGCTGTTCCGCAGCGAGTTTCTTTATCTGGGCCGGAAGGATTATCCGTCGGAAGAAGAACAGTTTGCCAGTTATAAACAGGCGGCGGAGCTGATGGGTGGTAAAAGAGTGATTATCCGTACCTTGGATATCGGAGCCGATAAACAAGCCGACTATTTTAAGCTGGCTCCGGAGGAAAATCCGGCCATGGGCTACCGGGCGATCCGGATCTGCCTAGACAGGAGGGAAGTGTTCAAGACGCAGCTTAGGGCTATTTACCGGGCTTCCGCCTATGGCTGTGTTGCCGTGATGTTCCCGATGATCATATCAAAAGCGGAAGTCCGGGCGGCTAAAGAAATCGTTGCGGAGGTCAAAGCAGAACTGCGGGAACAAGGGACTGCGTTCGCGGACGTGGAGCTGGGTATTATGATTGAAACCCCGGCCGCGGCCCTGATCAGTGATGAACTGGCGCCGGAAGTGGACTTTTTCAGCATCGGCACCAATGACCTGACCCAGTACACCTTGGCGGTCGACCGGCAGAACCAGCAGCTTGACCATATCTACGATGCTTATCATAAAAGCATTATCCGGCTGATTCGGATGACGGTTGAGCAAGCCCATAAAGCAGGGATATGGGCAGGCATCTGTGGCGAGCTGGCCGGCGATAGCAGCATGGTACCGGTATTTATGGAGATGGGGGTTGACGAGCTTTCGGTTTCCCCCGCCAATATCCTGCCGTTACGTAAGCTAATCAGGGAATTATAGATATTATCGACATAAAAGCATAAGAAAGGAGCAAGAATGCAGCAATTAGAGTATACAGTCACCGATCCGGTCGGCTTTCACGCCCGCCCGGCCGGCCTGTTTGTAAAGGAAGCCGCCAAGTACAAAAGTAAGATTACCGTCAGCTGCGGAGAGAAAAGTGCGGCGGCCAGCAAGCTGTTTGCGCTGATGGCCTTGGGAGTAAGATGTGGCGCAGTCATTGCCTGTCAGATTGAAGGTGAAGATGAAGCGGAAGCGGCAGAAGGAATCCGGCAGTTTTTAGAGCAGAATCTATAAATTATTTTTACTAGAATTAAGGCCATTTACCGGCGCGTTCCCCGCCACTTGCCAGCCAGAAGAGATGATTTTCATTTTTCTGGCCAAAGGGCGGAACAAACTGGCTTAATTCAATTGTTCGTTGACCTTTGTCCATAAAAATGAAAACACTTTCTGTCTGGCTCCTTACAGGAGGAAGTTTGGGAGTGTCTCAGTGACATGGGCGTGCTTTGCTTATCCATAAAGCCGGCAGAGGTGTTCCGTCCGTTCTGTTTCAGCGGCTCGAAACCATAGCGCAGGCTGTCCGTGCTCTTGTCATATCCTTTATACTGCATCTCGGTCTTTTCGCCGTTTTCCCCGACATGCCACATCGTTCCCGCATAATCATACACCAGATCCGTGTCCCGGTACTGATGTGTCTCCTCGCCGGACAGGAAACTGGCAATAAAGGAATTCCACATCGCCTCACAGGGCCAGTCGTTCCGGCCTTTGCCGCGTATCTTGCATAAGCGGCGGATGAGCCTGCCGTCATCAAGTACTTCCAGCACGGTCTTTAGTCTTTCCAGATCGCCGAGATAATCAAAATCGCTCTCTGCAAACAGCTTCATCTGTGGTATGACATTCATGAGAAAAGCCCTCCCGTGTATATGTTTGCTGATACTTACATTATACTCCTTTTCAGGAACGGAATGT